>Ga0187857_10002604_pt1 | contig 15862 bp, 14 predicted proteins | sample June2016WEW_8_10_FD_132984 | JGI IMG/M metagenome (GOLD analysis project Ga0187857, IMG submission 132984) | Peatland microbial communities from SPRUCE experiment site at the Marcell Experimental Forest, Minnesota, USA - June2016WEW_8_100 | ecosystem: Environmental > Terrestrial > Soil >...
AGTCCACGATGCAGGGTTGCCGGGTGAACTGTGAGCTTTGGGCGGTGTACTGGTGGAACTCCACATCCGTTCCGTCGGGGTCCTGGCACCAGAATTGCCAGGTCTGGTCGCAGCCCATCTTTTGGGGTTTCACGGCCACGCCGCGCTGGATCAAGGCGTCTCGCATCGCGTCAATGTCATCCACTTCCAGGCAGAGATGATGGATCCGCTGGTGGCCGGCGGTTTCCGCCGGGCCGGCCTTGAAGATTTCAATGAAATGATGCGGGTCGATCTGGAGATAAAATCCAAACAGCTCGCCGTCCTTGAAGAAATCAAAATGCCGGTGCAAACCCAGCGCCCCGCAATAGAAATCTAGGCTGCGGTTCAAATCCTTTGAAAAAATGCATACATGAGCCAGGGTCTTGATCATAAATTCGTTCTTGAAACGAACGCACTATAAAATCCTTGGCGCAGAAAGCAACCAGCGGAATGAAAAATTTCTTCGCAACGTGTGAACAACTCTTCAAGAAATTCCACCGCCGGTTTGCCGGACAACTCCTTGATTTCCTCCGCCAGCCGTTCCGCCTGCTTCTCCAATTCGGCGCTTTCCTGGTCGAGCCGCCTGGCCCGTTCCGAAGCCAGGTCATCCAGCACACCGGATTTTTGCCCGCTCAACTGGCAAAGCTCGTAATCAGGGCTTTCGCGCAACTGGTTCGGTGATTCGAACCGCCGCGAAGCCTGCCTGCGTTTTGCTTTCTTCTGCATTCCCGTCTATCAATTCACTTCACACGAGGTGTATCTGTTTCGTCAATTCAGGGGAAAAGCCAGGCCCGATGACAGAGCCCTGCACAATTGAAACCTGCCGATCCGCCGCCGCCGCAAGGATTCCTTCATGGTTTGAATTTATCCGGCGTCCGCGCCTGTTTGGCCTGCCTTTGTCAGACGGGTTTTGCGGGTGTATGGTTCCGGCATGAAAAGCTGCCATGCCTCCGCGCCGGTCCCGCCGGAGCAGCTTAAGCCCGTCCTGCAAGAGAAAATCGAGCGGATGAACGGTGAGCAGTTCGCGTTGCCCGACCGCGTGTTGCTGCAACTTGAAGCCGAGCAGGCTGCCGACCGCTTGAGCGGGGCTTTCGACGCGGGGACCAGGCGCAGGGCAAATTGCGGCGCGTGGCGGAACTGGTGCGGCAGTTCCGGGCTGAACACCGTTACGCATGACGTTCTGCCTCGACACCAACGTCTTTCTCCAAATCTTCGGGCGGAAGCAGCCCTATCATCAAATCCTCCGCGCGTTGCTGGATGGCCGGCTCACGCTGGCGAAAGGTCGCCACATTGCTGGCATTGCCTGACCAGATCCACTCCAATATCCGACAGGCCAGACCGCAATAGGCACGCGATTTTTGCAATCATTCTGCTTACCGATGTTATGTCCCACGTGGGACAAAGTTTTGTAACAGCACAGTTCAGTTACGGTCGCCATTTACCGACCGCTTGCGCCAGTAATTCACAATCGCCGAGCCGGAGACGTTCATTCACGGGCTGAAAATTGCCGCGGCCAGTCCCATCGTGCCCAGCTTGCCCATCGCGCCGGAAGAATTCATCCGGGTGCATCTCGGCAGCGAGTGACGCCAGATTCGGAATTCAACCCGTGGTTTGAAAATTTTCAGGACGTTTCCCGCTTTGCAGTCCCCAAAAAATTTGTTTTCATCGCGCCATGCCGAAAACCCTGCTTACCACCATCGTCAAGCATTGCAATACTTTGCTACGCACCAACGCAATCGGCGACTACGACGGCGCGGTCAACGGCCTGCAAGCCGGGAATTCCGGCGCTGTCACGCGCATTGCGGCGGCGGTGGACGCCAGCCTCGCCACCGTGAAACTTGCCATCGCCGCCAAAGCGGATTTGCTGATTGTGCATCACGGACTGTTCTGGTCGCCAGCGCATCCGTGGACCGGCAAAAAATACGAACTGCTCCGGCTGCTGATGGAAAACAACCTGGCGGTTTACAGTTCGCACCTGCCGCTCGACGCGCATCCCCGGCTCGGCAACAACGCGCAACTCTGCGCCGCGCTCGGCTTGAAAAATCTGCGACCGTTTTTTGTCACCCACGGCCAGCCCATTGGTTTTCAATCGCGCACCAAAATCTCCCGCGCAAAACTCGCCGCGAAGCTGGCACGCGCAACCGGCGCCAAACCGCGAATCATTCCGGGTGGCGGTGAAATTTGTCAGCGCATCGGGCTCGTGACGGGTGGCGCGGGCGGCGATTTGAAACTGGCGGTGGATGAAGGCGTGGACACGTTCATTACCGGCGAAGGTCCGCATTGGACTTACGCGCTGGCCGAGGAATTGGGCATCAACGTCTTTTACGGCGGCCACTATGCGACAGAAACGTTCGGCGTAAGGGCGCTGGCGGCGGAGCTTTCCAAGAAGTTCAAGCTGCCGTGGGAATTCCTCGATCACCCGACCGGCCTTTGAGTTTTTATTTTGCGGCCTTGGAAAATTTTTTGTGGGCGGCGCAGCCGTCCAGAAAACCGCGCAAGTCGGAGCCGAACGATTTTGCCAACTCTGTTTTTCCAGTCAGTCTGTATTGGGCGCTTTTGATGATGAGTTGGAGCAAGCGGCCATAAAACATGAAAAACATCGGCGGGTCTTTTCTGAATTCACGCATCATGGCCGCGCCTGCGAAGCTGTAAACGTAGCGCGTTTTATAGACTTCATCCGCGCCGGTTTCGCGAAGGTTGCGAACGGCGGAGGAGGCTTCGGCATCCGACGTAAGGCGATGTTTGTGCCGCACGACCGCTGCGGGTTCGTAAATGATGGAGTGGCCGGATTTCAAGACGCGATAAAGCATTTCCAGATCGTCGCAGCCTTTGAACGGCGCGCCGGCGCCAAAACGCACGTCGCTGCCGCCGGTCTTTTCAAAAAACTCGCGGCGGAATGAAAGGCTGCTGCCGTGGCCGATGCCAAAGGGGGCGGGCGCGCGGGATTTCATGTGCTTGGCAAAAACCTTGCCGATGTTCGTCAGAAGAAATCCGATGCCGCCGCGAACATCTTCCGGCGTGAAAGAGCGTTTTTCGTCGCCCAAATCCTGTCCGGCAACTTCTTCAAACAGGTTGGAAGCGCCGCCAGTGTTGTGCTGGATGACCCTGCCGGTACAGGCCCAGACGGCCGGGTCGGAATAATTTTTTATTTTCTGCGCCAGCCAGTCTTTTGCGGGAATGCAGTCATCGTCGGTGAAGGCGATGATTTCACCGGCGGCGGCGGCAATCCCCGTGTTTCGGGCGAGCGACAATCCAAGCCTCGGTTCGGAGAGGTATTTTGCCCTGAATTGAGCGGCGAGTTCCGCCGTCTTTTCCTTGTCCGCGCCGATGCTGCTGTCAACGATCAGGATTTCAAAACCCCCACCATCCAGCCGGGAAAGCGCTTCAAGGGTTTCCGAGATGGAACTGGCGCGGTTGCGAGTACAGACGATGACGGAGGCGCGCATCTCTAATAGCCATAAATCGCAAAGCGGAGAAGCTTCTGGAGCCGGCTGCCCAGCCACTTGTCATAAATGCGATAGCTCAAGGGTTCTCTGGGAATCTTTGGTGCATGTTTGGGTTCGTTGGTGACAACGAGATGGAAGCCGGGGCGGCAAGTGTCTTTCGGGCCGCGTAAAAATTGTGTGTTGAAGTAATGCACATACTCATCAACACAGCGCACGCCGAGGCCTTCAAATTTTTCAACCCACCAAGTCTTGGGCTTGACGGTTTGGTGAAGATTCACGCCTTTGTGGAAGTCGTCACACAAAGCAATGCTCATGATCCACAATCCGCCGGGCCGCAGATGTTTTTTAACATTTTCAACCACTCCGGCGATGTCGCGTTCGTGGATGTGTTCCATGACTTCCCAGGTGGTGATGACATCAAACTGGAGCCGTTGTTCGCCCGCCGGAAATTCACCCAACACCTCAAAAGGCGCGGTGATGTCGGCAGTGAAGAGATGTTCCGGGATGGTGCGCCATTCGGCGCGTCGCAATTTCTTGGAATAGTCGCTGCCTTCGATGCCCACTGCCATGTTGCCCTCGTCAAGACAGCTTTTCACGAACCCGCCGCCCGAGCAGCCCAGATCCAGCACCCATAGCGAAGCATCTATGCCGAAGAGTTCGGAAAGTTTTTTATTAAAGCGCCGATGGGTGCTGTTGTCGCGCCGGGTGCCGAAAGGGACAAGGTGGTCGGGCGATTCGCAGGCGATTTCGCGTGTGGCACGCACAATGAGGCGGCGAAGTTGCAGTGCGTTTTGCTCAATTTCGGGCATAGGTCAGTAAATCATCACCAACCCGGGATTGGCAGGGCATCATTGAATTCCCCACACCAAATCGCGGGTTTTATGGCCACAGTTGATAACACGGATTCGGAACAGTGGCAAGGTTTGGCCGCGAGGAAACACCTTGTGTCAAATTGGTGGAAAATCTCTGTCTGAACTTCATTTCGCGGCCAATCCCGATGCCCGCTGGGGCAACGGGCTCGATCTCGAACCGGGAACCGCCGTCAAATCATTCAATGGCTTGCCAGCCGCACTTCAGCGCAAGACGACTTGCGCTTGCCATCGGACTCCCGGCCAGTGTCGTAGCCGGTGTGGCCCAAAACGCTTGCAAAATTTATCGCCGGGTGGGCACCACCCGTTTCCCCGCTGAGAAAAGATACCCGACCAAGCAAAGACCAACCACAATTGCTGTCAGCGTAATATAAAAGGGGCCGTTTGGCAGGCTGAATTTGAATTCCACTGTGTGCTGGCCGGGCGTCAGATAAACCCCGCGCATGATGAAATTGCAGCGCAACAGTTCCGCCGGCTTGCCATCCACCAGCACGCGCCAGTGCGGATCGAACTTGTCATTAAGCAGCAGTACCGAGGGGGTGGCGGTTTCTGCATCGAACATGATATCCTTCGGCGCGTAACAGTATCCAGATTGTTTCCATAAACCATTTCTCTTCCCCTTGAACACGGGGTCGTCCGGCACGTAACGTTTGAAATCAACCGTGCTGGAATTTTGGTTTGTCGCGTTCGCAGCCGGCGCGCCCGGCAGCGGCGTCGAAACCAAGACCGTTTGCCACGGATCGAAATTTGTGCTCGCCAGTGTTTTGAGCGTGGCGTCGTCATTGGTGTTGACCTGCCAATTGGAATAAAGTTTGGCGCGAGGCAACGCACCAGTGAACTCAAAGAGGGCGCAACCTCCGTTTTCGCTGCCGACGGCGGTCAACTGCTCCAATTGTGTCGGCTGGTCAAGGCCGGGCTTGGGCATCACGTCAAAACGTTGAACGATGCGGAAACGGTGTTGCGCCGGGTCGAGTCGCTCGTTGAAAGAATCCAGATAATCCGCGTATCCGAGCAGGTAACGGGTATTGGTCAATTCCCAACGCCGGGCCACGAGATAAGCCTCGTCTTCAGAATGGGGTCTCAGAGTCATCTCATAAGCCTCTAAATTCGCCGGCATGCGCGGCATTTGAATTATATCAAGCGACTGGATGTTATAATAAGGGAAAAGGTGTTGTGCCCATTCAATGCGGTAAAGATCGACAAACGAGCTGTCCAGAAAAGGCAAACGCGTGGGGGCAGGGTATGGCAAACCAATAACGCGGGATTCGTAGGGTTTGGCGCGCAGAAAATCAACAATGGGGTTGAGCGAGCCGATCTCGTACTTTTGTTTGTAATCCCAGTGGATGATGTAGGGCAGGTTCGCCCGGCCCAAATCCATGACCAAAAATGCGCCGAGCAACAGGCCGCCCCATTGGGCGCGCGGGCCGGCAAAATAACCGGCGATAGCCAGCGTGAGCAATGCGATGGCGCTGGCGAAAAGCAGGAGGAACCAGCCTGCCTGACCGATGCTAAACGTAGCGATTTCCCGCGCAAAATTTTCGTCGGGAAAACCCACTTTCTGGAGGTAACGCACAAAGCTTGGTTTCTGTGCGGCGTAAAACAGCCAGCCTAAAACGCTCGCGCCAAGAATTCCTACGCTGGCAAGTGTCCATTCCCGGTCGAAACCACTGGCCTTGGCCCACCAGTTTTTCAGTTGTGTAGTGAGGCCGGAGGATTTTGCCGCAGCATGCTCATCAAGATGACGACGGCTCAACGCTTGGATGCCGTAACCGAACAAAATCACCAGTGCCATGCAGAAAAGGACGATGAATTTTACCGGGTTACGGACGGTGGAGGAATATGGCAGGGCGTAAATGGTGTTTTTGAAAAAATTAAACGGTGTGAATCTTCCCCAGGCTAATACCAAAGAAACGAACATCACCGTCGTCCAAAACCAGATGATTCTTTTTTGCGGGTCCGTGAAGGGCGAATCTTTACGGCGGAAAGATTGAGCGATGGCCCAAACGGCGACCAATCCGACGAGAATTCCGCAGTAATCCCCGCCGCCAGTCTGGCGCATCCAATTAGGATCGGGTGGCGAGCCTTGACCACCACTGTCAAAGAAACGGTCATTCGCCGGGTCGCGCCCCATGCCGCCCCAATAAACCCCGCCGCGATAAGCATCCTGCAACGCAGGCATCATATTGTTAGGGGTGTCCATCTTGTAGCCAAACAGGCCGGGAACGATCAGGCCGAGTGTTTCCTTTTTTGGCAGGCTCCATTGCGAGGCACGATCCCATTGGGCGGCCTTGGTCTCCGCATCCTGGCCGGTTCCGGCGATGCCTTGAATCTGTGACTCTACAAGTGACGTGACCGTCTGGAAGGCCATGAAACCAGCAAAGATGGCCACCAGCACTACGCTTCCCGCACTGCGCACGATCCGGACAAAAATGTTTCCTCCCGTGTCGTTGAGCGATTTAAAAAACACGAAAGCCGCAATGAACACGCTGTAAAGTCCGCCGACGTCCGCTGCTTCTATAACGTTGATGCCCACGCATAATCCAGCCAGCGCGAGTCGCGTCCAGCGGATGAGCCTCGGAGTTTCTGTGTTATTTGCGATAACCAAGGCCAGCGCAAAAAAATTCATGCCCAAGGCGATTTCGCCGGAGGCCACGCCCCAGCAGGCATTGCCGAAGTAAGCGGAATTTAACGTGGCGGCCAACGCGCCCAGCGCGGCGGCCAGCGGTGAAAACTTGAGGGCGCGAAAGAATGTCCACGCGCCCAGTCCGACGATGAACAAGGCCACGGGCGCGAGAAATTTTGCGTAGCCCACCGGCCCCAGCAGCCACATCAAAGCCGTAGTGATGGAGGGCGAAAATGTCCCACCGTTGAAACCAATGGTGTTCAAATCATTCCACATGCCGAACAGGGCTGACGGCAGCTTCGGAAATGCTGCATTTTGCTGTCCCAGCGGCCCGTCGTTGGAGAAATGCACGTAGCCGGGCAAAAAGCTTTTGCAAAAGAGCGCGGCCAAAATGACCGCCAGTAAAACCGGCGCGGCGGAAAATTTCCAGGGCTTGGGCGCGGCTTTTGGTTTGATAACTTTCATAAAATTCGGTCGGCTAAAAAACGGAACAGACATTCTCGGTCGTGGCAGGTTGAGTGTCAAGACGGTGGGCGGTTCAAAAAAACTCGCCGCAAGTGGGCTTCGCGGCTAAATTCGTCGCATGAGTTCACAGGTTCTGGTCACCGGCGCGGCGGGCTTTATTGGTTCGCACGTCTGCAAGCATTTGCTCAAAGCGGGACACCAAGTGATTGGCTTGGACGATTTGAGCGGCGGCTTTCGCGATTACGTTCCCGCTGGCGTGAAATTTGTCAGAGGTTCGATCACGGATGTTGCACTCGTGCAAAAGCTCCATGCTGGACACCAGTTTGAATACGTCTTCCATCTGGCCGCCTACGCTGCCGAAGGCTTGAGTCATTTCATCAAACATTTCAATTACACCAACAACCTGCTGGGCAGCGTCAACCTCATCAACGCCGCCGTAAATCACAACGTCAAGTGTTTCGTGTTCGCCTCATCCATCGCGGTTTACGGCCGAAACCAGGTGCCCATGACCGAGGAGGCCGTGCCGCAGCCCGAAGACCCTTATGGCATCGCCAAATACGCGGTGGAACTTGATTTGAAAGAGGCGCACGAAATGTTCGGGCTGAATTATATCGTCTTTCGCCCGCACAATGTCTATGGCGAAAACCAAAATCTCGGCGATCGTTACCGCAACGTCATCGGCATTTTCATGAACCAAATCATGCAGGGACAACCGATGACGATTTTCGGCGACGGCAGGCAGACGCGCGCATTCAGTTACATTGATGACGTTGCTCCCGTCATCGCCGCGAGCAGCGCGCGACCGAAAAGTTACAATCAGGTCTTCAACGTCGGCGCGGACAAACCTTATTCGGTGAACGAACTCGCCACTGTCGTTGCCCGGGCGATGGGCGCAAAATCGCAGATCAAACATCTCGACGCGCGCAACGAAGTCGTTCATGCCTATTCCGCGCACGAAAAAGTGCGGAACCATTTCGGCGACCTGATAAAAAATGTTTCGCTCGAAGAAGGCGTCAGGCGCATGGCCGCGTGGGCAAAAAAAGCGGGCGCCCGGCAGGGCAAACCGTTTGAAGGAATCGAAGTCCGCAAAAATCTTCCCCAATCCTGGGCGGCGCTCGAAAAGATTGATTGAAAGATGTGACGGAACGATCTTATTTCGTGCTGCGGTGAAACGGGAAATTAATGACTGTCGATTCCGTCAAGCAGCCCCATCCGCTGGGGACTCCTTGAATGGCGGGGGCAATGGCTCTCCGTGATTTTCTTCCAGACAAATTGCCCGGATTTCCCGGTTGAAAGACAAAAACCGCGAAGCCAGGCGCGCAAAGAAGATCCCTGTCTGACTTTCACAAGATGCCCTGACTCGACTTGCTTACTTCGCCGCTATAACGACGTAATTCTTTTTGCCTTTCCTTAGCACTATGTATTTCTCGAAGAACTTAAAATCTTGCGACATGATTGTCCGATTCACATTTGACTCGCACATGTCATTGATCTTTATTCCCCTGCCTTGGATGTCCTTTCTAGCTTGGCTTTTCGAAGTCGCTAAACCTGACTCGACAAGAAGGTCAACCAACGGGAGGCCCGCACCACTCAATCTTGATTTTTCAATTTCCTTTGTTGGCACCTCTCCCATGATTTCATTAAAAGTGCTTTCTGAAACGCCGTAAATGTCGCCTCCGAATAAGACTTCGCTGGCGCGGATGGCTTCCGTTGTGGCGTTCGGGCCATGAATCAAATCGGTCGCCGCTTTGGCCAAAGCCCGGTGCGCTTCGCGGGCGCCAGGGTTTTCGGTGTGTTTTTTCTCCAGCGCTTCAATTTCCTCCTTCGACAAAAACGTGAAGAATTTTAAATAACGGATGGCATCCCGGTCGTCGGTGTTGATCCAAAACTGGTAGAAGCGATAGACGCTCGTGCGCTTCGGGTCGAGCCAGATGGCCCCAGCTTCGGTTTTGCCGAACTTTGAGCCGTCGGCGTTGGTAATCAGCGGCAGGGTCAGGCCGTAAACCGTTTTACCAAGTTTCTTGCGCGTAAGTTCGATGCCGGCGGTGATGTTGCCCCACTGGTCGCTGCCGCCAATTTGCAGTTCGCAATTGGCGTCGCGGCACAGAACCATGAAATCAAACGCCTGGAGCAGCATGTAGCTGAATTCGGTGTAGCTGATGCCCACCTCGCGGTCTTCCATCCGGGCGCGGACGCTTTCCTTGGCCACCATCTGGTTGACGGAAAAATGCTTGCCGATATCGCGCAGGAAATCGAGAAATGAAACGTCCTTCGTCCAGAAGGCGTTGTCCACCAGCCGCGCCGGATTTTGGGGGGTTTCAAAATCCAAAAGCTTCGCGAGCTGAATTTTCACACTGGCGATGTTGCGTTCCAGAATTTCTTTCGTGAGCAACTGGCGCTCGCTGGTCTTGCCGCTGGGGTCGCCCACCATGCCGGTGGCGCCACCGGCGACGGCGATGGGATGATGCCCGAGCAATTGAAACCGGCGCAGCGCGAGCAACGGCACGAGATTGCCCACGTGCAGGCTGTCGGCGGTCGGGTCAAAACCGCAGTAAAGTGTGATGGGCGCGGCGAGACGTTTGGCCAGTTCCGCCGCGTCGGTGCAATCCGCCACCAGACCGCGCCATTTGAGTTCTTCCAGGATGCTCACGCACCAAGCCTAATTCGCTAGCCGCCGATTGCCAACACCGACTTTCGTCGCGTGCTCGCCGGTTTTCCATTTTCGAGGACGAGGACGAGAACGAGAACGAGGAGGATTTCAAGCATTGCGCACTTTGGGCTTTAGACTTTGGGCTTTGGACTTTAGTCTCCCGCGCGATGTCGCAAATGCTCAAGTCGTCCGGCGCGATGGCCGCCGCCACGCTCGTCAGCCGCCTGCTCGGCATGGTGCGCGAGATGGTTTATGCGAATTTCATGGGTGACACCCGGGTGGCGGGTGCGTTCAAACTCGCGTTTCTCATCCCGAATTTGTTCCGCCGGCTGCTGGGCGAAGGCGCGCTGACGGCGGCGTTCGTCCCCATTTTCAAGGTAAAGGAGAAGACGCACGGCGAAATCGAGATGTGGCGCGCGGCCAACGCCGTGATTTCCGGCCTCGTCGTCGCGGCGGCGGCGCTCATCGGCGTGGTCATGCTCGGCCTCTCGATTGCGCTGGCCGTTCATCAATTCAGCGAAAACACCGAACTCATGCTGCGGCTTTTGCGCGTGATGTTTCCCTACATGCTGCTCGTGTGCCTGGCGGCGGCGTTCATGGGCATGCTCAACACGCGCGGCCATTTTTTCATTCCGGCCATGGGCGCCACCATGCTCAACGTTGTAATGATTGCGTCCGTGCTCTGGCTCGCGCCCAGGATGGGACACGCGTTGCACGAACAAATTTTCGCGCTGGCCATCGGGGTGCTGGCGGCGGGCGTGGCGCAGGCGGCCTTTCAACTGCCGACGCTCTGGCACGACGGCTTTCGTTACCAGTGGGTTTCGCCGTGGCAAAATGAAACCGTCCGGCTTGTGGTGACGCGAATGATTCCTGGCGCCATCGGCGTCGCCGCTTTCCAAATCAACGTGCTGCTGACGCAGACCATCGCCTTTTGTGTCAACCCGCAAATCAACGCCTCGTTCGATTACGCCGTGCGCCTGATGGAGCTGCCGCAGGGCATGTTCGGCATTTCGCTGGCAACGTATCTGCTGACAACGCTTTCGGGGCTGGCGGCGGAAAAAAATTATTCCGAATTTCGCGGCACGCTCCGGCAGGGTATCGGCACACTGCTGTTTGCGAATGTGATTGCGGCCATCCTGCTGGTCGTGCTGGCCGAACCGATCATCCGGCTGCTGTTTGAACACGGCAAATTCACCGCCGACTCCACCGGTCGCGCGACGCTGGCGCTCATGTGCCTGGCGCCGGGGCTGGTCGCGTTTTCAACCGTCAACATCCTGGCGCGGGCATTTTTCGCGCTGGGCGACACCAAAACACCGATGAAAATCAGCATTGTCTGCCTCACGGTGAATCTGGTTTTGTCGGTTCTGCTGGTTGTGCCGTTGCGGCAGGGCGGACTCGGCATTGCAAACACCATCACCTCGGTTTGCAACGCCGGCCTGTTGTTTTATGCACTGCGGAAAAAGCTGGGGAAACTGGAAATGGAACCGCTGCGCGCCACCTTTCTGCCACTGGCCATCGCCGGCATTCTGGCCGGGCTGGTGGCATGGTCGGGCTGGTGGTCATGGGAAAATTATCTCGGCCACAAGACCATCGCATTGAAGATTGGCGCGGTGTTCGTACCGGCGATTTTGGCAGGATTGATTTATGGAATCGTCGCGCTGGCTTTCAAAATTCCGGCGGCAAAGGAAATGGCGGAATTCGCACTGGCACGATTCAAGCGGTAGGGTGCGCAGTCCCCTGCGCGCCGTGAGTGGCCGGCGCTGGAACGGCGGCGCGCAACGGAGTGCGCGCCCTACCCGGTGATTGGGACAATGGCCGTCCAGCAATTTTGCCCGAACCTGGATTTGAGTTTTTCCACCAGCGATTCGGCGGCGGCCCGGTTTTCGGCTATGGCAAACGTTGTTGAGCCGCTGCCGGACATGAGCGCGGCCAGTGCGCCATTCGCGCGCAGAAATTCCTGGAACAGGGCGAGCACGGGATATTTTTCCAGCGCCGGGGCTTCCAGCGAATTGTAAAATTCAGCGCTCGCAGCGCGCCAATCGCCGGTTTGAAGTTTTGAAATCAGTTTTTGCGCGCGGCCCGGCCGGCCGTTCAATGCCTCCGGAAAACGGGCGAGATTCTGATAAGCCCACGGCGTTGAAATGCCAAAACCGGGATGAATCAACAGGAACGCCTTGTCGCGCAACGCGGAAAAAAAATCGAACGGTTGGATTTTTTCGCCGCGACCGGTGACGAGCGCGGGCTGGTTTTGGAGGAAAAACGGCACGTCCGAGCCGAGCGCCGCGGCCAGTTCGCCGAGCTTCGCGGCTGAAAGCGGCTGGCCGAAAAGTTCGTTCAACGCGAGCAGTGTCGTCGCAGCATTGCCGCTGCCCCCGCCCAAACCGGCGGCCAGCGGAATTTTTTTCTCCAAATGAATGCGCACCCCGTCGCTGATTTTTGCGGTTTGCAAAAACCCGGTGGCTGCGCGATGAACCAGATTGCGCGAATCCACCGGCAAGGCTGCGGCGCTGCACGAAAGTTCGACCGCGCCGCCGCGCCGTTCAAACGTCAGCCGGTCGCAAAGGTTGACCGGCTGCATGACGGTTTCGAGTTCGTGAAATCCATCAGGCCGTTTGCCGAGGATGTTCAGCAGCAGGTTGACTTTGCCGGGCGAATTTTTTTCGAGCGGCCTGGCCTTCACAAAAACAAAACGCGCCAACGGAAAATGGTTGGCGCGTGGATGAAAATGAAATCGGTCACGGTCAATTGTCGTACACGCGGAACCGGTTGCCGGGAACGTACGGCGCAATGGCGCCGCCGCTGAAACCGGTGTAGGTGTCCGTATCGAACGTCGAGCCCGAAATCAGGCCCGGCTTGTAGCTTTCAGGATAAACGGGGCCGGGACTCAGGTAACTGGTCCAGATCGGATGATACGGCGGGATGGGCGCGGTGACGATTTCATAAAGGCCCAGGCCCGTGCGCGCCAGTGTGCGATTCAAGCCGCTAACAGCACCGGCGGTGTAGCCGGCGCTGGGCGATTCAAAAACGGCCGTTTGCTCGATGGAGCGGCGCATTTCGCCCAGGCGGGTAATTTCAAGAGTGTTACTCACGCCGCGACCGAGTTTTTGTTCCGGCCCGGCGCAGCCGGATGTGAACAAAACGGCCAAGCCGGCCAAAGCGAGAAGGGGCATCACGTTTCGCATAAGTTTTTTTAAGTTGACGAGTTGACTTGAGCTTACGCCGAAATCGCCGGATGTAAAGCGCGTTATTTTATAATTCGCGCGCGGCGCGTTTTTTATCCCGCCGGTTCCAATACCACGCAATCCAGACGGTGATTTCGTAGAGGACCTGCAGCGGCACGAACATGACGATTTGCGTTATCGGTTCCGGAGTGGTCAGCACCGCGCCAAGGATCAGATTAATAACGATCACATAACGGCGCGCCTTGGAGAGCGTACGATAATCGAGAATGCCGATTTTCACGAGCGTCAGAATCACCACCGGCAGCTCAAAGCCCAGCCCCATGCCCAGCAGGAACTTGCAGACGAAACTGATGTAGTCCTCCGCCCGCCACTGAAAGGCGCCGAAACCGAGCCAGTGGGAATACATCTGCGCCGCGGCCAGCGCCAACGGCATCAAGGCGAAGTAGCAAAAGGCCACGCCGAGGAGAAACAATCCGCCGCCGAAAGCCAGTCCGCGATAAATGTATTTGCGCTCGCGCAGTTTCAGCGCCGGAAAGACGAACGTGGCGGCGAAATAAAAAATGAACGGCGACGCCAGCACCGTGCCGCCGTAAATTGCCACCTGGAAGGCGACAACAAATCCACCCGCCGGGCTGAGATTGATCAGATCGATCTTCAACCGTTGCGCGTCGGCAATGGCAGCGGGATCGGAACTGGCGCGCCAGCCCAGCACTTGGTTCGTGCCGATGACCAGCGGCTCGACTTGAACGGATACATAGCGGTTCGTGCCGAAGTTCAGTGATTTTTGTTGTTCGGCGGTGAGTTGAAACGCGCCGAGACGGTTCGTGCCGAAGCTGACGGCGACGATTTGATTCGTGCCAGGCCAACTAACGCCGGCGCGCGTCAACGGCCATTTGACGATCTGAACGACGTAATTGCCCGCGAGCAGGCAGAGCAATACCGCCACGCCCAGTGCCACCAGGCTCTTGATGAGCACCCAGCGAAGATCTTCGAGGTGTTCAAGAAAAGTTTTGACCGGGCCGCCTTCGGCCTCGCTGGGGCGTTCCGATGCTTGGTCGCCGGCCATGCCAGAAACGTCCCGCCGTCAGGCTTTGGGCGGGTTGGAGGATTGGGAAACCGGCAGGTCGGCCCGCGATGGTGCGGGCGCAGCGGGTTTGGCCGCTGGCGGCGTGTCGGTCGTCGTGTTCTGGATTTCGTCCGTCACTTCGCGTGATGCTTTCTTGAATTCCTTGATGCCCTGGCCCAAACCGCGGGCAAATTCAGGGATTTTCTTGGAGCCGAACAAAATCAAAACGGCCACCAGGATGATAATCAGTTCCGTGCCGCCAATCGCCCATGCGAACAAGGTATTCATAAATTTTATCGAGCCTTGACAAGCCTACGCCTGCCTTGGCCGATAGTAAAGCCGCAAATGTGGGGTCGGCGGTCCCGGCCGATTTCTGCGCTGGAGACGGCGCGCCCTGCAAAATAAAAGGGCCACAGCAAATGCGGCCCCTGAACAGCTTCAAATGTTTCCTGCCAAAATCAGGATCCGCTCCTGGGATGGAGCAGGACGAATTCGCCGCGGCGGTTTTTCGACCAGGCGGACTCGTCATGGCCGGGGTCAACCGGCTTGTCCTTGCCGTAGCTGATGGTGCGGATGCGCATGGGGTCAACCCCGGTCCTGGCCAGCGCCTGGCGCAACGCCAGCGCGCGGCGTTCGCCGAGCGAACGGTTGTATTCCTCCGTGCCACGCTCGTCGCAATGACCTTCGATGAGCAGCTTGGTGCTTGCATCCCGGCCCAAGGCATCGGCCACGGCTTGAACATTCGCCTTCTCGCTCTTTCTCACGGCGGCACTGTCGTAGGCAAAATGCACCGTGTAGGCGGCCAGCGCAGCGCGGTCGGCGCCCATGCCTTCAAAATCTTCCAGGCTTGCTGTTGAACCGCCGCCGGTTTCACCCACATTCATCGTGCCGCCAGCACCTGGTTCCCCGATTATCGAGGATCGTTGTCCGGGTATCTGCGTGACTTTGGTGGGTCGGTGGTTTTTGCAGCCGGTGTCAGCCAGTGTGACGGCCAGCGCGAACGCCAGCAGGTAAGTCAGTTTCATCATTTTCATATTTTTCCTTTAGTTAAAAGTTCGTTTAAAAAAGTTTAAGTTATCTCGCCCAAGCCGGTTGAGAATCGCTGCCTGAAATCCGGGCAATATCCTTGACTTGTTTCGTGAACACGTCAAGCACAGATAACACGTAGCGACCGCCCGTGCGCCGCGTGAAAATCAGCGTCCGCGAGTTCGGCGACCACGACGGGTCTTCGCCCGCCACGAGCACCGTGGGCGTGCCGCCGTCCGCAGGCAAGACGCAAATGTCGAACTCGCCGGTCTGCGACGTGAACGCGATCCACTTGCCATCCGGCGACCAGTCGGGTTCGGTCGGGTTCGGCGCGCCGGGAGTCGGAATCCGCTGCATCTCACCGCCGCCCGCCGGCACTTTCGCCAGCACACGCCGATCGGCGATTTTCGTCGCGAAACAAATCCATTGTCCGTCCGGCGACCAGCACGGCGACGAATCCTCGCTGCTCGTCGTCAATCGTTTCAAATCCGTGCCGTCAGCATTGCAGACCCAAACA
>Ga0187857_10002607_pt1 | contig 15851 bp, 32 predicted proteins | sample June2016WEW_8_10_FD_132984 | JGI IMG/M metagenome (GOLD analysis project Ga0187857, IMG submission 132984) | Peatland microbial communities from SPRUCE experiment site at the Marcell Experimental Forest, Minnesota, USA - June2016WEW_8_100 | ecosystem: Environmental > Terrestrial > Soil >...
CGCTCACGGGCTGGCCAGGGCTCGCCATAACCTGCCCGGGGCTGACGAGGAGGCTCGCGACTGAGGACTGACCAACATTGCGGAGGGTACCGGCCGGGACCAACTCGATCCCGTTCTAGGTAGCTTCCGGCGGGCATGGTGGGGAGTGGACCGGCCCGAGGTGCGGGATTTTCCGGCTGGCCAGGGCTCGCCCCTGGCGCTACCCTCGGCCGGTATCCTCCGCAATGCTGGGCACGATGAAAGGAAGGCGACATGCGTAAGGGGTGGAGTGCTAACGGGCTCGTCAACTACGATCCGCCCGCCAGGCGGAACCGGGGCGCCACTACGCAGCTCTCACGGGCATTTCGTGACCTGCGGAGGGCGCCGGGTGCCAGGGTCTACACGTTCCGTCTGCCCGTGGTTGGGCGGCAGACATGGGGTCCGTGCGCTGAGGTGACGCTGACGGTACGGGGGGAGGTGTCATGAGTCGCAGGTGCAATACGAAGCACGACAGGCGGGGACCGTCGCACTATCCCGACAGGTTGCGGGATCGGGGAGTGTCGAGACGATCCGTCCGCATGATAGATTTCGTCCACGTCGGCAAGCACAACGACGGGCTCCCCGGCCGGGAGCCTACGGTTGCGGAGAAGATACGGGCGGGGATACTGCACGAGGGGAGCGAGGTGCAGGATGAACAGACCGAATAGGAAGTTGGTGCTCCGAGAGAAGACGGGGAGGACGGCAGCCCGATTCCACGTCGGCCGGAAGCTGGACCCCAACGTCCGGCTGTCGGACTGGCCGGGATTGACGGAGGAGGAGCGGCAAGCGCATCGGACTCGTGAGGCGATTATGACCCGCCGCACGGGCAAATATTGAAAGGGAGGGATCATGTCACGGTTCTACGTGAGCACGGAGAACAGCCGAGGATCACAGGTCACGGCCTGCGGCAAGGCGAGCGGGCAAGAGACCCACCTGGACGATTTCTGATGAGCCTGCCCGTCCCGGTCGGCCGCCCGCACTACAGCCGGGGTCATCACTGGGCGGGAGCCGGTGACAGGAACGCCGCCTATTGGGCGAACACCCACGTTCACCGGGTCCGCCTGCGGGACCGGGGATACACGCCGGTCTCCGCCCGTCAGACTTTGACGAGAGCAGAGTACGACAGGGTGCATGAGCACGACGGGGATGGTGCGACATGAGAACGGAGGGGAACTGCCGTCGCCTGGTGCGGGAGGGTGTCTACTCCGTCCACGAGGTCATCGAGATCATGTTCGGGCCGGAGCGGCAGAAGCACGGACGCAGCATCTGGAACTGGGACCGGGCCAAGGCGATATGCGAGGGCTGCCCTGCCAAGGGGGAGTGCCTGGCCCGAGCCCGGAAGGCGGAGACCCAGGTGACGGACGTGTACGGTCACTTTCGCACCGTCGTCGGGGACATCTTCGGGATGTTCGGCGGGATGACGCCGGGGGAGAGGAGGAAGATGTACTACGAGGAGAGGGGGACGTGATGAGCGACACGATAGGGGTCGAAGCTCGTAGGGCGCAGGACACGAACCTCCGCCTGCGGCTGGAGCTGCTCGGGAGGTACAACAAGGCTAGCTGGCATCTTGCCCGCAAGGTCAAGATCATGCGGGTGGTGCGGCGCCTGGAACGGTCCTACAACGACAACGAGGAAAGGCTGCGGACTCATGCGTAGGACGGCCTGGCAGCTCGCCTTGAAGTTGGTGGCCGAGCATGAATCTGATGCCAATGACACTGATCTGGCGGCATCTCATGGCATCCCGCCTGCTCTCATCCGACTCGCCCGGCAGAAGACGTGCCTAGAATCAAGGTCCCCGAAGGGTCGTGCCCGCAAGGCCGACCCTTTCGGATTCGTACCGTGAGGTGAGCGAAGAGGGTGCAGGTCGCCAAGGTCGAGCGGTGTCGCGGTATGCACACCAGCGCTAGGCCCCCAGACCATTGGGGATACCGGGCCTGCACCCTCCTCTCTCACCTTGCGGTGAGCCAACAGAGGAGAGATACATGGCAACAGCAAAGAAAGGCACCGCCGTAGTGGCCAAGCCGGACAAGTTCCTTCCGATCCGGCGACCGGCGACCACGGCGCTGCCGACATCCCTCAAGGATGTCTTCGACGCCTACAAGGGCAAGCTCGTGGAGATTCCGAAGGATTGGGACCCGGTCGAGAAGAACACTCTCGTCGGCAAGCCCTTCGCCATCCACGAGTTCACGATCCGTGGCGGCGACTACGGTGAGTTCGTCACGGTGTTCGCTGTGACCGAGGACGGGCAGCGGATCGTCTTCTCGGACGGTTCGACTGGCATCGCCGCCCAGCTTCTCAAGCTGGCCAAGGAAGAGAACGTCATGGGAGGGATCAGCGTCCCCAAGGGCCTGCGGGTGAGCAACTACACCTACAAGGACGAGAAGGGCGTTGACAAGCCTGCCGCCACCTACTACTTGACGTAAGGGGTTCCAGGTGGCCGTCAAGGCTGCGGGCAAAGGGCGGGGGGAAACCCCCGCCCGTAGCTCTCTCAAGCGCTACAGGCCGATCAAGGGTGCTTCTCGGCGTTACTACGACACCGTCTCGCACCGCTCGATCTCCTGGTACGACTGGGACGCCCGGGTCCATAAGGGGGTCCCGGCCCCCACCCGTCATGCCCAGGAACGTGGCTACCGGACCCGCTACCAACGGGGGAAGGCGGCGAGGCACGCCCTTACGGGCGGGCAGCGTCAGGGGCCGGAATACTCCTTTGCCGTCCCGGAGACGGTCGAGGCCCGCAAGCACCGGGAACGCCGCCTTGCGACCCGAGCCCGCCAGCGGGCTGACGCCCGGCAGCGGGACCTGGCCCGGTCCTGGTGGGTTCACAAGCACGGCCCGGCGGCGGAGTTCGACCCGAAGCGGGCGCTGTCCGACCCTGAGTTCCAGAGGCTCACGGAGCGGCTGAGGGCGCTGGAGGCCGAGGAGGCGACGCACGTCCACACCCACGGGACCGACGACCCGTTCTATGCGCCTTTCGGACAGTATGCTAAAGTATTGGAAGCTCTCGGCAGGAGACCCGAGGATTACCCATACGAACCGGGCGATTCGCCGGTCGGTACGGTGTACTACATGAACTACGCTCCAGAGGTGGCTGCGTAGACGATTGCGAAGTGCGACCTGCTGTGCGCCAACTGCCACAGAATCAGGACCCATTTGACTAGCCGTATCAAGAAGGTGGAGAAGTGAACGCACCCGTGTCGGTCATCACGCCGACGATCCCGGGTCGGGAGCTGAAGCTGGCGGAGTGCATCTCTTCGGTCTACAAACAGACGGTGCCCCCCGTGGAACATCTGATCCGGGCGAGCTGGATGTTCTCCGGCATCCACCACAGGGTCCACATCTCCTCGCAGCGTAACGCCCTTTCCCGGGCGGCGAGCGAGCCGTGGCTGGCCTTCTTGGACGACGACGACCGGCTGTTCCCTACCTACTTCGAAGAGATGCTGCCCTATCTCTACATGCTGCACGGGCCGGACATTGTCTACGCCTGGGACGCCGGGGACGTGGACTCGCAGACCGGCAGGATCACGGTCGGCCCGACGATCCCCCACGAGGACATCAGCCTCCTCCCGGTAGGGGAGCTGCTGGACCGGCTGTCGCACGGTAAGTGGGCGTTGCCGATCACGGCCGTCGTCCGCAAGGATTCCTTCTGGCATGTCGGGGGATGGTCCACCGACTTCGACCAGGGGCGGGGGTGCTTCGCATCGGGGGCGCCTGGCGAAGACCAGGACTTGTGGTGGAAGATGCTGCGGGCCGGAGCCCGAGTGAAGTGCATCCCCAAGTTGCTTTGGTCCTACCGCCGGGGTGGCAGGGACACCCTCACGCACATGAAGTTGGAGGACGACGGGGCCCCCGATGTTTAGCGTGATCCTGACCGTACTGGCGTTGGTCCTGGTCCTCAAGGTGGGGGCCATGATGATCTACTGGTGGAGAAAGGTGAAGATGTGATGGGGGACGAGCGAGAAGCACAAGAGCAAGAAACCGATGAAGTAGAGAAGATCAAGAGGGAGTGGGTTCTCGACGCCTGGTCGGCCATCGGCGGGCTCTACTCTGTGGCCGAGCAGATTCCGACCGGGCTTTCCATGAAGGTCTACGACTGCTGCAACCGTATCCAGAAGGTGATCCCCGGGTTGGGGGTGGCTGAGGCCACGGCGGGGAGGGTGTCTACGAAGGAGGACGAATGACCCGGTCAGGGAGAGACAAGTTGGATATTCTGGCTGCGGGGCATGTGTCACACTACTTGTGGCCATCTACTACATGCTGTGCGCCATCAAGGACGCCCTGGAGGAGAAATGAACAAGTCTGACAGGCTGTGGATTCTCTTCGGCATCTGCTGTGTGATCGTGGACGCCGCCTTCCTGGGGGCTTTCATCCAGGATGCGCTGGCGCATACGCTGGCGCACGCTGATGCCGAACACGACAGGATCGCCAAGGAGACCAACGATCTGCTGCTGTTGGTGGAGGACTGATGAACGCCAGCATCCCCGTGGACGAGGCCAGGGTGCTGTGTGATTCGCTGGCCTATGTGCTGGAAAGACTGCCCGGTTGAGCCGCAAGCCGTCGAAGTGGGACAACAGGTCCATCGTCTCCTGGGACGGCGAGGGGGTCAACGTCGAGCTGGAGGACGGCTCTGTCCGCCAGCTCTACGTCCTCCTGGCGAACAGCCGGGGGCAGCGGATCACCAACACCAACGGCATCTCGTCGGTCTCGGCCCTCGACTTCCTCTGCGACTACGCCGAGGAGGCGGACATCAACGTCGGGTTCGGCTTCTCCTACGACACGAACATGTTCCTGGCCGACTTCCCCCGCTCGTCCATCGCCCGGCTGTGGGCCGAGGGTCAGTGTTTCTACCGCCAGTTCTACATCCGCTATGTCCCCCGCAAGACGCTGATCGTCAAGCGGCGGGGGATCGAGACCAAATGGGCGGGAGGGGCGACGATCTGGGACGTGTTCGGCTTCTTCCAGAAATCCTTCGTCAAGGTCGTGCAGGAGTGGCTGCACGAGGTGGACGTGAGCTGGCTCTCGGAGATGAAGGAGAGCCGGGGGTCTTTCAAGATGGAGGAGCTGCCGCAGATCGTCAGGTACACCGACCTGGAGAACAGGCTGCTCGTCCGCGTCTGCGAACGGCTGTTCGACTCGTTGCAAGATGCGGGGGTCAGGTTGACGAGGTTCGACGGAGCGGGGGCGATAGCCGCCTCGTTCCTGAAGGCCAACAACGTCGATAGCTACAAGGGCACCCAGCCGGAGGCCGTGACCCTGGCGGCACAGCACGCCTATGCCGGGGGGAGGATCGAAGCCTGCAAGATCGGCAACCTGCCGTTCGGCAAGGTCTACAGGTACGACATCAACAGCGCCTACCCTTCGGTGATCCAGCATCTCCCCTGCTTGACCCACGGCCAGTGGGAGCACAACGGCATCTCGCCTTTCATGGTCTGCCACGTCCGCTGGGAGTTCGATGAGGGCAAGCCGTTCTACCCGCTTTTCTACCGCACCCACGACTCTCGAATCCTCCTGCCCCGTGAGGGTGAGGGCTGGTACTGGTGGCCCGAGATCGAAGGTCTCGACGTGGACATCTCAGAGACCTGGGCTTGGCAGGGAGCCTGCGACGACCATCCTTACAAGTTCGTCCACGAGGTCTACGCCGACCGGCTGTACTTCAAGGACACGGGCAACAGGGCGGAGTACGGACTGAAGCTGGGGATGAACAGCTTCTATGGCAAGTTCGCCCAGCAGGCGGGATGGAAGCTCTCGGGCGAGAAGCCGAGGTACCACAACCTCTGCCTGGCGGGCTACGTCACCGCCTCCTGCCGGGCTCAGATGTACCGGGCGGCGCTGCAACATCCTGAGAGCGTCGTCGCCTTCGCCACCGACGCCATCATCGGCACGGCACCCTTCGACGTGCCCATCGGGCGGGAGCTGGGGGAGTGGACCGCCGAGGAGTACGACGGGATCACTCTCGCCCAGGCCGGGGTGTACTGGCTGCGGCGGCTGGAGACCGAAGTTCCCTCCAAGTTCCGGGGCTTCGATCCTGGTGCCCTGCGGCGGGAGTTCATCGTCGGTGCCTGGCTGGCCGACAAGGAACGCTACGAGGCCGAGGTCGAGCGGTTCATCGGCATGGGCTCGGCCTTGATGGGGGACAGGATGTGGGGTCAGTGGCGCACCTGGCAGGTGACCCCGAGAATCCTCGACATCCTGCCTACCGGCAAGCGACTGGCGACATCCGGGGTACCGATCCACGACTATTCCTGGCGGCTGGTGCCGACGCTGCCGAGCCCGAACCTGACCCCGAACGTGCTAAGCTCGAAGTACCCTTTAGAGTGGGACGAGGACGGGCCACCGGAGAAAGAAACAGAGGGGGTCCCGTGGAATGTGATGGAAGCAGAGTGGACCGACAGTTGGTCTTGAAAGGAAAACCACATGGTTGACGAAGAGAACAACGACGAACTGGTCGAAACCGCTGACGATGAGCCGGTGGAGAAACCCGAGCCGGTCAAACCACCTGTGCGCCCGAAGCGGATCGTGGCCGAGCTGTCGGAGACCGACAGGGAGCTGTTGCGGAACACGGCCAAGTCAACGAGCGAACTGGTGGACGCTCTGATCACAGAACCTCACGAGGACGTGACCACCGACAAGTCCGGCGAGGGGCACGGCATCGAGTCGTCCATCGTGGAGCCCCCGCCCCCGCCGACCCCGAAGCAGGAGGAGTTGAGCCCGGAGGCCCAGGCGGCACAGCGCAGACGGAGGTTTTGGTGATGGGGAGGTAATCAGGATCAAACGCTGCGAGTACCAGGCGGTTGCCGATGACGGCACGGTCGCCTCCGAGTGCGACCGGATGGGTGCCCCCGTCAGAGTTCACGACTACACCGCCTACCTCTGCGCCCCCCACCGGAACTGGGTGACGGCGATGGTGTTCGCCTAGATGACATGAAACGGAAAGGAACGTACTGAGAATGACAGACATCCAATCAGGTGACACGAGCTTCCTCGCGGAGGACACCCAGGCGACCTCCTTCGGCGCCGCCAAGACACCGGAACGCAAGAAGATCGGGCGCCCCCTGGGCTCGAAGAACAAGCATCCTTCGACGGTGCCGCCCCCTGGCGACACGGGAACCCCGCCGAAGCGCAAGACCGCTGAGGAGCGGGCGGCGGAGCGCAAGGCCAAGCTGCGGTCTCGTGAGAATGAGATCGTCAAGTCGATCAAGGAGACCGTGAACCCCTTGATCGTCCAGGGATTCGCCATGATCCCCGGACTCTCCCCCTTGATGTACGAGTTCGAGGAGAAGGTTGCCGAGGAGGGCAAGGGCCATCTCCAGCTCCACCTCGTCAACGAGGCCCCGGTCGTCACCGAGTTCGGCAAGACGTTCTACGTCAACGATCTCGAAGCGAGAATCACGGCGATGTCCGTAGCCCGCCTGGACGACATGGGCGCCATCGGAGCGAAGGTTGCCGACGTGAGTGAGAAGGTCATGCCCTACGCCCTGGTCGCCGCTCTCGGCGTCGCCGGGCTGATGTACGCCCGCCGCACGACCGCTGTGATGAAGCAGGTGGCGGGAAAGGCCAGGACAAAGCCCCACCTGGAAGAGCGGCCGGTAGAATAATGCATAAGCGCCACTGTACCAACCGGGCCTGCTCGATGTGCGAGCTGGAAGTCATCGTCCCGGAGTCGGTCACAACCTGCGTGTTGTGCGGCAGGCCGTTCGACACCACGCTCGACGGCCTGCTGCGGCTGTTCGGGGAACCGTTCAAGATGGACCTCTTCGGGGGGATGTGATGGCCGAGAAGCTCGTCATCCGGCCGAACGACCGCTACGCCCTGGTCGGCAAGACCGGCTCGGGCAAGTCGAAGTTCGGGCTCACCCTTTCCACCTACATCGTGCGGGAGGTGAACAAGAAGGCGGCGAAACCCTGGCAGGTGTGGGTCGTGGACACCAAGGGGGACCCGGAGGACATCTCCCGGCTGCGGGCCTGGCACTACGTCCGGGTGGAGAACATGACGGGGATGGTGCCGGACCACGACGGCGAGCACCTCTACCGCTACTTCGTGATCCAGCCGTCCTCCGACGAGACAGACGACGTGATGCCGAAGGCACAGCACGTCTTCGCCGCCGCCAAGCGGCACGGCAACGTGCTCGTCAACATTGACGAGTACAGCCAGGTCGTGCAGTCCGAGCGGATACCGGGGCGGGCGCTGAAGGACCTCTTCGCCAGGGGACGGGGGCTGCGGGCCGGGGTGGTCGGGCAGACCCAGGAGCCGGTCTTCGTCCCCCGTCAGCTCGCCAGCCAGGCGACGCACCTCTTCCTGTTCGACGTGTCCCTGACGGCCGACATCGACTGGTGCAAGAAGCTGTTCTCGGGCTACCAGCGGCCGGTGAAGATGGGCTACATCCACGGCTTTTGGTACTCCAACCTCGACGGCGAGGCCGCCTGGCACTTCTTCCACCACGAGCGGGAGTTCTACGAAGAAGTCCTGGTCACCCCGGACGAGGCTGAAACTGCACCAGTTGACACGAGGACAGACGAGAAGGTGTAGGATACCTGTGGACCCAAAAGGGTCTTCCAACTACTACCCAGGAGGGATTCGTTGGAGCACATCCGCTTTAATCTCGGCAACGTCCTCATAATCGGAGCCGGGAGCTTGCTGTTCTATGGTTCTTTGGTATGGGGGTCGAAGTTCTTGGCACCCCGCAACATCCCTGGCGTCTCGCCAGTGGCCAAGGGTGCATTGAAGCTCCTGGCAGCCGAAGAAGCCTAACCCGAAAGGAACAGCAGATACATGACCCAAAACAACGCCTCGACGGCTGACGCCAGCCTGAGCACGTTCCTCACCTACGCCGCCGAACGGGACATCCCCGTTTACGGCACCATCCCAGCCGGTTCAGCCGGTGGTGGGACCTCTGCGGTGACCTGGCAACAGGACATCCCGGAGTCCCCGGTTTGGTGCAAGGCCGTAGACCTGGAGATCGACTTCTCCTTCGACGTGACCGTACCGGCAGGCGACTCCTTCACGGTGTCCCCGCTCGCCCCGTACTCGGGCTTCTCGGCCCAGCTCACCATTGCCGGTGCGCCGCCCTGGCCCCAGACGGAGCTGACCCCGTGGTATATCGACCAGTTGGTCAGGAGCCGGAGTTACGAAGAGTCCTACCCGGACATCTTCGAGGCCGTCACCGGCATCCCCGCTCTTGTCGATGGTGGGCCGAACGCCAACAACTTCATCGGCTCGACCTACGGACCCGGCACGACCTACAAGAACAACACCACGGCCTCGGCGGTCGTCACGGTTGCCTGGAATTTCAACTGCCGGATGGACCTCGCCTGGTTCCGCAAGTCCCTGTGGGGGGCCATCCCCTTCGGTGACCCGAAGAACCGCCCGAGGATGCAGTTGCTCCTCAACCCGATCATCGGGATCAACCCCGAGAAGAACTTCCTCGTCAACTGCTCCGCAGGTGTGACGGCGGTTGTGACCTCGGGCACCCCGATCACGGTTGTGGCCAACTACGAAGTGCTCGGCATCGACATCCTGCCCTCCGGCGTGGCAACACCGACGCCGACCGTGGGATTCGGCCTGGCCCTCAACCCGCAGAACCAGTCGATCTCGAACAAGGGAGCGATCCAGAACTTCGAGCACATCGACTCGGCTGCGTACCTTGAGTTGCAGCATCTCCTCATCAACGGAGAGCTGCCCATCCAGGCGGACTACTTCGGCAACTGGATCACGCAGGAGCAGCGGTCGGCAAGGGTCGAGTTCGACGCCTCGAACAACTCGTTCAACGAGTATTTCACCCGCTACTACAAGGACCACAAGCGGTACCCGCTGAAGGGCCTCTACGTCTTCGACCTGGTTTCGGGGAAGGTTCCCGACCTGCCGAGCGCCAGCCCCTATGAGGGCATCATGTCCCCGGACGAGACCTACGCCAACCAGTTCGGCGTTGCGGTCACCCCGAACATGCACACCGCCCTGCGGGTGCCTTCTGGCGCCTCGCTGTCTGCGTGCTACGTCGTGATCTACAACTTCGAGTACGTTCGAGTCAGCTACTAAGGAGACCCAATGCCAGTCGCAGCGGAATCTCTTGAGTTCGGGGAAGGCAACCCCGGTGGCAAGGCAGCGCCTCACGAAGCCGCCATGTTCATCGTCGTCCTTCTCGTCGCCATCGGCCTAATCGCCTTCAAGAACCACAGGAGCAAGTAAATGACCCCATCGCATCTGATCTTCCTGGGGCTCGCCGTGGCTGCGGCGGGCTTCGTGTGGAAACTGACGAAATGAAGACAGGTGAGCGGCCTGATGTCCTACAAAGACAAGGAGCAGAACAACTCCTATATGCGGGGATACCGGGCCGCTCACCGAGAACAGTATAGGGCCTACCAACGAGCTACTAATACTCGTGGGCGCCAAAGACTCCACGTCCTTAAAAACAAGCCTGTGTTGACTGTGGGGGAAAGTTCCCTCCATACATCATGCACTTCCACCACCGAAACCCCTCTACCAAGACTTACAATGTAGGAAGCATGGTGAACCGTAAACTGAGCGACATCGAGGCCGAGATCGCCAAGTGCGACCTCCTCTGTGCCAACTGCCACGGCATCAGGACCTATGAGGAGCAATAGATGGCAGCACACACTGGAGCCCGCAGGCTTCTTGGAGGAGTGGCCATCGTGGGCGGAGCCGTTGGACTTTTTGGGTCCGTGTCAGGCCGTTTGCCTTCCATCATTGCGGCCATGTTCTACCCTTCCGCCGTAGGGGCACCGACACCGTCGCCCAAGGCGGAAAAGAAGAACAAGTCCCCGATCTCCACCCCCGGGCACCCCGGCACTCCGCTGGGTCCCGGTTTTGCGGGGATACGAGACTGGATCAACGCCCACACGCCATCCTGGTTCGAGATCCCATGATGGGCACACACGACTGGTTCTCGATCATCGCTATGGAGTGCGCCGTCTGGCTCGGGCTCTACTGGTGGAACGCCCAGTACAGTGGGCACTCCCAGTGGGCGCTGATCCGTGACGCCATCGACGGCTCCGCCTCCCTGAACACACCGAGCTAGGACAATGGCCAAGAACACAGCATCACAGGTCAAGTCGGCAACCGTGGCCACGCTGACCAGCGCCCCGGTCTCGACGGCGGCGAAGGACCTGCAAACGCTGACCACGGGCGGCTGGGCCATCCTCGTCGCCCTGCTCGGCGGGCTCGCCCTGGCGGAGACCCCGCTCGGGCCGGTCGTAGCGGGTATACTTGGCGTCGGGATTCTCTACCAGCTCACCACCGTCGTCCAGGGGAGTGCGGCGGTGCAGTTCTTCTCAGGAAGCTCAACAAGTCAGGAGACATAGCAATGCAGGAAGTAACTGCGGCATTTGTGACCATCGCCCTCGGGGTGATCGCCGTCGCCGCCATCTACCAGTTGTCCACGCCCGGTGGGAACACCCTGACCGGCGACGTGACCAAGCTGGGAAGCGGTACGGTCTCGACCCTCTTCACGGGTAGCGGGGGCAACAGGACACCGGCCAAACAGGCGGCATAGCAGATGCAGACCCAGTCCGCTGCCTTCCTGGTGGTGGTACTGGCGGTTTGCACCCTGCTCGCCATCTACGCCCTAGAACCCAAGGAAAAGGGGGAAGCCCCCGGCTATGAGGCTGGTGGGTTCATCGCAACCACGATAGGAAAGGTAAGAGCCTAATGGCCAACACAGACTGCCCAGCGGGATCGCTGGTCTTTGGCCACCCTACAGCATGGGTTCACTCCAACCTGGAATCGGGCACCCCGGTCATCATCGCCCCGGACTACGGGGGTGAGGGTGGCCTCGACCTCTACCGCTTCCAGACCGTAGGCCAGCCTGCCGGTATCCCGGCCGGAGCTGGCGTGCCCCTGGTCCCCAACGCCGACATCCTCCCCTACAACGAGCTGAAGCCTTTCCCGACGAGGGTTGTCGTGGTCTCGCAGACCCAGGTTCCAGCAGTAACCACCAAGACCAACCCGGTGACCTTCACCCCTGCGGGGACGGCCACTACTAGCACAAAGAAAGCGAGTGCCTTCTAATGGCTGACACCAAGCCTGCTGCGGGCGGCTCATTCTGGAGCGAGTACAAGTGGTATGTCGTCGGAGGAGGCGCTTGTGTCTTGGGTTTCCTGCTCTACAAGGAACATCAAGCAAGCAGCGGCACTACTACTGATACCACTGGGACTGTCACTGGCCCCAGCGGGCCTGCCGGTCCCACCGGCCCAGCCGGTCCCGGTGGCGGTGGTGGCGCAAGCGGCGCCCCCGGTGTCCCCGGTGCAACCGGCGCCACAGGCCCAAGAGGGAAGCCTGGCAGGCCGGGCAAGACGGTGGCTAAGACAACTGCCAAAAAGACTGCGGCCAAGAAGGGCGCTGCCCCGGCTCCGGTCTCCAAGACCGCCAGCAAGATCGTTCCTGCTGCGAACAACACCAACTACGCAGTCGATGTCTCCAAGGCCCGGCAGGATCAGAAGGCTGCTGCGGCCTACAGCAAGCAGGCGGGCGTCGCCAAGACCTCCGCCGTCAGAGGTGCCGACGAACAGAAAGCTGCGACTCTCAACAAGGAGGCCACCAAGCGCAAGGCCGCCGAGCGTGGCGCCAAGGGCGCTCCTAAGAAGGCTGCCCCCAAGACAACTCCCAAGACCACGGCGGTTACCAAGCAGCACAAGACTTAGGTCCCAGATGAGCGACCAGTCCATCTCGGTGCCCCAGGGAGCGTACACGCCTGAGCAACTGGCCAAACTCGATGCCGAAGCCGGTTGGCCGTACCAGGACATCCCCAAGGCCGTCGCCGTCGAGGAGGAGGAGACCCACGGGATTCCGGGGGAGACCGACCCTATCGTCGTCGGCGGTGATGAGCAGGCATACGGTCTCTTCCAGGAACTAGAGCCGAACACCGACAAGCAGATCGACACGAAGATGCTGGACGACCCGCTCTACGATGCCGAGGCTGCCAAGGGTCTTTTCGGAGAACAGGGCTGGGGGGCGTGGATTCCCGACACCGAGGCAGGCTACGTCGGCGGCAAGTACATGACCCCGGACCAGGTGACCAAGTCCCGGGGGTTCATCTCCTACAAGCATCTCCTGGCGGCGACGAGCGAGGCGACAAAGAAGGCCATCCCCTCTGAAGCCGCCTATCAACAGCTCGCCACCAAGGGAGCCAAGGTCCCCGAACCTGAGACCCCCCTCGGGCCGCAGGCACAGGCGACCTTGACCGGATACTACTCCTCTGCCGGTGGGCCGACGACGGCACCGGGATGGCTGACAACGCTCGATGCGATGATGAACCCGGCGCCTTCCGGCGGGAGCGGGATCGTAGGCGCAATAGACGAAGTGCTCGGGCTGGTCTCGGGCTCGACCGAGATGCAGATAGTCGCCCTCACCTTCTCCCGGGGCATCTTCGGGCTGCTGTCGCTCGGGTCCATCGGTCTCGGCATCTACCTAATGTTCGGCATGAACGCCGCCTCGATAGCCGCCAGTATGCTCTCTGCCACCTTCAAGACCCCGACCTCCCTGAAGGTCACCCAGGCCGCAGGGGAGCACGCCAGGCAGCGCTCGGCCGAGGTCGCCTCCCGTGAGGAGAGAAGGATGGCCGAGAGAAGGTCTCTCCAGCGAGAGAGAGACGCCGCCGCCGAGCGGAGGATCGCCGCCATCGCCAACCGGGAGAGGCTGGCCAGGGCGGGCAAGGCCCGTGCTGCCACCAAGGCCACCAAGCGGGGGCAGGAAGTCAAGACCGTCCAGGTGATAAGACACTGATGAGTGAGACCACACCGACACCGGCCCCCGGGGGCAAGCTCACCACCGCACAGATCGTGGGGATCGTCGTCGCGATGACGGCCCTGGCCTACGGGCTCTACAAAGCGCACAAGAACAACGCCACCCTCTCAGCGGCGTCGAGCCCGGTGTCTGAGCCGCAGACCGCCCCCTACGGCGCCGCTGTGGGCTCGGACGTGGGGTCGGAGACGAACCCCGCCTTCGGGGCGGATGCCGCCACCACGGTCGATACGGCCGGTCCTCCGTACCCTGCAAGCGCAGCCTCGTCCTCCGGTGACACCACGCCCGTCTCGGGCAGTCAGCCTCCCCAGACCCCGGCGGGGAGCCAGGTTACGGACGGCGAAATCCAGGAGACCGCCTCGGGGCTCGGGCAGGACGCCACCAGCCCGGTGCCGACTCCTGACGACGCCTACGTCGGCGCCCAGTCCGGCCGGGCCAAGGAGGTCGAGCGGGCCGCCGAGCGTGGCGCCGAAGTCGGGGCGGAGACGGCGAGCAAGCGGGCCGCTGCGCCAGCAGGACGGACCTCGGCCACCACGAAATCGAAGAAAGCGGCGAGCCACACGGCCAAGCCCGCCGCCAAACCTGCGGGGCAAAGAGTCCCCGTACAGGTGAGGAGAGCGTAATGGCCGTCCTCATCACCCTCACCCCCGGCCAGAGGCCCCAGCAGATACCCGTCGCCACCGAGGGCAGCTCGATCTCCAACATGGGGCAGTACGACGTGGAACTCTGCGACTCCAAGGACTTCCCCGCCGACCAAACCCTCTCGCTCCCGGCGGGAGCTTCGGTCAACTGGGAGGAAGGGCACGCCTGTTGGGGCACGGCCCCCACAAACCAGGTCCAGATATGGGTCTCGTCCACGGCGGCCTCGATCAACCCCAGCGTGACCGCTCTGCTCCCGGCAGTCGTGACCGTCGCCTCCCCACCGGAGGCGATGGTCAGCGTCGGCTATTCCTTCTGCCTGCACGCAGCGGGCGGCACCAAGCCCTACACCTGGGCCATGCCGTCAGGTTCGCTGCCCGTAGGCTTGGCACTCTCAGCGGGCGGTCACGTCACCGGCACACCCACCACACAGGGCGGCTCCACCGCCGTCTTTACGGTCACCGACGCCGCCGGAGCAACGGACACAGAAGCCTTCGGCTTCGTGGTCCTCCCTTTACCTAGCAAGGGCTACAAGTCCCTCACCGGGCCTGGCCAGACGGCAACGCCGGGTGATCTCACCCAAGCCGGTGGACTCCAGGTCACGGTGCCCCCTGGGGACACAATGGGCATCCACCTCGAAAACATCTCGACCGCTGCTGGCATCCTGATCCAGAACGACTACAACGGTGCTGGGTTCATCGAGATTATCGACCACGGTGGCGGGATCATCGAGCAGTCCGACAAGACCATCTCCATCCACTCCGCTGCGGCGGGTGGGAGCGGCGCTATCACTGTCGCCAACTTGGGCACAGGCGGGCTCCTCGTCACCGACAACAACGCCGGGGACGGCCTCGTCCTCGGTAACCACGGGACAAAAGTAGGGTTCTTCGGGGCAACACACGGCCAGGCGGGCGCAATAACGACCCTCGCCCAGCTCAGCACGGCACTCAACGACTACGGGTTGACGGCGGGCGCCAACCTTTCCGGTGCCTGCGGGGTGAGCGGGCCGCCCGGGGCGTGTGGAGTGTCGGGTGTGCCCGGTGCCTGTGGGGTGAGCGGGCCGCCCGGGGCGTGCGGAGTAGCCGGGACCCCTGGGGCCTGTGGCGTTGCCGGAGCAGATGGAGCCTGTGGCGTGAGCGGGCCTCCCGGGGCCTGTGGGGTCGCCGGGGCATGTGGGGTTGCCGGAACAGACGGTGCGTGCGGGGTCGCAGGAACGCCAGGTGCCTGCGGGGTCGCAGGAACGCCTGGAGCCTGCGGGATGAGCGGGCCTCCCGGAGCCTGCGGGGTTGCAGGTGCATGTGGCGTCGCCGGAACACCGGGTGCCTGCGGGGTCGCAGGAACTCCTGGTGCCTGTGGGGTTGCCGGAGCAGATGGAGCCTGTGGCGTGAGCGGGCCTCCCGGGGCCTGTGGGGTCGCCGGGGCATGTGGGGTTGCCGGAACAGACG
>Ga0187857_10002609_pt1 | contig 15846 bp, 17 predicted proteins | sample June2016WEW_8_10_FD_132984 | JGI IMG/M metagenome (GOLD analysis project Ga0187857, IMG submission 132984) | Peatland microbial communities from SPRUCE experiment site at the Marcell Experimental Forest, Minnesota, USA - June2016WEW_8_100 | ecosystem: Environmental > Terrestrial > Soil >...
GCAGACCCTCGACCAACGTCGCCGGCTGCACTACTCAACTGCAGCCTCAACCTCAACCCAGATGGGCCAGATCCTCTCTTAAATCGATTGCTGACTTGTCCAAAAGGTTCTGACGACGTACAGCTCACTCGAAACGAGTTGCCTCCAGCTGGAACGAAAAATCGTTTGTATTGCTTAGACCAGTAGGTTGAAAACGAGGCACCCTGCCAAGTTGTCACACTTTCGAGTTCACCCTTGGTGAACGGCTCTTGCGATTTGAAATGGTCAGCAAGGAACTCGAAAACCTTCCGTTGGTTCTCCGTCTTCTTTTCGTCGGATTTTGGCGGCATCCCCTTTCACCTCTCTTCACACCTTTCCCATATTCGCCCTCCCAATGGAAGCTTCCAAAGTCAAGACTTCTACTTTGCCGGAGAGCTTCAGATAGTCGTCCAATCCCCCGGCGACGTAAAAATCCCGGAGTTTCCAGCCATCGCCTCCAAGCACAACAAGGGCGCGTTGATATTCGCCACTTCTTAGGGCGTCCTCCAAGCAAATTATCTCAAACGGAACCTTCTGCTCGGCGGTCCCTGACACCTGTTGCCACTTCACAGAAATGAGCAGTTTTTGGCCACCTTTTTCTGCCACAATGTCGACGAAGTGTGTCCCGCCGCCTAGCCTCGTTCCGTTTCGGACCTGTGCGTGACAGGAGTAGCCGCCCCGCTCTAGGGCGGGCAGCATCATCTTCTCCAGTACGGCTCCGGTGCCAGTATCGCGGTGGGCCATATGACTATAGATTTCTAATGGCTAAGACTTCCTCAGCAGGTGTCCGGTCGCCAGTGCAATTGATAAGGCGAGGTGCTTTTAGCACGACAACCTCGAATCCCAACTCCTTATATAGGTTCCGGATTCGGTCTGTAGCCTGATTGGAGAGCACGACTGGGCCATTGTGCCGAGCAAGCCACTTGGCCAATCTCAGCTGGTCGTCCCAGCCGAAGTTCTCCTTGGAGTATTGTGTAAACTCAACGTCGTATGGCGGATCGGCATAAATAAAGTCATCGGTCTGTAGCTCAAGGCTCGCGAAATCTCCGCACCGAAACTCCCAAGCAGCAAAGGCCGACACATACTCGGTGAAGTCTCTTTTATAGTTGAGATTCTTATACCGGCCAAACGGGACGTTGAATTCGCCCTTGCGATTGAAGCGGCACAGACCGTTGTAGCAGGTGCGATTCAAATAATAGAAAAGACTGGCTGCTTCTTTGCTGTCTGCTTTGCCTTGGCTGATGAGCTGATTGAAACGCAGCCTACGCGTGTAGAAGTAGGTCTCGTCGTTTTGCATTCTGAGTGAGATGCGGAGACCCTTCTTGAGCCAGCGGTAGAAATTTATCGCGTGTGGATTGATGTCGTTTATCAGCGCGCGTTTGGGATTCAGGCCGAGCGAGATCGCCAGCCCGCCGCACAGCGGTTCGACGAATCGTCGGGATTGATGCGGCTTCCACAACCGTGCGAGGTACGGAACCAGCCAACGCTTCCCGCCCGCCCATTTTAGAGGGGGCTTCGGAGCCTCCCTGGGCACCATCAACTCCGCAACAACTGCCATTGGTCTGATACCTTATAGGAAGTTACCAGAGCGCGCTCAAACTGATTTCGCTCGTTTATCCAGAGGGGGCGGGGATCTGCCGGCTGGCGTAATCGTCCGCCCCTTCCGCTATTCCTGCGCTGTTTCCCGCATCAGCCCCAGCGCGACGCGTTCGGTCCGCCTTTCCGCCCCCGGAGTTCGACCTGCCGGCCCAACTTTTCTCCGGAAAAATGCATCGCCGCACGATGTGCGGTGTGATGCCGCCGTCAGGTTAGGCCGTTTCGGCCATTGCGGGGCGGGCGGCCGTTGGAATGGCCGTTCGTTTCGTACGCTTTGTAGCGATCAGGTTGCTTGTATAGGGTTCGCCGCCCGACACCAAGAATTTCTGCGGCCCGGGACTTGTTCCCACCGGCAAATGAAATCGTCCGTGCAATCAACTCGCTTTCGACCTCTTCCAACGTGGAGCCAAGTCGAACCATGAAGCCGAGTTCCGACCCCGGTTGAGAGGCGAGAGTTGTCGATAAATCACCAACCGACAGCATCGGCGCCTTGGACACGATGACGGCGCGCTCGATCGTGTTGCGCAACTCGCGAACGTTGCCCGGCCAGTGATGGGCATTGAGGGCGTCCAGGCAATCAGAAGCGATCCCCTGAACCGCCTTGCGATGCTCCAGGTTAAATGCGCGGATGAACTCTTCGGCCAGTAACGGCACATCATCGAGCCGGTCGCGCAGCGGCGGGAGTTCAATCGGAAACACGCACAACCGGTAGTACAAATCTGCGCGTAGCCGACCCTCGCGGATAGCGCGCTCAAGCGGACGATTGGAGGCGGCCAGAATCCGCACATCAACCGCAACCTCCCCAGAGCCCCCAAGCCGCGAAATCTTCTTATCTTCGAGAACGCGGAGCAGTTTGGCCTGCATCTCCGGCCGCATCTCGGTGATCTCGTCGAGCAGAAGGGTTCCGCCGTTCGCACGTTCGAAACAGCCTTCGCGACGGCGATCCGCACCCGTGAAGGCGCCGCGCTCGTGGCCAAACAGTTCGCTTTCGATCAGGGTCTCAGGAACGGCCGCGCAATTGATGGCGACGTAGGGCCGCCTATGGCGCGGCGATTTGTCGTGGATTGCACGTGCGGCCAGCTCCTTCCCCGTACCGCTCTCGCCAGTAATGATCACCGGCGCGCTCGTGGGAGCGGCTTCTTCAATCAGGCGTATGGCCCGGCGTATCGCTAGCGACCGACCAACCAATGTTCGCTCGCGAGTCTCTAAAAATCGAACCCCACCTCCGCCGCACAGCCGAGGCGTACACATAGTAGGGTTGTGGATAACCTGTCAACAGGTCGCTTCTTTTTACCCCGCTGTTAACAAAACCTTAATGACCCTTGCGGAAGGACGTTCTCGCGTGGCTCTGCCCTGTTCGCCTAATCTCAAGCGCCGAACCAAGAAGGGCGATTGCTCGCTGGCGAGACCAAGCGAGGCGGTGACTCGCGCCTCGACCGCACGCGGCTAAATAATTTTCTCATCATCGATGCCTACGAACTCGCAATCGCTCCGCCAGGCGGCGGGAATTCGTGTACGGACCACCGAGCGCAGATTGTGCCGATTTTGCACACCTGATCGGTGAAATCGGCGAATCGGCTAAGCTTCTCGGGCGCTTTTCGCCAAGTGTGCAGAAATTGCACAGGCACACTTTCTCTTCCGCCAAATGATCGCCAAATCTCTCTGTGCGACGGCGTGTCCACAACCGGATCGCGGCTAGTCGGTCGGCGTTCAGGCCAGATCGAGGAACGGCACCGCCGTTGCTCAACAGAACATCGGATGAGTGTGGGGTTGCGGGGATCTTTCGATGCTGGGGGTCTTCTATGTCGTACCAACCGCCGCACCCAGTCACGCCGCGGGCACCCCTGTCGTCCGCAATGATCGACGAGCTTGTCTCCGATCCATCACGCGCAAAAGGTCTGGTTCTCGAATCCGTTCCAGAACTCTTGACCCAGGTCGCGTCGCGCGTCGCCGCGCTCAAGACGCTCGAAGGCGCGCTACTCTCCCTGATGCTGAGCCAGCGTATCGCGGCTCGAAGCTTCAGCAACGCGAGTGCACTGTTGGCTGCGCCCGAACTCGCCAAGCTTTTCGGCGTCCCGGAATCGTGGGTCAGAGAACAGGCTCGCCTCGGCAATCTGCCTTCCTTCAAACTCGGTCACTACGTTCGGTTCAGAATCGAAGAAGTAGAGCGCTTTCTGACAGAGCGCGCTAACCAAGCCGCTTGACTTTTCTTCGGTTCGACTATACGCTCCGTATAGTCATGACCGGTGTGGATATTCGTGCGCTCAGGGGAAAATTGGGCTGGACTCAGATGGCCTTGGCCGAGGCCGTGGGAGTAACCTCGAACACCGTGGCTCGCTGGGAGCGCGGCGAAATGGCGATCTCCGAACCAGCCTCCAGACTGCTCCAGAAAATCGCCGCCGAAGAAAAGTCGCGGACTGGGAAGAGGTGAGGGCACTATGGCTTTGATCAAGCGGTATCACCAAGCGGAATGTGTGGGCGGAGATTGCGATTGTCCCTGGCGGCTCGACTACCGGCCGCAAGGACTCGCGGGACCTCGGAAGCGGATTGAGTTCCCGACCAAGAAGGCAGCCGAAAAACATCTCGCGACAACGGCACACAAAGTTGCGCGCGGCGAGTACATCTCGCCCGAGAAAATTCCCACGTTCGCGAAGGCCGGCGAGGAATGGTTACGCGATAAGGCCGATCGCCATCCAGCAACCGTGCAAGGATGGCGCGTTCATCTCAAACACCTGGCCAAGCTCGACAACCTTCGGCTCGATCGGATTGACGTAGCCGCGGTCGAGCGCGTGCGCGATGAACTGCGCGCGAACTTGGGCGCCAAAACGATAAGCGCGGTCTTGACCACCTGCGCCGCAGTATTCAAACTCGCACAACGCCGCGGTTGGGCCGCCAACAATCCGGCGGCAATCGCGGAGCGGCCGCGCAGGGCGGTTGCGGAATTAACTGTCGCCGACCAAACCGACGAGAGCGAGAAGGGATTGCGTGCCGTCCGGCCCGACGAGGTCTTGAGCGTCGACGAGATCAAGAAGCTGCTCGATCACGCAGCGCCCGGCCTTTATCGGACTCTATTTGCGACCGTCGCGGCAACGGGCATGCGGCCGGAGGAAGTGTACGCCCTGAAGTGGACCGACGTTTTACTCGACGCCGCTCGAATTTCCGTCCGACGCTCGCTTTCGTGGTCACGCGGGTTGGAGGAGAAGGGTCGAGTGCGGCCGAAATTTTACGAGCCTAAGACGCGTTCCGGCTATCGCACGCTGCCGCTGCCAGCGGCACTGGTCGCCATGTTGAAGATCTGGAAATTGCAGAGCCCGCACTCCGAACACGACCTCGTCTTTTGTCGGCTCGACGGCCAACCGCTGCATCGATCGAACGTTTTGCGGCAGGGCCTCTATCCGGCTCTAGGTCGGGCGGAGCTCCGGAGCGCCAACGTCAAGACCTTGCGGCACTCATATGCGAGCGGACTCATCGCCGCTGGCGCGCCCATCACGGAGGTGCAACACCGGCTCGGGCATTCGAACCCGGCGGTCACGCTCAAGGTTTACTCGCATTGGTTTAAGGATGCTGACACCGGCGCGATCGATCGGTTCGCTAAAGGCTTCTTGGGGAAGTCGAAAAAAAGTGGGCAAAAAGTGGGCACTGAATCTGCCCGTCAGCGCCGACCAAAATCGGTGAAGCTCGTAACCGTTTAATATAACAGCGAATTTTCCGGTGCCCCCTTAGCTCAGATGGATAGAGCACAGGATTCCTAATCCTGGGGCCGTGGGTTCGAATCCCTCAGGGGGCACCATCTCCGTCCCGCGCACCTCGATGCGCACACAAATCGACGTGGGAGGTCAGGTCACGGACCGCGGGCGATGGATCGAGTTCAAGGATGGGAAGTACCGTTTCGCCGCGCCGTGGTTCATTTCGTCCGCGGCCGCTGAATTTTCAGAACACAGATCGACCCGGAGATTGGGTCAATCATTTGGACAGCGTATATTTTTGCGGAGCTCAGATCCCGAGAACGTGAATCGACACCGCCGCCGCTTCGGCGCGAACCATGCCTCCTCCATTCTCGGTAAGGCCGACCTTCGGATTCGAGACTTGGCGCTTTCCGGCCTCGCCGCGGAGCTGCCAGAAGATTTCGCAGATTTGCGCCACTCCCGTCGCGCCAACCGGATGACCTTTCGCGAGCAGCCCGCCTGACGTATTCACCGGCATGCGGCCGGAAATTTCGGTGACGCCCTCGTCAATCATCTTCCCGCCCTCGCCGGGCTTGCACAGGCCGAGTTCCTCGTAGGTCATCAACTCGGCCGGCGCCGACGCATCATGCAGTTCGATCACGCTGAGATCTTCGGGTCCGACACCCGCCTTCTCGTAGGCCTGCTTCGCGACGCGGGGCACCACGCCTGGCTGGTCGGCGCCATGATCACTTCCCGACGACAACAGCGAAGCGAGAACCTTGACCGGCTTGTTGGTATAACGATGGGCGACCGATGAAGCGCACAGAATAGCCGCTGCGGCGCCGTCGCCGATGGGCGAACACATCAGCCGCGTGAGCGGATCAGCCACCATCGGAGAGCTCAAAATGTCCTCCAGGCTGTAAACCTCTTGATATTGCGCGTGCGGATTCAGACTGCCGTTGCGATGGTTCTTGACCGCGATGCGTCCGAACTGCTCGCGGGTGGTGCCGTAGCGCATCATGTGCGCGCGGGCGCCCGCCGCGTAAAAGTCCATGAACATCGAGCGCGATTCTCCCGCGCCCCCCGCCTTCTTGGGCGCCTCGCCGCGAGCTTCGCGCTCGGCCTGGAGCCGGGCCTGTTGCGCGTTCATGTCTGCGAGCAACTGCTGCACCAATTCCACATCGACGGCCCCGCTGAATCCCGCGAACGTACGTTTCTTATCCGCGTGGTAAAGCTTCTCCATGCCCAGCGCGAGCACCACGTCGTACATGCCCGAGGCGACATACAGGTGCGCGAGATGAAACGCGGTCGAGGAGCTGGCGCAGGCATTCTCGCAGTTGACGATCGGGATGCCGCCGATGCCCATCTCGCGCAGCACGACTTGTCCGCGGATACATTCCTGGCCGGTGATGAGGCCCGCCGCCGCGTTTCCGACGACCGCAGCCTCGATCTGCTTTTACTCCAGCCCGGCGCTCGAAAGCGCGCCGTTTACCGCATCTCGCGCGAGAACCTTCATACTGGTGTCGAGGTACTTTCCGAACTTCACCATCCCGGCGCCGACTATCGAAACTTCGCGCATCTGACCGATCTCCTTGTTGATGGGCGGGCTATGCTCGCTCGCTTGGCGTGGACGATAACCCACCCTTGCGGCAATGGGCAAGCCGTGCATCGCGGAGGTGCGCATCCGCCGTGAACACCCCGCGAAAATGTGTGGTAGATTTCGCACCCATGAAAGGGTCCAACGCCTGGGTGATTCGACGGAGCTTGGCCGCATGAGTACTTCAGAAACGCCGGAACATTTCGCTTTCGCTGCCACACTCGATTTGGTCCGCGCGGTTCGCGCCATGCGATGGGACCAGGCGCCGGAGGATGCGCGCGAGGTCGCACGCCACTGCATCCTCGATTTCCTCGGCGTCGCAGTTGCCGGATCGCGCGAACCGCTGACGGAGATCCTCATCAATGAGATCGTCAAGCCTGAAGGATCGTCCGAAGCCGGACTCATCGGGAGCAAGCAGCGCGCGTCGCGGCTGTCGGCGGCGCTGGTAAATGGAGCGGCGGCCCATGCGCTGGATTTCGATGACACTCACACGGCGATGGGCGGTCATCCGTCGGTCCCGGTGATACCTGCGGTGCTCGCGCTGGCGGACAGCGCCGGATTGAGCGGGCGCGAGGTGCTCGAAGCGCTGCTCATCGGCATCGAACTGGAGTGCCGGCTGGGCGCATTGATCGGCGCACAGCATTACGCGATCGGATTTCACTCCACCGGGACCGTTGGAACTTTCGGCGCCGCTGCCGCATGCGCGCATATGCTGCGGCTGGACGAGGATGGATGGCTGCGCGCACTCGGGCTTGCGGGTACGCAAGCTGCGGGGCTCAAGTCGGGTTTCGGAACGATGGCGAAGCCGCTGCATGCGGGGCGCGCCGCATCCAATGGACTGTTCAGCGCACTCGCCGCGCGCGGCGGCTACACTTCCAATCCCGAAATCATCGAGACCGCGCAGGGATTCGCCGTTACGCACGCCGGCGCAAAACCGTCGCGCGAAGTGCTCGATCGATTCGCTGGACGCTTCCTGATTCGCGAGACGCTCTTCAAGTACCACGCCTCATGCTATCTCACGCACGCGCCGATTAATGCGGCTGAGCAGATTCGCGCCGAGAATCGCGTCGATCCGAAATCCATCGATGAAGTGGAGGTGCGCGTTCATCCTGCGCTTTTCGGCGTCTGCAATATCCAGGAGCCGAAGACCGGCCTCGAAGCGAAATTCAGCTTGCGCGCGACGACCGCGATGGCGCTGCTCGGGGAAGATACCAGCAATCTCGAGACTTTCACCGATGCGAAGGTGACCGAAGAGCGCGTGGTGTCCTTGCGCAATCGGATCCGTATCGTGCGCGACGAAAAGACTCCATCCACGCACGCGACGGTCGTCGTCAAAAGCAACGGACGGATTTTTCAGGCCGAATCGGACTCGGGCCAGCCGGCATCCGACCTGGTTGCGCAACGGGAGAATCTGACGCGCAAATTCATGGCGCTGACCGCTCCGATTCTCGGCCGCCGCAATGCCGATGCGTTGGCAAGTGCCGCCCTCAATGCGGATCAACTCGCTTCTGCTTCACAGCTGATCGATCTGACGCAGGCCTCATAGGCTGACGACCTGCCGCGATCGCGTCGAAGTCTTGGCTCCAGTCCTTCCTCGGACGATTTGCGGGTGTAGATCGCGCAGCGTCGAATCGGTGCGCCCATAGCCGAGACCGGCATTTACGAAGATCCGCGGCAATATTTAGGTACGTTTGACGGCAATGTTAAGCACGTTTGACATTTATTTTGAGAATCGCTAATAGAGCGGACGGAACCAGAAGGTGAGGTTTGACCCGATCAAACCAAGAGTGCTCAGGGTTCGGAGTGGCCCCTGTCAAACCACAGAGCATGTCGCGGCTTGAATAAGCATTATGATCTTAAGCTGGCTTCCTCAGGACGTTTCCACCTTCGGTCCGAGCATCGACTCGGTGCTCAAGCTGATCATTTATGTGGTCGGCACGGCATTCGTCTTGGCCGAGGGTACACTTTTGGCGTTCGTCATCTTGTACCGTCGCCGAGAGGGCGGACGGGCGGCCTTTGTGCCAGGCGAGTCGCTGCGCCAGTTGGCATGGGTGCTGATCCCAGTCGTAATCGTCGCCTTCCTTGATGTGGCGATCGATGTTCGGGCAAAGCCGGTCTGGGATCTGGTCAAGGAACAAAGTCCTACCCCGGCATTGACCGTAAAGTTGGAAGCGCTCCAGTTCGGGTGGGAATTCACTTATCCGGGCCCCGACGGCAAGTTCGGCACGCCCAACGACTTGGTCCAAACTACGTTTTTAACGGTTCCCGCGGGCCAGGTGATTCGCTTGCTCATGACGTCGAAGGACGTGATCCACAGTTTCTACGTGCCGCAGTTGCGGCTTAGGCAGGACATCATTCCCGGCCGGGAAATCCCCGCATGGTTCGAGGTAACGCAGCCCGGCAAATATGAAATCGCATGCTCCCAGCTTTGCGGGAACTCGCACTTCGCGATGAAAGGTATCCTGCGAGTTCTCACGCCCGAGGAGTATCAGCAGTGGGTTAGCCAGCACTGGCCCAAATCCGGCGCTGGAGCAGGCAAGAGCGCATCAAGTGCGCGATCGTCCGCAAGCGGAACGAAGGGATAGGCCATGGCCGAGACCAAGCCCCAGTCGGCGCCGTCCACCGATGCTCACGAGAAGATGGGCTTTTGGCGCCAATACATATTTTCTGTCGACCACAAGGTCATCGGCAAGCAGTACCTGTTCCTGGGCTTGTTCATGGGGTATGTGGGCGTGTTCTTGTCGTACGTCTTTCGCTGGCAGCTTGCCTGGCCCGGCACTGCGGTGCCCATTTGGGGAAAGGTGACGGCGCCACAGTATTACGAACTCGTCACGATGCACGGAACCATTATGGTCTTCTTCGTGGCGATGCCGGTCCTGCTCGGCGCGTTCGGCAATTTCCTTATCCCGCTGATGGTCGGGGCGCGCGACATGGCCTTTCCGCGGCTCAACATGGCCTCGTTCTGGACCATTCTCGTGGGCTCGGTCCTCCTGCTTATTTCGTTTTTCGTGCCCGGCGGCGCGTCGCACGCGGGCTGGACGAACTACGTTCCATTGTCCGATGCGTCGAAGTACCTGCCAGGAAATTACTGGGGCGGAAACCTTTGGCTGATCGCCTTGGCAATCGACTTCGCTTCGGTGCTGATGGGCGGCATCAATTTCCTCACCACGGCGATCGCGATGCGCGCGCCGGGGATGACCATCTGGCGAATGCCGCTGTTCGTTTGGCAGGAACTGGTGGCGAGCGTGTTGTTCATGCTGAGCGTCGGACCGCTCATCGCCGGCGTGGTGATGCTGCTGTTCGATCGGATGGTGGGTACGGGCTTCTTCCTGCCGGAAAAGGGCGCCGACCCTCTGCTTTGGCAGCACCTGTTCTGGTTCTTCGGCCATCCGGAAGTGTACGTAGTGGCGATGCCTGGCCTCGGAATTGTGCAGGAGATTCTTCCGGTATTCGCCCGCAAGTCAATTTTCGGTTATCGCATGATCGTATGGGCCGTGATTGTGGCCGGCATCCTCAGCTTTACGGTTTGGGCTCACCATATGTTCGTAAGCGGGATGAATCCGGTGTTGGCGGAGCCGTTCAGCGCGACCACGATTGCGATCTCCATTCCATTCGCGGTGATGCTGTTTGCCATGATCGCGACGCTCTGGCGCGGCCAGATCACGTTCTCAACGCCGATGCTGTTCGCGCTGGGCGCGCTGGCAAATTTCCTGCTCGGCGGCGTAACCGGCATTCCGCTGGGGACGAATGCCTCCGATATCTACCTGCATGACACCTATTTTGTGATCGCGCATTTCCACAACACCCTCGTGCCGACGGCCGTCATAGCGGGATTTGGCGGAATCTACTATTGGTTCCCGAAGATGTTCGGCCGAATGATGAATGAGACCTTGGGTAAGCTGCACTTCGTCTTCACTTGGGTCGGCTTCAACATGGTATTTGTTCCGCTCTTCCTGATCGGCTTGGGCGGCGGACAGCGCCGAATCTATATGTCGTCCGTTTACACCTTCTACAAACCGCTCCAGCCGCTGCACGTAATTGCGACCATCGGCCTGCTTGTCATAATCGTCGGGCAGATCCCGTTCCTGCTGAACTTTTTCCTGAGCATGTTCCGCGGCGCGAAGGCTCCTGCCAATCCGTGGCATGCCAACACGCTTGAATGGGCCACCGATTCGCCGCCGCCGCACGAGAACTTCCACACCATACCGACGGTCGTGCGCGGGCCATACGAGTACAGCGTCCCGGGAATGGAACAGGATTGGGCGCCGCAAGCGGCAGCGGTGGACGCTGGCGCCGCCCAGGGTTGAGCGAAAGCTTATGGCGAACTCGGCAGTCGAAATCGGGATCGCACATGCTCCGCACGAGGTGCCGACCAGTTTTGAGCTCGGCAAGCTTGGAATGTGGGTGTTCTTGGCCGGCGAAACAATGGTCTTCGGCGGGCTCATGGGCGTCTTTATTCTGGAGGGGATCTCCCATGGCGGATGGGGATCTGATGGCGCGCACGTCAACTGGCGCCTCGGGGCAATCAACACGTTCATTCTGTTCACGAGCAGCCTGACGGCTGCGCTCGCGCAGGGCGCCGCCCGCGTCCAGGATTCGCCTCGCGCGAAGCGCTACTTGAGCGCCACTGCGCTTCTCGGTGTGCTCTTTCTCGTAATCAAGGCCTTCGAATACGCCGGCGATTTTCGCGACGGTTTCACTCCCCTCGCCGCTCTTTTCTGGAGCTTCTACTATGTGATGACTGGGCTGCACGTGCTTCATCTGCTCGCCGGGATTGTGGTCATCTTCGGATTGATGTTCATGGTGACCCCCCGCACTCCGGCCGGTTGGTTGGAGCGCAAGCTCAAATACGTTTGCCTGTATTGGTATTTCGTCGAGGTGGTTTGGGTTTTCCTTTTTGCTTTGGTGTATCTGGCGCCCACCGCCGGATAGGTGACGACGATGGAACAAACCGAATTCCGTGCTTCGGACTCGCTGAAGACTTGGGGACTGCTGGTTGTCCTGTTGCTGGTTGGCGCCTTGGCGGTGGCGCTGGGCCTGCCGCGAAGCCTGGCGCTGTGGGTCATATTTGCCGCGGCTGCCGCACAGGCCTACGTCATTGGACGCTACTACATGCGCCTGCGATCGGAAGACGTGCTGATCTACACCTTGGCGCTGCTTCCGGTGGTGACGGTGATTGTGCTCGCGTTCGTGCTTATACCCGACATCGCGATGCATCGATAGGATAAGGAGTCAGAGTTTGGCTGCGGTAACTCCGCTTCGTCCGGTTTCTGGTCTTAAGCGCGCCACCGCATTAGGCGGCGGCGGTTCAGCTCCGGCCGCGACGCCAAAGGCCGCCGATCCGACGCTCGGCGTGTTGATATTCATAGGCTCCGAGGTGATGCTCTTCGCGGGCCTGATCAGCGCATTTCTCGTCTCGAGCGCGTCGGCGCCATTTTGGCCCCCTGCGAACCAGCCCCGGCTTCCGGTCGCGATCACGGGACTCAACACCGGCCTTCTCGTGTTGAGCGGGTTTACGATGTGGACAGTGGTGCGCTCACTGCGTCAGCACGACAAGACAGGTGCCATGCGCTGGATGGGAGCAACAATTGTGCTCGGCGCTTTATTCCTTGCCATCCAGGGGAGCGAGTGGGCAGGCCTCATTCGCTTCGGGCTGACTATGACATCGAGTCTGTACGGCGCAATGTTCTATCTGATCGTTGGCGCCCACGCGCTTCATCTCGCCGTGGCGGTCGCTGTTCTGTTGTTCGTGGCTACTCGGGTCTGGCGAGGGCGATACGAAGTGGACTTCCGCGGCGTCGTTGCGTGTTCAGTGTATTGGTCATTCGTAGTAATTCTGTGGCCCATAATTTATGCGCTGGTTTACTTCAGTTAAATTCGCCGCCTTCGCGATTTCGGCGGTCCTCGTCTGCGCGCCTGCAGCCTATGCGTGCCCGCTATGCTTTGCGTCGTCGTCGCCGGGAGTCTTGCACGCTTATCTGGTGAGCGCCTTTTTCATGATAGCTCTCGCTTGGGGAGTGATCGGTGGAATAACTCTATACGCGTTCCGCGTCTATTCCGAAAAATTGGAACAAGGAGATACGAGCACGCATTTGCAAGCGACGCGCTCGAATAAGAGTCCAAATGCGCCTTTCGAGTGACAAAGAGCGATAACACAAATAGTGACCGGATGCGCTGGAGGGAAATGTAAGGATTATGAAAAAGATGAAGCTGCTCGGCGGGGGTTTGCTCGTCATCGGTGCGTTGACGCTGGGTGTCACGATGCCGGCGTTCGCGGCGCAAACCGTGGAGGTAAAGATGTTCGACACACCGGCGAAATTCGTTCCCGACCCGGTGAAGGTCAAAGTCGGCGATACAATAAAGTGGGTGAACAAGGGCGACACCATCCATACTGCAACCTCCGATCCGTCCCAGGCGCCTGACAAAAGCTGGGCATCGGTGCCGGCCGGAGCGGAGACATGGGACTCTGGTTATCTGAACTCGGGGGAGGACTTCAGCTACACGTTCAAGGTCCCCGGGGTTTACAAGTACTTCTGCACGACCCACGTAAAGGAAGGAATGAAGGGCGAAATCGACGTCGAGAAATAGCCTGCATTCGCTCGTCGGCGAGTTCGCTGTAGAGAGGCAGCCCCTGGTTGGCTGCTTACCGTCTGCGACGCTTTCTGAGGGAGGAGACAAAATGCGACGCGCACATCAACTACTGATCGCGGGAACCTTCGCTTCAATCGCATTGACCGTGCTGACGCCAGGAAGCACGCGCGCGGATGAATCGTCTGTCTCGAAGCCAGGCTCGTCGGGCGATCCCGCCGAGGCAAAGCCTGGCTCCTACGATCGGCTGCTCCGCGAACTCCAGGCGGAGCGCCAGCATATGAGGGAGGTGGAGCGCAGGCATGAGGAAGAGGAGGCAGCGGAGCGCAAGCGTATTGAGGCACTGGAAAAGGAGGTCAGCGCCATCAACAGCGCGAACCTGCAGCTCCAGCAAGCCCAGACCACTCTGCAGACTAGCAACGTTCAAACTGAGAAACAGGTCGGCCAGATTCAGAAAACCGTATCTTCCGAGCTTGGGCCCTTCAATTTTGGCGATCGCATAAATTCCTTTCTCGGCCAGCATACCTTCACGATGGTCGGAGACGCCTCCGTCGGGTACTACTACGATCATAAGGGGGGCGTGAACGACCCGGTACTGGAATTCGAAATCAACCCGATGATTCGGCTTGCCGACTGGATCCAGTTTTACGGTGCTATCGGCGCAGTAGCCAGCCCTGGCGGAATTTCCACTGTTGGTCCGACCCTTGCCAACCTGCAGATCTTTCCGCTTGGACAGGAAGCTCCGCTGGAGCTGGTCGCTGGACTATTCGACATGCCTTTCGGCGACTTTTACGAGAACCAGGGCCCGCCCTGGGTTAATCCCTTCGTAACGGCGCCGCTGATGTACGGTGCTGAAGCCATCCTGCCGCCGGCCTCGCTGGGATTGCAGGCTCGCGGTGGGATTCAGTGGGGTGGCCTCGGGCAGGACGTTGACTATACGGTCTGGGCTGACTCGGGGCCGAGTTTCGAATCGTCGCCCGGTGTGAATGCGATCCCCGCGCCGGTAATCGGCGAACGCCTGAACCCGCTCACCGGAACTAACATAGCCACCAACGGTAAGGGTTTTGGCGCACGCTTCAGGCTGTTCCCAGTGCCGATCAGTGAGGATCTTGGACGGCTTGAACTGATGGCGACAACCTACAACGGCAAGTGGCTGGACTCGCTCTGGTACAATTCCTGGGGAGTGGGCTACGCCTATCGCCTCGGACCTTTCCGCACTCGAGGCGAGTGGGGGCAGACCTACCGTCAAATGCAGTCTCTCACAGGTGCGGCTGCGTATCCTGGCTGCTGCGGACATGAGAACCGCCAGGGGTGGTATGCGATGGCGGGTTATTTTCTTTATGGAATCCCTCATCCTTATCTGGGTGACTGGCTGGAGCCGAGGTTCAATAAGATTGAATTCCTGGTGCGCTACTCGGGCGTGAATCAGCGCGGCATCCTCGCCAACGACATCACGAATGTGCCGGTCCAGGGCTTCAACGGATCGCCGTCAGTCTTCAGCCCGCATGCGCGCGAAGTCGCACTGGGGCTTGACTACTGGCTTGCGCCCTCGATTGTCTGGCAGACCGAGGTTGACTTGGAGCTTCCGAGCAGAGGCGGGACGCTCTACAACTTCGCAGGCACGTCCACCCTTCCGACTGCGAGCAGCATCGGCGGTACGACGAACGATGTCGCGGCGATGACCCAACTCACTGTTGGGTTCTGACCTACAAGGGGCGACGACAATGAAATCACTTGTTGCTAGAGTCGCAATAATTTCAGTCGTGATGCTGGGCGCTGCCATGAGTGCGCACGCTGCCAACCTCATGGGCCCGACTCCGGAACAGCAAAAGCGGCATCTTGAGTTATTCCATGAGGGACAGGCGTTGTGGCCAATTTATTGCAACCACTGTCACAACGCTCGAAATCCCGCCGAGTTCGCTCCTTACCAGTGGGATCAAATCATCATGCATATGCGCACGGTGGAGAACCTGCCGCCAGAGGACGCGGCTGCAATCCTCGAGTACCTGAAGACGGCGCGTTGACGGCGTATCGCCCGCTCGCCCTTCTCGATGAGTAGGAGGCCCTATTCGAAGGCAGTTCACCCGTATCTGCATTCTCTTTCTCCGGCGGCTGTCGCTACCGCTCGCGCTGCTTGCGATCTTTGCCGCGTTGTGCGTCTTGGTTTATGGGGAACTCGAGGGGCTGGCTTGGCAGGATGCGCTTTTCTGGATCATCCACCCTTACTCAATAGATTACCGCACGGTACAAAACGCGACCAAGTTTTTCTCCTTGTTCGTGTACATCGGCGTGTTTGCTTTTCAGATCTGGATTGCCGAGCGGGTTCTTGTGACGATTTTTAGCCAACAAGGAAGGGAGGGCTGGAAATTAATGATCAACGAA
>Ga0187857_10002615_pt1 | contig 15831 bp, 9 predicted proteins | sample June2016WEW_8_10_FD_132984 | JGI IMG/M metagenome (GOLD analysis project Ga0187857, IMG submission 132984) | Peatland microbial communities from SPRUCE experiment site at the Marcell Experimental Forest, Minnesota, USA - June2016WEW_8_100 | ecosystem: Environmental > Terrestrial > Soil >...
CTACGATACCGTCTGGACGGTGACGCTTGACGCCAATAGCAACTTGACAGTTGACTACTCGCAGTGTGAAGGAATCAACTCCGCCACACTGCCGGCTACGGCACCTCAGTTTTAGTAACGGTGAAAAGGCGGATCATGAGCGGATTTCGACGATGCCTTCTTCAGGGGTGGAAATGCGCGCGCAACCATCGTATGCGCGGCTTAGGATCCACGCGTCAGCCCTATCTGGCCCGTGGCGAAACACCGTGCCGTGTCATGGCGCCGGTGGCGATGGAAAAGGAGCCTTCTATGCGATCTATCAAATGGCTTGGTCTCATTCTGACCCTAGCATTACTTCTTCTCTGCGGGTGTGGTGGCGGCCCCAGTGCCAGTCCTGTCTACGTTCAGCCGCCCATGGCACTCAGCTACACTAGCGCCACGGCGGTCTACATCAAGGGGACGGCGATCACGCCCAACAGCCCCACCAGCACGGGCGGAGCGGTGACCGCGTACAGTGTGAGCCCGACCCTTCCGGCGGGGCTGAGCCTGAGCACCAGCACGGGCATCATCAGTGGAACCCCCACGGCCGTGACCGCCACGGCCAGCTACACGGTAACGGCTTCCAACTCGGCCGGCTACACCACGGCGACCCTGACCATCACGGTGATTGTCGCAGCCCCGGCGGGCCTGGCCTACACTACCGGCACGGCGGTCTACACCGTGGGGACGCCGATCACGCCGAACAGCCCCACCAGCAGCGGCGGAGCGGTGACTGCCTACAGCGTGAGCCCGGACCTTCCGGCGGGCCTGAGCATGGACGACGACACGGGGACTATCACCGGGACCCCCACGGCCGTGACCGCCAAGGCCAGCTACACGGTAACGGCTTCCAACGGGACCGGCAGCACCATGGCGACCCTGACCATCACGGTGAATGCCGCGGCCGCGGGCGTCCAGTTCATCCCCAATATGAACCAATGGATTACGCCGCTGGCGCCCGCGGGTTCCCAGTTTGTGCCGCTGAATACCGGTCTGACCGTAAATGGCAAGGATTGGCTGGCGGGCCAGGCGGTTACCACCGTGGTTAGCCCGGATGGCATGACGCTACTAGTTCTGACTAGCGGATATAACCGCGTATACAATGACCCACCTGTCCAAAGTCCGGACGGCTCGATCTTCAACTGGGACGACTCGCAGGAGTACGTGTTCATCTACGACATTTCAGCGGGGACGCCCGTCATGCAGCAAGTAGTGACGATCCCCAATTCCTACAGCGGAATCGCCTTCGATCCAATACAACGCATGGTCAACGGTCAGGCACGTTACAATGCTTTCTACGTGTCCAGCGGGATGGGTGACTACCCCTATACGGGCTCTCCCTATACCGCCGCGAACTACTCTCCACTTCACCCCGGCCTTGACAATGTCCACACCTTCACTCTGAGCGCCGACGGAACAACGTGGGAGGAGCAGCCCGAGCTTGCCTTGGGCCACAGCGTGGGCGTTGGCTTTGGCGTGAAGCCTTGCGCTGCTGGCGTGGCTGTTTCGAATGATGGCCAAACGCTGGTGGTGGCGAATTACTACAACGATTCGATATCGGTGTTCACTGGAGGCTTGGGCAACTGGACGCCCGTCAGTACCCTTACAACCGAGAAACCAGGGGAACTCGACCTGCGCCCCGGCAAGGCCGCGAGCTCACCCCTGCCGGGAACTCCGGGCGGCGAATACCCATTCTGGGTGGTAATCGCCACCACGACGAACACCGCGACGGCGACGACGAGCAATTGGGCCTATGTGTCCAGCATTCGCGACCGTGAGATCGACGTCGTGAACCTGAACGGCACTCCCGCAGTGGTGGCAAGGATCCCAGTGAAAGGCCAACCAAATAAGATGACGTTGAACCGGACTCAGACGCGCCTGTATGTCGCCGAAGACCAGTCCGATACCGTTGATGTTATCGACATCAATCCGAACGACGGCCTCATCCAGAATACGATACTCGAAACCATTGCCATTACCAGGTCCGTCGTGCCTTCATCGCTCGCGAATTATACGGGCGCGAACACCAATAGCGTGACGCTGTCGGCGGATGAAACACAACTCTACGTGACCAACGGCAATCTGAATAGCGTTGCCGTCGTGGCGCTGACTGGAACCGATAAGAATGACCACCTCGCGGGTCTCGTTCCCACCGGCTGGTACCCTAACTCGGTTAGCCTCAGCCCCGATGGCAAATGGGTGTACGTGGCTAATGGGAAGTCGCCGACGGGCCCCAATCCTGAGTTTTGCTACGGCCTAAACGGCCTGCCGGCGTACTCGGATTGCCTTCCATCGCAAGAGTATAATCTCCAGCGTACCAAAGCCGGCCTACAGAGTTTTCCTACCGCGAACCTCGCGGCGCAACTCCCCATGCTGACCGCACAGGTCGTTACCAACAACCGGTTCTCCAGCAAAGAGAGCGCCAGTGATGCTGCCGTCATGGCGGCTGTCCGTCAGGGCGTCAAGCACGTTATCTTCGTGATGAAGGAAAACCGGACTTACGACCAGATTCTGGGCGACCTGGAAAACGGCAGCAATGGCGATCCGTCTTTGGTGCAGTTTGGACAGCCGATCACGCCGAATCTGCATAAGCTGGCGCAATCCTTCGTCACCCTCGACAACATTTTGGCCACTAGCGAAGTCAGTTATGACGGCTGGTCATGGACCACCGGGGCTCGTGCCACCGACGTGGTGGAGCACCAATACACGGTGAATTATGCGAACCGCGGGCTCAGCTTGGACTTCAACGGTTTTGATCGCAATGTGAACGAGGCGATTCCGACCCTCGCCGGGCGCCGCGCCGCCAATCCCCTTACCCCGAACGATCCGGATGTTATGGCGGGCCAGACCGACGTGGCGGCGCCGGATGGACCGAACGATGAAGAGAATACCGGCCACTTGTGGGACGCCGCATTGCGCGCGGGGCTCACGGTTCGTAACTATGGTTTCTTCGTGGACCCGGCGTGCTATAGCGTGCCCCAGTGCGCCATTCCCTTGGCTCACGACCCTTATGCAACCGGCACCGTTGTAGCTTTCCCCGCGAATGTTGCCCTCACTCCATTTACCGATCCGTACTACCGTGGTTTCGATACCAACTTTCCGGATTATTACCGGTTCACGGAGTGGGAGAGGGAGTTCGATACCAACTACGCCACGGGAGGACTGCCGTCGTTGACCCTCGTGGAGATGGGGCACGATCACACCGGGACCTTCGGTACTGCAATTGACCTGGTAAATACTCCGGAGCTCCAGGAAGCCGATAACGACTATGCGGTAGGCCTGCTGATTCAGAAGATCGCGGGCAGCATCTACGCGAAAACACGCTGGTTTTTATCATTGAAGACGACGCGCAGGATGGCGGCGACCACGTCGATTCACACCGCACCACCGCCTACGTGGCGGGCGCCTATGTGAAGCAGGGTGCGGTGGTGTCGGTGCCGTACAACACCCTCGACTTCATACGTACGGTGGAAGAGGTTTTGGGCATCCCGCCCATGAATCTGAACGACGCGCTCGCCCAGCCCATGGCCGACATCTTTAACACCACGCCGAGCAACTGGACCTTTGCCGCCGCACCTTCGGCGTATCTTTACAACACGAGTCTGCCGCTGCCTCCCAAGGCGGCCAGCCTGATCGTGCCCAAGTCGACGCACAACGCCAAGTATTGGGCGCGGGTCACGAAGGGAATGGACTTCTCGGACGCAGATCGCGTCGATCCCGCGGTCTACAACCGCATTCTCTGGAAAGGGATGATGGGCGACCGGCCTTATCCCGCCCGGCCGACCCGATTGGACCTGCGCCAGAACCGCAAGGAACTCCTCGCGAGTTACCGCCGGTCTCTGAAGCAAGAAGCAGCGCAGAAACCGAAGACGGTCACGAACTGAGCCCGACGAGGCGGGCGCGCGCGGACGGGGTTCCCCCTCACAAAACAGGATTCCCGGGCGAGTCCAGCCGAGCGCGCCCGCCACACCCCGGGGCCTGTCAACACTACGCTCGCCCTCATGTCTTGGTGAGTCTCACTTCGAGATGAGGGCGAGTCCGCTTTCGCGATCGACTTTCCTTTGGATGTGGGGCGGGCGATGCTTCGAGTTAGAATCTAGGGCTGCCCCTTGGGGCGGCCTGCAAGCCCCGGCCCTACGTCGCATATTAGGACACTGGTAGTTTCCCAACTAGAATGTAGGGCCGCCTCTCCCGCAGCGCGGGACGGGACGGCCAGGCCCGGGCAAGCCCCGCCCCTGCGTCGCATATTAGGACACTGGCAGTCTTGAGATGCGGCTCATCTAAGCGCCAAACTATTGGTGCGGAGGCAACGGTGAGGGATTTTTGCTGAGGACACCCGTCCTGCGGGGATCGAGACGCGAGCAGACCAACTTGATTGCGGTGAAATGTTCGTGGCGCTCGTAATCGTCCCCGTTGGTAGTGCTCCACTGTCCGAACCTCATCGTTCAAGATAAAACCGTATTGAATCGAATCGCTCTCGCCCGGTTCAATTTGAGATTCGCCTCTCTCACGCTTTGACAGTCGAGAGCATAGTAAGCGGGTATTTAGGCGAGAGGCGGGCAGCGTTCCCACGGCGGGCTGGAGAATTGAGAGCTGCCGCTATGAGAAGGTAAGAGCGGGAGTAGCGAATAGGAAGCAGGGGCGGCAAGCGATTTTCCAGTTTCGAATTTCCAGCAGGCAGTTGGACGGTGCCGGAGCAAGCGCGGCGCGCTAGCGGCGACGCGCCCTTGCTATCGCTTTCGCAATTGGCGCAAGGCCAATACCGCCTTGCGCTCGAAAAGCGGCCGACCTCAACGTCGAGGTCTGAGCTATGCGTTCCCCCCGAGGCCGTCCCACGCCCGCTATTGAACCGTTATTTGAACGGTGTTGGCATAGCGCACCAAGCCCCCCGAAGTTCCGGCGAAGGTGATAGTGTACGCAGCAGAGCTTTGGTTGGGGGGGAGAGTCACGTCTACTTCACCGAATGGGCTGCTGGGGAAACTGAACTCGCCGCAAGTGACAGGGTGAGTCCCGCCTCCGGTTACGTTGGAGCAGGAAAGCGCGACGCTGCCGTTAGGTGATGTTGAAGGCGCTGCTCACCACGACTCCCGCCGTGGTGTCGACCGTTGACCCGGTGGCGGTCAGGGTGTAGCCCGTGCCCGCGTTGTTGATCGACAGGCCGGTGAAGGTCGCTTGGCCGGTGCTGGTGTTGACTGCGACCGTCTTCGTCCCGCTGAGCGTGCCCCCGCCCGGATTGTTCTGGATGGCCAGCGTTACGTTCTGCGCCCTGCCCGTAACCGTATTCCCACCCGCGTCTTGCAGGGTCACAACCGGCTGCGTGGGAAACGCCACGCCGTGGGTGCTATTGCTGGGGCTGGTGGTGAAGGCCAACTGCGCGGCAGCGCCCACGGTGATATTGAACGTGTTGCTAGTCGCCGAGGTCAGCCCGCTGCTCGCCGCCATCAGAGTATAACCATTGCCAGCCTTGTCAATCTTGCAGCCCGCAAACGTATCTACGCCGGAAGAGGCGCTCTGCGGGTTGGTCGTGCAGGTGAGCGTACCGCCGCCCGGATTCGTCCCGATGGCCAGCGTGACCGACGCGGAACTGCCCGTCACAGTGTTCCCGCCCGCGTCCTGGACCGTCACTACCGGCTGCGTCGTCCAGGCCGTTCCGCCCGTGCCGCCGCCCGGTTGCCTCGTGAAGGCCAACTGCGCGGCAGAGCCTACGGTGATATTGAACGTGTTGCTAGTCGCCGAGGTCAGCCCGGTGCTCGTCGCCCTCAAAGTGTAACCGGTGCCAACCGTGTTAATCTTGCAGCCCGCAAACGTATCTACGCCGTAGCTGGCGTTCTGCGGGTTGGTCGTGCAGGTGAGCGTACCGCCGCCCGGATTCGTCCGGATGGCCAGCGTGATCGAGGCCGAACTGCCCGTCACAGTGTTCCCGTTCGTGTCCTCGACCGTCACGACTGGTTGCGTCGTCCAGGGCGTTCCGCCCGTGCCGCCGCCCGGTTGCGTCGTGAAGACCACCTTCGTCGCCGCCCCCGTGATGTTGAAGGTGTTGCTAGTCGCCGAGGTCAGACCGCTGCTCGTCGCCGTCAAAGTATAACCATTGCCAGTGTTGTTAATCCTGCAGCCCGCAAACGTGGCCACACCGGAAGAGGCGGATTTCGAGAGGCCGCCAGTGCAGGTGAGCGTGCCGCCGCCCGGATTCGTCCCGATGGCCAGCGTGATCGACGCCGAACTGCTTGTCACCGTGTTGCCGCCTGCGTCCTGCACCGTCACTACCGGCTGCGTCGTCCACGCCGTTCCACCCGTGCCGCCACCGGGCTGCGTCGTGAAGGCCAACTGCGCCGCAGAGCCTACGGTGATATTGAACGTGCTGCTAGTCGCCGAGGTCAGCCCGCTGCTCGTGGCCGTCAAAGTATAACCGGTGCCAGCCTTGTTAATGTTGCAGCCCGCAAACGTATCTACGCCGGAGGAGGCGCTCTGCGGGTTCGTCGTGCAGGTGAGCGTACCGCCGCCCGGATTCGTCCCTATAGCCAGCATGATCGAGGCCGAACTGCCTGTCACCGTGTTGCCGTTCGCGTCCTCGACCGTCACGATTGGCTGCGTCGTCCAGGCCGTTCCACCCGTGCCGCCGCCGGGCTGCGTCGTGAAGACCACCTTCGTCGCTGTCCCCGCCGTGATATTGAACGCGCTGCTCGTCGCCGAGGTCAGCCCGCTGCTCGTCGCCGTCAAAGTATAACCGGTGCCAGCCTTGTTAATGTTGCAGCCCGCAAACGTATCCACCCCTGCAGAGGCGTTCTGCGGGTTGGTCGTGCAGGTCAGCGTCCCGCCGCCTGGGTTGGTCCCAATCGCCAGCGTGATCGACGCCGAACTGCTTGTCACCGTGTTGCCGCCTGCGTCCTGCACCGTCACTACCGGCTGCGTCGTCCAGGCCGTTCCACCCGTGCCGCCGCCGGGCTGCGTCGTGAAGGCGAGCTTGGCTGCCGGGCCGGCATTGACAGTGGCGATGGTCGCCGAACCCGTGTGGCCGGACCCATCGTTCACAGTGACCGTCAAGTTGCTCCCCGCCACCGTGGGCGTCACGCTGGCGTTGCTCAACACTCCCGCAGTGAACCCCGGCGACGTCCCGGTCACGCCCGCCGTCCCGCCAAACGTCACCGTGGAAGTGAAGCCCGTAACCGTGTTGTTGTTCACATCCTGCGCCGTGATGGTCGTGATGTTGAAGGCCGTGCCCGCTGTTTGCGGCGAGGAAATCGCCGAGATGGCAAAATGATTAATCCCGGCCGGATTGACAGTGGCGATGGTCGCCGAACCCGTATGCCCGGACCCATCGTTGACAGTGACCGTCAAGTTGCTCCCCGCCACCGTGGGCGTCACGCTGGCGTTACTCAACACTCCCGCAGTGAACCCCGGCGACGTCCCGGTCACGCCCGCCGTGCCGCCAAACGTCACCGTGGAAGTGAAGCCCGTAACCGTGTTGTTGTTCGCATCCTGCGCCGTGATGGTCGTGATGTTGAAAGCCGTGCCCGCTGTCTGCGGCGAGGAAATCGCCGAGATCGCAAAATGATCAACCGCGCCCGTCGTGATGTTGAAGGTGGCGCTATCCGCCGCGGTCAGGCTGCCGCTGGTGGCGTGCAGTTGGTAATTGGTTCCCGCCTTGTCGATCGAGAGATTATTAAACGTGGCAACGCCATTGACCGCCGAGTGCGTCAGCGTTCCGCTCAGCGTGGCGCCCGATGTCCCTGTGCCGCTCGTAATGCCTATGGTCACCGAGGCCGTGCTGCTTGCCACTAGGATTCCATTACTGTCCTTTACCTGCACGGTCACCGCCGGCGAGATGGAAGCGCCCGAGGCGGTGTTGCTGGGCTGCTGATTGAACGCCAGCGAGAGGCCCGTATGCGGCCACGCCACGGAGGTATTCAAACTTGAGGTCGAGGGGGAGTAGACACAAACGTAGTCGTTGCTGGTCTGGTTGAAGGGAACGGCGGAGAGAAGGGGAGTGTATATTCCTGACGTGCTGATGGTCGTCGCGCTTCCGATGGGTGAGTTGCAGTCACTAAGACTATCCCCCCAGAGGTACGCCGGCCCTGTCCCGAGCCGGATTTTCAGGGACACGGTAGTACCACCCTGAATCGTCAGCAGGTCTGCCGGGTCCACCTGCAACGCCAGGCCCGTGGTGCCGGTATTGCTATGCTGGGCGAAGAGAAGAGCGCCAGCCACCAGTAACGCCAAGGCGGCCAGGGCGAGGAGCACACTGTTCCTGCGCAGTCCACGAGCGACACGGCGGCCCCAAGCCACCCTGGCCGCCTTCTGCCTGCCGCGCGATCGCATCGTTGGCATCGCCCTTTACCGTTCCCGATCATTGCACCACCGGCTCAGGGGAAGAAATGTACCATCGCCTCAATGATTCAATGTCTCAATGACCCAACTCCCCCGGCTCCAGCCGCTAACCACGGTCCTTAGTGGCGGACGCTGCCACCGGGCGTGTTGACGTGGATCTCCTGTTTCAACATCTCCCGGACCGGCTTCTCCACCTGAGGCTTGAGCTTCACCTCGAATCCTATCGGCGGCGGCGGGTTGGTACTTGAGGCGGCCACCGGCACGCGCGCGGGCGAAGCCAGCAGGTAACCCTCGGGGAGCGTCTCGAGGTCGATCTCCACCTCGTATTGCCCCTCGCGCAGGTTGTAGAAGGAGAACGTTCCGTCCGCGTAGGGCGTGGTGTAAAACTTCGTGCCCACTAGGCGGACCACGACGTTCTCAATTTGCACGTCCTTGGGCGCCACAATCCTCCCGGCGAGATTCGCCAGGCGCATCACGTTGAAGTCGGTCCGGGCGATGGCGCGCGGTTCCACGCTCACGCGCGCGCTATTCGCCGGGCCCGGCGCGTAATCGGCGGGGAGTTCTTCCATGTTCAGCGCCACCTCGTGCAGCCCCTCGCGAACGTCGGCAAACGCATAGCGGCCCGTGGCGTCGCTGACCGCGATACGAGAATGATCGAGGATGATGGCGACATTCGGGGCCGGCTGCGGTCCGGCCAGCGCTGCCTCCGTCACCAAGCCCTGGACGCTGCCCACCAGCGGCGCGTGCTCCGCCGCGTACTGCTCCATGCTGCTCCCTTGGGCCAGTTCTTTCCCCCATTGGAAGTGCTTGCTGATCTTGAAGTAGACGCTCGATTGATTGAAGCCCGCCAACTGGGTGTTCAGGCCCTGGTCGCTGTTGCCGAAAAGAAAGACGTTCTCGGGATTCAGGGCCGTAAGGAGCTGGTTGCGGAAGGCCTCAAATTGCAGGCTCCATCCGTTAAAGAGCGGGGCGCTCACTCCCGCCACCGAGCTGCTGACTGAGTTCGTGCTGAAAATGCTTTTGTTCACCAGGTCGTTGCCCTTTTCCATGTACCCGTAAACGGAGATGCGCTTGATGTTGGCCTGGAACGATCCGCGATAGAAGACCGTATTCCGGCTTTCCGTCGCTTGCGAGTTTTGCAGCCGGATGGCCCCGCCCAGCACCAGATGCCTCCAGGTGAACGTGTCCTCAACCTCCTCGAAGCGTTGCGACTGCGGCAGGAGGTTGGTGTTGAGCTTCATGTCGATCAGGGAGAACCGCAGGTTGTGACGCCCGAGGGGGCGGCTGAGGTTCAAGTTGATCTGGCGGTTGTTCGAGGGGAGCGCAACCGGCTGCGAAGGGTCGCGCTGCGTCAAGTTTAGGGTGGTGAGCGAGGCCCCGGCGCTCAACCTCCAGGGCAGCGTAAAGGAAGCCCCCGCACTATACCCGGAGCTGCGGAAACTAGGCAGGTCGGGGTTGTTCTCCAGGTTGTTCGAGTAAGCGCTGGCTGAGCCGTAGAGCTCCACCCACCCAACCGGCCGGTAGTGCCCTTCCACGTACGGCCCTTTGCGGTCGCCCGCGAAGTAGCCGAGCAGCGGCATGTACGAAGTGCTCTGGCGCACGTAATTGGCGCGGATACTGAACTTGTTGGTCTCCCACGAGGGGCCAATCAGGAGCGAAAACGGCGCCTGCCCCACCGGCGAGGACGTGGTTTGGGAGGGGGCGGCTTGCTCTCCTTCCGAGGGTAGCTGCGCCAACTGGGCGGGCGAGAAGCTCGAAGCCGTGCCGTAACCGGTTTCGGCATAGAACTTCAGGTGCTCGGTAAAGTGGTAGGTCGACTGGAACGTCAGACTGTTGGAGCCTTTGAAGGCGCGGCCTGGCAAAAAGAAGGTGGGGTCTTTCGTCAGCGCGCTCGGGCTGGTCTCCAGGTTCAGGAAGCGCACGCCGAACTGCCAGCGCTTGCCCACCTTCTGCTGCATGGCGGCGCCCATCACCCGCTGCGGCAATACGAGACGGAAGGGAATGCGCGGGCCTTCGAGCACGGTGTCCTCACCCACAAAGAACTGATAGGTGCGGTTCGTGCGCCGCATGACGATTCGCAGGCCGCGCGCCGCGATTTCGGGCGTGTAGACGTTGGAGAAGGGGTTCTCGACCAGGTTCGAAGCGAAATGGAAGTCGCCGCCCATAAAGTCCCAATGCCAGCCCCAAATGGGCGTCCCTTCCAGTCCCGCGAAGACGTTGCCGGTGTGAAAACCGCCACTGCCGTAACCCTCGACGTTGGCGGTAATCAGGCCAAGGCCTTCGATGAACTGGGTGGTGTTCACGGCCATCCCGGAGGTCTGGATCAGCGGCTGCCCGCTTCCGGCCAGGAGGTAACCCTGCATGGCCACCTCCGCCTGCCCGGCGGACTCCTGTGCCCGAATTTCACCAGAGCGACACAGCGATACCAACAGAAACATTATGAACGGTGAACAACGCGCGATGAATGCGAGGCGATCGGTCCTTTTCACGTCACCATTCCGTAGCGGTCATTTCTTCCCGCATTGTCTTTCCGCCCGCGCATTTTTGTGAGGGCGACCACTAGGGTCGCCCCTACTTCGGCGCTGGTTTGGCCTCGGGCGCCGGTGGCGCGGCTTCCACCGCCACGTCCGCCGTGCCTTGCTGGATCTCGCCCGTGCCGATGTCCACGTTCACCCGCAACTTGTAATGCCCGGGCTCGAGGTGCGTCTTGAGCGGGAAAATGACGCGCTGGCTGCGCTCGCGCAAAATGGGCAACGATGGGAAATCAACCGTCTCCACCGCCTTGCCCTCTGCGTCGAGCACCTCGAGCTTGCCCGTGGGCCGGAAGTGCATCCGCCCCTGGTTCTCGAGCACCACCACCGCCTGCCAGCCGCCCTTGGTCTCTTTCGCCGGTGGCGCCTCCGGTGACGCTGGCGCGGGTGGCCCCTCCGGTGGCGCTGGCGCCAGCGCCTCGAGCTTGATTTCCTTCAGCCTGCCGAGGACGGGAGGAGAGCCAACCTGGATGTAGAAAGAGGTAACGATGCGCACCGCCATGTGCATTCCCATACCCTCCGGCGCTGCCTCATTGGCCGGGCGAAGCGTAGTAAAGCCGGCGGCGCAGTTGTAGCTGCCTTCAGCCACGTCGGCGGGCAGCCGGAAGGTGTAACGCACCAACAGGAATCCGCCCTTTTCGAGCTCGATCTCCATGGGGTTCAGGCTCAGCCATTTCTTGCAGGAGTAGGCGGCCTCCTGCGGAATATCGCGCTCAAACTGCGGCGTATCCGTGTCGTCGATATAGAAGTCGTCAACCTCGGCCCGAATGCGGCTCTTCACGCCCGATTCGCTGCTGAGTTTAAGGGCGCCGGAGAGCTGTTGGCCGGGCGCGATTTTCAATTCTGCCCGCATGGGCACCAGCCCCAGGCCCAACTGCGCCTGCGCGGGCCGGGTGACACCAAGGACAAGCAAAGCAGCAAAAACAGCTACTGCGCATTTACGGTGTACGTAACGGTTAATGGACATGTGTTTGCTATGTACCTCCATGAATCTGCCAACTGGTAGCTCAGCACCACGGTGGAATTGTGCGAACTACCGTTCCCCTCGTTCCCGCTCGCCACCCGCAGGCCCGGGAGCGTGTTGGGGAGCCTAGTGAAGTTGGTCACGTTGCAGCCGGCGCTCGCTTGCCCGCCGCCATCAACCGATGCAGAGGTGCACTTGACGCTGACCGCGGATTCCGGCACGGTGGCGCAGCCGCTGAAGCTCGACGAACTTGCGCCGACCGTTAAGGTCCACGTCTTCCCGTTCTTCCCCTGGCTGATATTCCAGGCGACCGTGGCAACCGAGCCGCCTGCAATGGTACTACCAGGGTTGTTTGCCGTAAATGGAATAGTGCTGGGCGTGGCCCGCAGTAGCCTGACCACGCTAAACCCGCAAGTCGGGACAGCTTGGCTCGCGGATGGGAAAACCGGGGTGGGCTGGCGCGGGCTCACCACTGGCTTTTGAGCCCACGCCGTCCCTAAAACGAATATGAACACACCCGTTGCCGCAAACAAGATGCATTTGCGCATCCCGGCCTCCCTTCTTTGCTGACCCCTTTTGTAACGGTCTGTGACCGCCGTTTTCGGCGCTCACAGACCGCCGCTACAGATAGGGGAGCACTGCTGTTCCGCGGGAGCGCCAAGCGCTCCCCCACCTACGGTGTGACCCGTTACGTAGCAGAGATCGTGAAAGTAACGACTGCGCTGTACGATCCCGCCTTGTAAGCGGGGTCGTTGACCAGATTCCAAGCTACCGAAGTGGCGTTCCCTGCCTTAAGGGATTGAGAGCTTGCCCCAAAGTCCACCACGGGCGTGGCACTGGCCTTGGAAGCGGTCACCGCCGAGGCCTGATAGGTTGCCGTCCCTGTGGTACCCGGCTGGTCACCGCTGCTGGTGTAGGTCAGCAAGTCGGCGCTGTTGATCGGGGTTGCGACGCAGGGGCCACCGCCGCACTGGAAGTCGGTCGTAACTTCCGCGGTGATGTGGCCCACGCCCGAAGAGGTGGTCCGGATGAAGTAGGTGAGCCCGGTGCTAGCAGTATAGTTCCCGAAGGGCGGGGTCGACGCGAAGGCGGTGGTGCTGCCCATAGTTATACCTGCCTCGGCGCCCACCGTCACGCTTAGATTCGCGGTCGCGCTCTGCTGCGCGTAGCTGAGCGACGCCGCGAGCAGTAGGACTGATGTAAGAGCTAGAATTTTCTTCATGGTATTGTCTCCTGATATTTTGAATTTTTCAGCTTACGCTGATTTCGAACTTTTCAACTTGCACTAATGGTAAAAGTCACGGTTGCGTTATACGTCCCCGTCTTGTACTTGGGGTCGTTGTTAAGGGTCCAGGCGATCGAGGCGGTGCTTCCCCCGGCGCCGGTATGAACATCCGTCCCAAACGTCGCCACGTTCGTCTGGCTGACAGTGGAAGCGGTCTGCGTGCCGGTGCAAGCCGTCCCCGGGCTGGCGACAGTACAAGTGTAGGTGAGCGCGTCGCCGGGGCTGGGTGGATTGCCGACCGAGGGGCCGCCGGACGGGCTGAAGTCGGTGGTGACTTTCAAGGTAATGCTGCCGCCTCCGCCCGACGCGGTGGTGCGGACAGTGTAGCTCAGGCCGGTATGACCGGTGAATTGCTTGAAGTTGGAACCGGTCTCCGCCAGGGGCGTGGCGCTGTCGGTGATATCGAAGCCCGCCTCAGCGCCTATAGTCACGCTAACAGTCGTAGTCCCGGTAGCAGTCGTAATCCCGGTACCATTAATAGAGCCGACGGGAGGCAAAATCTGTGCGCGCGCTAGTGATGCCGTGAGTAGTAGGCCGAGCGCGAGAAGCGGTAAGGTCTTTAGAGGGTTCTTCATGGTGTCGCCACCTTTATTGAAGCCTTCAACTTGCACTGATCGTCCAGGTTAAGCTTACGGAATAAGACCCCGTCTTGTACTTGGGGTCATTCGTAAGGGTGAAAGTGACGTTCGCCCAGTTCGGGTTGGCGCTACTGCAAGGCGCCCCGCCGCCCGTGCACGCCGAAGCGCCAATGGAAACAACATTCGTTGCTGCAGTAGTGCTCACCGTCTGGGTGCCGGAGCAGGGAGTACCTAAGGTAGCCCCGCTGCAAGTGTAGGTGAACTTATCACCCGCGCTAGGCGGTTTAGAGATGGAGGGGCCACCAGCGGGCGTAAAGTCAGCCGTCGCCTTGACGGTAATAGTCCCGTGGCCCGTGCCTTGGCTGGTGCGTGCATGGTAGCTAAGAGTCATGGTGCCGGTGAAGCCATGGAAGGTGGCGCCCGTCCTGGAGAGCGCAAGCGGCGAGGTTAGCGTGAAAAGCCCGCCCAACGGGACGATGGTGGCTTGCAACGTCTGCGTCGTGGTCAGGGTTGCTGCCTCGAGGCGAATTGGCGCCAGCAGAAGCGCACCCCAGACGACTAAGGGCGCAAGGCGCGTTATCAACCGACAACCCATCTCGAGCGGGCGCCTGCCGCAACTCACGCTTCCCAGCGCGGATGAAAAGGTGTACCGTTCAGCGTATTCAGTTCGAAGCTTGCCTTCATGGGCGGCTGAGGCGCCTTGTTCGCTCATCTCTTGCGCGCCGCATAAAGGAACAACCCCAGAGCTGAGTGCGCTGCTGCGCAAAAGCCTTTGAGCCCGCCGATCATCACCTGTTAAGAAGTTCTGCATTTCTCCACAGCCAAACCGTTATTGAGCTTGTACAGTCTCCATTAGAATTCTCTTAGAATCGCGCCGCAATGGAGCAAAAGTACTGGGTGGCCACTACCTCAATCCGCCCTACGCCATTTACTGCCTGGTGGCTCACATCTTCCTGCGGGCGGGCCGTGGGCGGCGTTGTCTGTGCGTCCGGACGAAAAGGAACAACCCCAGAGCTGCGTGCGCTGCTGCGCAAGAGCCTTTGAGCCCGCCGAGCATCACCTGTTAAGAAGTTCTGCATTTCTCCACAGCCAAAGCGTCATTGAGCTTGCACAGTCTCAATTAGAATTCTCTAAGGATTGCGCCGCAAGCCTACAAAAATACTGGATCGAAGCCCACCTTCATGAGCGGCTGAGGCGCCTTGTTCGCTCATCTCTTGCGCGCCGCGTAAAGGAACAACCCCAGCGCTGAGTGCGCTGCCCGGCGAGCGTTTTGGAGCCCGCCGACCATCACCATGAACCACTGCCTTCACCAATGTCATAAAGCGTGCTTGCCCCTGCACAGGTAAGATTAGAATGCTCTTATGCAGCCAGCAACGTTACCGAGGTACTGGTTTACAAGTCGCGTAACCGCAGGGCCTGGCTGAAACCTCGAGATCATCGCTTGGCCCAGGATGGCTGGAATTGCCGATTTTCGATTGCCGATTGACGATTGACAATGGATTTACGCGCCGACGTGTTGGAGATCGCCCCCTCACTGTCACGCAGAGCGGGATCCCGCCCTGCGGTCCCGCTACAGCGGGATCGCCCTGCTCTTTCTCGGCGGAAAAGTCCAGGGCGAGATTCTTCGCTCCGCTCCGCTGCGCTCAGAATGACAGCAAGGCAGAGGAGTGCACGGATGTCACGCTGAGCAGCGCAACCGATCCGTGGAAAGCAAAGGATTTACGCGGCGACGTCCTGGAGAGTCGGCCGCGGCGGACGAAGGATCACCTTTAGAATTTTGCGCGGGAGGCGAACGAATTGAGGGTTAGCACTATAGCGGCATCACCTGACCGTCAAAGCGGAGCGCGGCCGGGGGCTGACACCCCCCAGAAGCCTGCCTCGGTGATCGCTCGGGTATCCACCTGGGGTGCGTACTTGCGCACCACGGCGCCAATCTCGCTGGCCTTGCCGATGACCACGAAGACCAAGTTGTCGCGCGGGAAGTATTGGTGAATCACGCGCTGGGCGTCGGCCAGCGTCATGGCATCGATCTGGGCGTAGAGGTCGTTGATCTCGCGTTCGTCGAGGCCGTAAAACTCCAGTTGCGCCAGTTGCGAAGCGAGTTGGCCGGAGGTTTCGAGGGTGCGCGGC
>Ga0187857_10002619_pt1 | contig 15818 bp, 14 predicted proteins | sample June2016WEW_8_10_FD_132984 | JGI IMG/M metagenome (GOLD analysis project Ga0187857, IMG submission 132984) | Peatland microbial communities from SPRUCE experiment site at the Marcell Experimental Forest, Minnesota, USA - June2016WEW_8_100 | ecosystem: Environmental > Terrestrial > Soil >...
ACGAAGTCTACATCGCCAGAAAGATGGTCCAGTTTCTGGGCGAGCCATTGCCCTTGCGGGCCGGAGGTCTCGTCCTGGGAGCTGTCCAACACGAGCATGAGAGTGTTGGCGGCGCGGACGGAATAGTAGCGGCTGTTCTTCAGGTCAGGGAAGCGCTCGAAATAATTGGCGAGCGCGGTTTTCTCATCGCCGTGGAGATCGTGGTTGCCCAGCGCGGGATAAACCGGAATCTTGTCCGTGCGCCACACCACGGTTTCGCTGTCCCAAACCTTCCAGTCGTCCTTGTCGTAGCCGTTATAGACGATGTCGCCTCCGAAGGAGATGAACGCAGGATTGGTCTGCGCAATCGCCTGTACCAGCGCCTGGCGCACCGCGGGATTTGCCGCTTTGGTGTCCTTGGGATCGTGGAAACGCGAATCTCCATAGGCGACGAAGTGGAAGGGTGTGCTCACTTGCAATTGCAGCTCAACCGGTTCGGTTTGCAGTGCAGTCTGCGAGTACGAGCGTGAGCACGCAACGCAGGCGAGAAGAATAACAATCTGCAATTTGTGGACAAGCTTCATTTACTGGCCCACCACCAGCACTTCAAACTGACCCGCTTCCGCCGTGGACAGGAAAAGACGATGGGTTTTTGCATCGAGCGCCATGGTCTTCGCCTTGGGCAACGTCTTCACATTTTCGACAGCCGAATACTTGTCCGGACTGTCCTGGTGAATCACCGTGATGGTGCCCTCTCCATTGGAATTGAAGATCAGCCGGGACTCAGGGTCGAAGGCCGTGGCATCCACGTGATCGCCGATTGGTAGCGTAGTGATCACTTGTCCTGTGTCCGCATTCATGACTGCCATAACTTTGCTGCGACAGCCGAGAAACAACCGCCGATTTGGCCGGTCCATCGCCATGCTGGAAGGCGAAGCGCAAGGCGCAGTCGGCCAGCGCTGCTCGACTTTCAGCGAGCGAGCGTTGATCTTCAGGACCAGGCTCGCATCCTCCACGTTATCGTAAACATACCCTGAACCGTCAGCGACCGCAAACTCGGGAACGCCGCCAAGATCAACCGTTCCCACCACTTTTCCGTCCGCCGCCTGAATCGCGGTGGAGCTCTTGCTGTCGCCATTAAATACAAAAACTCTCGCCGTGGCGGGGTCATAAATGATTGCGTCCGGCTTCTTGCCAACCGCGACCTCCGAGATCGTCTTTAGCGTCTTTAAATCGAAGATCGTTACCGTTGAGGACTGGCCATTGCTGACGAATCCCCTTCCCAGTTCCGGAGCGATGGCGATTCCGTGTACGCCGGGAGTTTTCTCGATCTTGCCGACGATTGCGCCCGAATCAACATCAATCACTTCGACCTGGGTGCCGTGAGAAACATACAGTCGTCGTGCGCCTTCATCGACCGCGAGGTAGTCCCAGCCGCCTTGGCCGGGAATGTGGATCTTATTAGTAACGGCAAATCTCTCGGCGGACGCGGTGGAGACGCTCGCAAAAGCACATCCCAACGCGAAGACAGCCATGAAGAGTGCAAACATCCTGGTGGGGCTAGAGCGCGACGTCCTGTTCTTCATCTGTGGGGCTCCTTATTTCTTAACCGGATTTCTTAAATGGGCTATTCTCAGGCTTGCCCGAAGGCACAATGCTACGCGAGAAACCTGAGGCTCCCCTACAACCGGGTACTCTTCAGGACTGTTTGCGCCTTTCGTCAATATTCTCTGCGTGGCTCCCAGCGCAGGCCGAAGGAATATGTCGGGCTGTAGAACTCGCGTTGGTTCACGTAGTCTGGGCTGCCGTTGTAGAAGCCGAACACTTCATTCGACAGGTTCAGACCTTGTACGAGGAAAGTGAGATTCTTCTTTATGCGGTAGCTGGCTTGTGCGTCCACCTGCAAGTGCGGGTAGAAGTAATTGTCACCCGCTGGACCTTTGGGGCCGAGATTGGCGGGATCCGAACACCCAGCAGGGGTGGCTTGAATTGCCAGAGTGCATTGTTGCCATTGATACTGGTAAATGCTCGCTCCGTTGTAAGAGAGCCCCACGCGCGTCGAAAAGCGGCCCTTGTCATAGGTGGGGCTGATATTCCAGGTACTCGGAGCCTGGCGCTGCAGCGCGGGAGTGTCTGGGCGTCCGGGCAGAGGACCGGAGTTGGAAGTCGTCCAACTGTAATTGGCGGAGATGCCGAGTCCGCTCAATCCTCCGGGCAGGAACCCAAGGTGCTGGATGTAAGCAGCTTCAAATCCTGCCAGCCAGGCGTGGGTGCCATTGATCACCGTGCTGGTGATGTATCCGGGGTAGGGACCGCTGCTCGATGGCAAGTTTTGCGTGTAGTAGATCGGGGCGCTGAGCTGTTTGTAAAAGAAACCGCCCTGGATCTCGCCGAAAGGCTTCAAGTAATGTTCGTACAAGACATCGTAGTTGTTGGCGTGCTCCGGTACCAAATTGGGGTTGCCGAAAGTGTATGAGTAGGGATTGGTGCTTTGGTCTAATTCGACGTAAGGGATCGTGTCGTATGGATTAGGACGAGAGATTCCTCGGCCATAGGAAACGCGAAGATCAGAGTCGCCGGTAAGCCGATAGCGCAGTTGTGCGCTGGGCAGAGGATTCCAGTACCAATTGTTGGCCGGAGCCGGAGTCGTGGAGATCCAGTTGCCATTGCTATCGTTCTTGACGATGTAGCCCAAGGTATCCAACTGGGTCGCTTCGACGCGGAACCCGAGCTGAAGACGGAAGCGTCCGGAATCGACCGTATTCATCGCGTAGGCCGCCGAAACGCGCTCGGTATATTCAAAGTTGCTCGCATCTGAGGCTAGGTGGGTAGCACCTGAGTCGAGCGTGAGAATGCCCCGACTGACGAGGTTAGGCAGGCTGCCCAGGATTTGGGGCCACTGGACGACCGGCCCGAGCCGATAATCATTGAAGTAGTAGTTCGGGTTGGTGAATCCGCTGAGGTACTGCGTCATCAACGGTGCCGCCGCTGTGGGATTGTCGTAGGTCGGCGAATAGGCATTCTGGCCCTTATGAGCATTGCGCTCCTTGAAGCCGAATTCAAAGGTCGCGTTATGTTTGCCTAGATGATAGTTGGTTGCGTACGATACTGCGCCCTGCAAGTTGACCTGTGAGGTGTTCCCAGACGTGGTATTGACATCCAACAGGTTCCAGTTCCCCGGAGTGTAATAGGGGCCTCCCGCCGCGTCGCAGCCTGGGGTCCACTGCGGGAGGTACGGATTCGGGGCCGGAGTGATATTCGCGCAGAGTGGCGTACCAGGCACTTGGCCATTCATGGTAGTTGGAGCGTTAGGGTTATACGTGAAATCAAATCCCGGATTGCCCGCTGCTGCCGTCTGCAATGAGGCGGACGCCGACACATTCCAGGCTAACCACGAATTGGTAAAGATGTGCTTGCCGCCAATCGCTAAGTTACCTATCCGATAATCCGGCGCTCGTTCGGAGCCGGAGAACTTCTCCGGGGGGCAGCCGTTCGTCGGCGTCCCGTCACAGCCGGTGCCATCGTTCAAGGTGTACACCCACTTGTCGCCGAAGTCCCTGAAATCGGAGTAGAAGTAGTGCAGGTAAAGCCCTGCGCCATCGCCAAGTTTGTAATCCAGTCCACCGCCGAAACCATAGCGTTTACGCCGGTACCGGTATTCACGGACATCCATGCTGTTGTAACTCGGGACTGCCGTGTCATTGAGGCTCGGTTCGATATCGTCGATGCCGCGGCCGTTATAGTCAAAACTGCCGGAGAAAAGTGCTCCAAATTTCTTAGTGGCTCCAAAGCGCTGACCCACGGTTCCACTCACCTGGGCGATGGCTCGAGTATTCAGAATGGGAGTGAATCCACCAATTACGCCGAGGTTCAGGGTCGGCTGATCGCCCGCGGTCTTGGTAACCAGATTTACAGATCCGCCGATAGCCTCCGCATCTTGATTAGCAGAGAGCGTTTTGTTGACTTCGACCGACTCGACGATGTCCGCGGGAATGGTATCCAGCTTCACCTGGCGCACGTTATCTTCGGGCGCAGGAACGAGAACCCCGTCAATCGTCACGGCGTTCAGGCGCGGCTCAGTTCCGCGGATCTGGACGTATTTGCCTTCGCCCTCATCGCGTTCCAGGGTTACGCTGGGCAGGCGGCCTACGGCGTCGGCAATATTCGCATTCGGCAGGGCGGTAATCACGTCGGACGGCAAAACTTGAAGAATGTTGTCGGAAGTGCGCTGCCGGTTGATCGCCTCTGCTTCGCCGTGAGGGCGGTCCGCAATCACCGTGACTTCCTCGGGCTTGCCGGAGATATCTATCCTGGCCTCGATGTGGTTTGCCTGCCCGGCAGCGACCGTGACCTGCTTGGTGAAATCCGTGAAGCCAACGTAAGAGATTGTGAGGGTATAGTTGCCGGGCGTCAGCCCAATGAAATTGAACTCCCCCTGCCCATCGGTGGCGGTCACAATGTCACCCGGTTGCAACCTCACTCGCGCGCCATCGAGTACGGCGCCCGCCTTGTCCACGGCGCGTCCGCTGATTGTTCCGTGACCGCTTTGGGCCGACGCCACCGCTCCCAGGAGTGCCCAAAGGACTAGCAGGATTGGCATCTTGAAGACAAGAAAGAGAGAGCGGGATGAGTGCTTTGGCTTCATAAACTCAACTCCTTGAGATCAGCACCTCGAAACGGGATGAGGCCTGACGACGGCTCCTGGCGGAATGCAACTCACTCAGGAGCCTGTGGTATCGCTGCAACAGAAATTCGCCCGGTTGAGGTCACTGGCGATAGTAGGCAGGCGTTGTGAAGCCGTTATTAAAGGAAGGTTAATATTTTTTCAGACTCTATCCGCCGATCGTGTTTGCGTTCTACCCTAGTGCTTCGATGTTTCGACCAATCGCAGCCCGACAGGTTGTTCCATGAAACTGCTGGTGGTAGAAGACGAACGGCGGATGCTGGAGTTGCTGCGCCAGGGTCTGAGCGAAGAAGGTCACACGGTTTCGTGCGCGGCGGATGGCGTCGCAGGATTGCAGATGGTCCGGGACCACGACTTCGATGTTGTGATTCTCGATGTGATGATGCCCAAGATGGATGGATTTGAATTGGCAAAGCACATGCGAACTGAAAACAATAGCACGCCTGTGTTGATGCTCACGGCGAAAGACTCTGTTCCGGATATTGTGAACGGTCTGGACGTGGGCGCTGACGACTACGTGACCAAGCCGTTCTCATTTGACGAGCTGCTGTTGCGGCTGCGCGCGGTGCGTAGAGCTGCTATTGCTCCGCGGACAACGCAGCGTAACGTCGGTGATCTGTTTTTGGACCCTTGCACGCGGGAGGTTTACCGCGATGGGGCGCGCATCAGCCTGACGCGCACCGAATATGATTTGCTGGAACGGCTCATGCGCGACGTTGGAAAAGTTGTTCCCAGGGAAATACTGATTGCGGCCTCTGGGCGCGAGATAGGGAGCAATACACTGGATGCTTTTGTGCGGCTGTTGCGAAACAAAATCGGTTGTACTGATGCTGACAATGACCGGCAAAAGCTGATTCACACCGTGCGCGGTGTCCGGTATGTGATTAGTTCGGACTGGCAATCATGAAGAGATTCTCCATCGGCTCTCGGCTCACCTTATGGTATCTGGCAATCTTTGCGGGGGCCCAGCTTTGTTTTGGCGTCGGCATGTGGTTTGTCCTCCGGCAGGACCTGTACAGCGTTGCCGACGATGCGTTGACCGCCCAGATCGAGGACTTGACTACTTTCCTGAAAACACAGAAGAAAAAAAATATGACAGTAGCCAAGCTTCGGGAAGAAGCCTCCGAAGCTTACGCTCTGGAACACTCGGGCGACTTTTTGCAAGTTTACGACGAAGATGGAAACTGGATTTTCCGCGCTCCGACGCTGGAACAAAATCGATTTGCGCCCGTGGCACCCGCAGCCGTCAAAGGCCCTTCGTTTCAAAACCGTCAGCTCGGAAGTAAACCTTTCCGTTTCATTACGCAAAGGATTGAAGTGAATGGCCGCTCATTCACAGTGCAGACAGGCGTTCCCACAGATCAGATCATTGCGACACTGTCTCTGTTTCGGCGTTATCTCCTGATGCTGGCTCCGCTGTTGCTGTTCGCCGCTGCCTCCGGAGGGTACTGGCTCAGCCGCAAAGCCTTGCGGCCGGTCGATGCAATTGCGCGGACTGCGAGAAGCATCGGCGGAGGCAACTTGGGCGACCGGCTGGAAAAACTTGCCACAGGAGATGAACTCCAACGGCTTTCGGACACGTTGAATGAGATGCTGGCCCGCATTGAGAGCTCCTTTCTCCGCGTAACCCAGTTCACCGCGGATGCCTCGCACGAGTTGCGAACACCCATCTCGCTGATTCGCACCGAAGCGGAGATTGCCCTACGAAAGTCGAGAGGAGACGCAGAATATCGCGAAGCTTTACGCCACATCCTGCTCGAGGCGGAAAAAACCTCGTCACTGGTGGAAGAACTGCTGACCCTCGCCCGCGCCGATTCCGGACGCGAGAATTTACATCTGACGTTTCTCGATTTGCGTTCACTGATTGCCGAAACCGCGAGCGAATGGCGTCAACTGGTGGAGTCCCGCAATCTGCAATTCACGCAAGCGATCGCGGATTGCGAGCTGCCGGTTTTGGTGGACCGCAGGGCCATGCAACGATTGCTGGCCATCCTGCTCGACAATGCCGTCAAGTACACGCCGCCGCCCGGAATCGTCGAACTGCTGCTGGAAGCACGCGATGAAAAGGCCGTCATTACTGTGCGTGATTCAGGAATCGGAATTGCAACGGAAGATCAGACCAGAATCTTCGAACGTTTTTACCGTGTAGACAAGGCGAGAAGCCGTGAGCTTGGCGGAGCTGGCATCGGCCTTGCCATTGCCGATTGGATTGTGCAGCAGCACCGCGGATCGGTAACGGTTCAAAGCTCTATTGGGAACGGATCGACCTTTTACGTCGAGTTGCCACTGCAATCGAAGTTAACAACTTTGGATGCAGCGCCGGAATCAGTTGTCAAGGCGGCAAGGGCGTAAGAAACTTCGCAGCAGGCAGCGGGAGGGACACCTCCTCATTAACACGAATTTCCCTCCTCTGATGGTCCTGACCTACCAACAGACCATCCAAGGCGCTTTCCGCGATGTCTCGAATGCGCTGGTTGCCTATCGCAAGGATCAAGAGTTCACAGCTCAACAACAGCACCTGTTCGAATCGGCACGGGCTGCGGCACGACTGTCCGAGGTTCGCTTCAAGGCCGGAACTACCGATTACCTGGAAGTGTTGACCAATGAGACGAACTCGCTTACGGCAGAGCTGGGACTGGCGCAGGCGCGAGGCAACGAACTCATCGCTCTGGTCCAGGTCTATCAGGCTCTTGGTGGCGGTTGGCAATAGGAAAGCTCGAAGGGACCGCCGCTCGCGGTCCGTTCAACGGCATCATGGAGCGCGTCGCAGCCCCTGGCAGCGTCACCTTTGCGGTCGACTCGGTCGGAGGCATATCTGGCTGGTGGGCCAGACCGACGCAGGCTCGGAAGGGGGCTGCGATCCTTCACCTGCATGGCGGCTGGTTCAACTGGGGAACGGCCCAAACGTTCCGCAACCTCGTCGGCCATATCGCGCTGAGCGCCGGCGTGGATGCGTTCATACCCGATTATCGGCTCTGACCGTTCTTGTCGACCGTGAGGGTCGGATCGCGATCAGCCATGCTGGAGTTGTCGATCCATTGGTCTTCGAAGCCGACATCAACGCGCTCCTCGCAATCCTGGATGCTTATGCGTTTATCGGTACCGATCCAGGAGATTTGTAGATTTAGCGCGTCCGCTAGCCCGAACAGTAGGAACCGTTTAAGATATCTGCTCCTGCTTGTCCTTTCGTAAACTGGCACCGCATCCATTGGTTACGAGGTTCGCGACGATGACGAACGCAACTCCAACGCAAAATGTGACCAACCAACTGTCCGCCGCAAACGGTCTGGCAATTGTTCGTCTGACGGTTGGCGCGATGTTGGTGTGGGTCTTTTTCGAGAATCTCGGAAAGGGCCTCTACACTCCAGGGGGCTACGCAAACCTGATCAACTATTACATAAAGATGAGTCATTCGCCGGGCGTGTGGAAGGAAGTTATGGGTCTGGCGGCAAACCACGCCGCGATGGCGGCCCCTATGCAGGCCATGACCGAGATCTCTCTCGGTATCCTGCTCGTTATCGGTCTGCTTACCCGACCGGCCGCGTTTGTGGCTTTCCTGTATCTCGGCAGCCTTTGGATTTCGGAGTGGGGCACCGCGTGGATCTGGGAACTGTTGGTTCCGGTGCTCGCGTCGCTTGGGCTCGCGGTGGGGCGGGCCGGTCGAGCCTGGGGGGTCGACGCCTTGCTAGCGCGGCGCTGGCCATCTTCCCCGTGGTGGTAACTTGGGCCAGGATCAAGTGCGAGTCTCGGTCGTCATTCCTACCCACAACGAAGCGCAGTCGATCGGCCGTGTCTTAGCTGACCTCCCGTCCGATCTTGTCACTGAGGTCCTGGTTGTAGATAGCGACTCAACCGACGGGACTCCCAAGATTGCCTCAAAGATGGGAGCTCGCGTCATCCACGAACCCCGTCGCGGATACGGTCGCGCCTGTTTGGCCGGACTGGCTGGTGCAAGTAGCCCTGACGTGGTAGTTTTCCTCGACGGCGACTACAGCGATCGGCCCTCTGAACTGCCGATTCTCTTAGCCCCAATCATTGAGGGCCGCGCGGACATCACACTCGGTTCCAGGCTGCAGGGGCGACGTTCTGCTGGGGCGTTGCCCTGGCATCAGGTGTTTGGGAATCGTCTCGCCTCCAGCCTGATCAGGCTTCTGTATGGGCTAGAAATTACCGATCTCGGCCCGTTTCGCGCTGGCCGCGCAGATGTACTAGGCGCTCTCGCCCTCGAAGAGACCACCTATGGCTGGGCGGTTGAGATGATCCTCAAAGGTGCCCTCGCTGGTTTCCGCGTGGTTGAAGTCCCGGTGAGTTACTACCCGCGCATTGGAAAATCGAAGATCAGCGGCACGCTGAAGGGCACGGTCGGGGCCGCTTGGTTCATTCTCAGCTTGATAGTGCGCTATTATTTCCGGCACCGTAGAAACGGGAAGCCACGGCCAGCGTGAATCCCAGTCCAAGACACGTACGGCGATCTTCTATGGAATCCTCCAAGGAAAATCCAGCGCATTCGCTTGGTCGGGGCCGCACGCTGGTAATCATGGCAAAAGCACCGCGGCCGGGCATGGTCAAGACCCGTTTAGCTCAGAGCCTTCCAGTGGAAGCGGTCACCGAGCTTTATCGCTGCCTGTTGGACGACACAATGGCGCTAACGCACTCGTTGAACACTGTGGATGTCGCAATCATGTGCCCGGCTTCGGATGTCGAAGAACTAACGCGGTTGGCGCGCGGTATAGGTGTCATGGCACAGGAAGGGGAAGGCCTTGCAGCCGGCTTGACCTCGGTGTTTGCGCACTTCACAGCCCCGGGCCGGCAACGCGTGGTTGCCTTCAACAGCGACAGCCCGCACCTGCCGGCTTCGGTTCTTGAGAGCGCGTTCGAGGCGCTGACCGGACACGACTTAGTTGTCGGACCGACACATGATGGCGGCTATTATCTCGTAGGGGCAAAGGCTGCCCATCCAACGCTTTTCGATGGCGACGGCATGGGTACAAAGAGCGCGCTTAAGGCTCTGCTGGCGCGCGCTCATGGACAGCAGCTTTCCGTTGCCTCCACAGATCCCTTCTACGACATCGATGTGGAGAGCGACTTAACTCGGCTAGCCGAGGAACTGCGGCTGGCTCCGGCCAGGGCGCCACGCACAGCGGCCTGGCTGAAACATTGGGGACAGCAGTTGGCACAGTTGCGGACAGCCATGGGAAACCTGTGAAACCTGTGAAACCTGTGGAACTCACGCCATCCCGCAGGCTGTACGTTCTCGGCATTGTCATACTTGTTGCGCTGACGATCTGCTCAGGCAAGTTCGGCAGTATGGGTGCACCGTCCTTCGTTATCCCGCTGACGGTTGCTGGCATCGCATACCTCCTCGCCATTCGTGAGCTCTTTTCCACCGCGACATTCCCGCGCCACATCATCGTCATCGGCCTCGTGTTGGCTGCTCTGTGGCATCTTGCGTTTCTACGGATGCCGCCAGGCTCAGATGATGACATCCATCGCTACGTCTGGGATGGCCGCGTGCAGCGGCTCGGCTATAGCCCTTATGTTGTCGTTCCCAGCGATCCCGCGCTCGGCGAGTTGCACACAGCCGAGACCCGCACGCTGAACAATCCGGATTTACCGAGCCCATATCCCGCGGGCGCTGAGCTTTTCTTTCGCGCCGTTACTGCGATTCATGAATCTGTCTTTGCGCTGAAAGTGGCGTTTGTAGTCTGCGATTTTGCAATCGTTCCCGTTTTGCTCGATATATCGCGTCGTAGCGGCCAAGGAGCGCACTGGGTTCTGGCTTATGCCTGGAACCCGCTGCTGGCGGTGGAAGTGGCGGGTAGCGGTCACATCGATATTGTCGGCGCGTTGCTGCTGTTGGTTTCTTTTGCTGCACTAGGACGGCGCTGGCGCGCGGCTGCAGCCTTGGCATTTGGGCTTGCAGTTGCCGTGAAATTGCTGCCGATTGTATTGCTGCCACTCTACTGGCGGCGCGTTCGTATGCGCGACGCCACGCTGGCGGTGATCGTGGTCGGACTACTCTACGTTCCATTTCTTAACCACGGGCGGGTTCCGATCGGCTCGCTCGGCACTTACGTGCAGAGTTTCCGCTTTAATGATCCAGCGTTTGCAATGCTGGAGCGAGTGGCGGCTCCGCAATTGGTGGCTGGGCTGACAGTGCTCGTCGGCTTTCTTACCGCAATCTGGATGAGGCGCAAGGCCCCACGGTTTTCTGCGGGCGCATTCGCCTGGCCCATGGCAGCATCCCTTCTGTGTGCACCGGTCGTATATCCGTGGTACCTTCTGTGGCTGCTGCCCTTCGTGCGGTCGGCGTCGACGGTGCCCATCATCATCTGGACAGTCAGCATCATTCCAACTTACTACGTTTGGCATTTGCGGACGCTTGGACTTCCGTGGCTGCTGCCGCGCTGGATTATGTTGCTGGAATACGGATCCGTGGTAGCGGCCGGTGTAGTTATCGGGTTTCGGCGGCTCAGGCAACCGCCCGTGCCCGAATAATCAAGCCGACATAAGGTGTCTGTATCCCGAAGCCTTTGGCCGTCATCCAAAACGACATCCGTTCAATTCACCGAGGAGCGAACTCTATGAGAAATACCCGCCGTTTAACCGTGATCGGTTTTCTGCTTTGCGGAGTGCTGGTCTTTGCTCCAAACTCCGGGGCACAGCAGCGTGCGCCAATTCTCGATCAAGTTGCCAAGGCCTACGGTGTCGATTCGTGGGATCAAGTTGAGGCCATCCGCTACACCTGGAACGGAGAAATCACCGGGCTCTTCAAAGCTGCTCACAAGTGGGAGTGGGAGCCCAAGACCGGCAAGGTTTCCTTTGAGGGAAAGGATAAAGACGGCAAGCCGGTCAAGGTTTCCTACGTTCGCACCGACCTCAGCACCCAAACCGACGCCGTGAAAAACGGAATCGGACGGGCTTTCGTCAACGATAACTATTGGCTTTTGTTCCCTCTCCACGCCTACTGGGACACCAGCGCCGCCGTGACCGATGAAGGTATGAAGAAATTGCCGATGGGCAACGGCTCGGCCGAGTTGGTCGCGGTGAAGTATCCCGCGGAGGCCGGCGGCTACACGCCCGGCGACACATGGGGACTCTATGTCGGCAAAAACAACCGAGTCGAGTACCTTGTCTTCCACCACGGCGGGACCGAGAAGCCAAGCCTCGTCAGTGCAACATGGACAGGCTACAAGAAGGCTGGACCGCTGCTCATCTCAACCGAGCACCGCGGCACCGCGGATGGAAAGCCTCTCCACATCTTCATTTCGGGCGTGGCCGTCAAGGTGACGGGGTCAGACAAATGGATCGACGCAAAATAAGACGAACGCAATAAGCAGCGGACAGGCTGGTTCGGGCAATTAATGTCGTTCTTCATGAGTCACCATTATCTGGCGATCACTACGGTAGTGCAGGAACTGCTGAGCTTTGGCAGATCGCGGGTCGCGGCCATACGGACTTGCAGGGTTCGGTGTTCCCCGCGAACGACGGGACAGTAATAGTCAGGTTCTAGCAGGGCGCCTTGCAGGCGTCGACGTCCGGCACATCCGCCGTGGCAGGAGTCTCGAAACTCGCAAGGTTGGCATGCGGCGGGAAGAGTGCGGGCTTGGTCGAACGGGGCGGAGTCTAGAATATCCAGCCCCATCGTGATGAAATCTGACAGCGGCTCACCCGATCCTGGCCAATAAACACAGGGCTGCGTAGTAGCGCGTGGCGTAACCCTCACGGTGCTCACGCCGCATCCTCCCCGGACCGGCGGGAGGCCCGCCATCGCTCGCACCAGCGGCTCGCCAATCGCAATTACGTCGTTCTCTTCAAAGAGGCGTCGGAACCCCTCCCAATACTCTTCGTAGGACAATGCATAAATGTCCGATCGCACCGTCTGGTAGACGTTCACACGCAGGGGAGCGCCAAAGTGTTTAGCTACTCGCGCGACCTCCGCCAGATGCAAGTAGTTTGCCTTCATCATGACCGCGACGATGGTGACAGGCACACCCAGCTTCACACACCGTTCTGCCTGCTGGTGGATCAGTTCCCAATTGCCGTTTCCGCGCTGTGCATCCTGCTCCGCCTGCGAAGGGTAATCGAGAGAGAACTCAATGTCGTGAAATGCCCGCAACTCGTCGTCCTGCAACACTGCAACGCTATGGCCGTTGGAAGTGATGGTGAGTTTGACCGGCTGTGTGCGCAGATACGCCAGAATCGCTTTAAAGTCCGGATGCATGCCGTTCTCCCCGGTGCCCAAATTCACCGAGCGGACGGGCAGTCGTTCCATGACGGACCTCACCTGATCCAGCGAGAGCCGATCGGTGCGGGCTGGATCCCGATAGCAGAAGGCGCAGGCGAGGTCGCACTCGTTGGTGAGTCCGAGGCCAAGTGAAATCGTGGCATCAGGGGCCTTCGCGCTGGATGGGATGGCCGAAGATTGGTTGGTGACATTATTCATGAACACTTTCCATCAAGCCAAACGCGCGAAGCATTGTGTGTAGCGGGCAACAGCGGCATACTCCGGCCGGCTGCCCAGTTTGTGTTCCAATTCAAGAATCCGCTCATACTCGGCGCTGCGAGAAATCCGTGGCGGCAGATAGTCTACAAGGACGCGTACACCACGCTCGGCAAGTGTCGCCAGAGACACCTCCTCCATCATGGCTCGTAAACTGGCGGGCGTAAATAGCCGTACCCGGCCTCCGTACAGCGATTCTTCTCCCCATTCGGCGGTTAGGTTATTTTCCGCCCCAGCCAAATCGCCTGCTTGGATAGCAGCCTTGAATACTTCGCCGGCCCGGTTCCGTACGAGAATGGACAATATTGCCGATGAATCTCGCAAGACGCGAGCCGCACCACGCAACACCGCAGTCGGGTCGTCGCAATATTCCAGGATGTTGTGGCAAAGAATTACATCGAACGATCGCGGATGGAACAGGTCCGACAATTGGGCAGCGTCACCCTGTTGCACTACGACTCTGTCCGTAACTCCTGTTTCCCGTGTGGTGCGTTTCGCCATATCCAGCATCGCGGGAGAGGAATCCACCAGGGTGACGTGAATGCCGAGTCGGGCCAGGCGAACCGCAGTCGCCCCCGTGCCACACCCGAGATCAAGTGCAAACAATGAAGTTTTGACTTGCGGGGCAAGAGAATCCTGCAGGTTGGCAAAGGCCAAGTCGGAGCGCAACCGCCCCTCTGGTGTCTTGAGGTAGGCGGCATACTGGTTCGCGCCGCTCTGGAAGCGTTCGCTGTCGGCCTTGGCAGTCATTTTCATGCAGCCCATCGTCCGTGCCGCCCGCTCCGAGTTGAGATTGCATTTCATAGGGGGGTTTGGTGCCAGAGGTCAGGGCATGGACACCCGTCATTATATTCGAGCTGCCGCTCCTTAGCGCCCGTGTCGTCGGCAACCCGCAAGTTGTCCAGATTGGGTCATAGGGATCGGTCTCGATAAGTCGGCCAGCGGATACCGAATTGCTACGCCTTTTCCTCACGACGGCGCATCCGGCTCCAGGCCGATGTGATCATTAACCGCTTCGTGAAAACGCTGCTTGCACCCGAGGTATCGCTCCGTCGTCTGAATCGAAACGTGGCCGAGCAGGAACTGAATCTGATCTAGCTCACCTCCTGCCTGATCACAGAAACGGAAGTGCGTCTACCCGCTGCTGTTGTCCTGCCTAGCTGATGTTCTCTGAATGGGTTGGGGCTGGTGCCGGGAGGGGGAGTCGAACCCCCAAGGGCCGAAGCCCGGCGGATTTTGAGTCCGCTGCGTCTGCCAGTTCCGCCATCCCGGCTTATTGCTAGATGACTGAAATTAAAGCTTAATTCACTTTTCTCTCGTTGTCATCCGCGACGTTCTTGGTGCCCACTGCGGCTCTTCTTGAGAGCAGAGCCGTCGTCGTGCCTACGACCTGTATGAGCAAAGCGCGAGAGACGACGGCATGAAACAGACGATTGGCCGCCAGCGGAATCGGAGGTGACTAAATGGAGGCGAAGGCGGTCACCGCATAAAACCAAGCATTTGATTTGTCACATTTTTTCAGTTCAATCGTCACAGACAGCCGCAAGCGATCTTCAATACGATCTGCTCGTCTAATGGTAGGACGGTTTGACATCGCGACCGAGCAGTACCTGACCCAGCACAGATCAACCGCGTGGGGGGATAAGTGCTGAAGGCGTCGTCTCGTTCGCAAATGGTTCTGACAGAGACTTTCTCATTGCACAGATCGCGAAATCTGTTCAATAAAAGCTCGAGCAGTCGTGGGAAAGAAGATGAATCGGGAAGAGATAGGGAGATTGCCAGCAGCATGACCACGATCTGACTCGACTTGCACCTTTACCCGCAGCCTGACGTTGCGATCCGCAGCTTTTTTTCTTCATTTTTGTCGGAAGGTGTGCAAAATTGACCAGCCGCAGCATTGTGAATCGCTGTAGGCTGATTCGTTTTTCGAACAGATGTCACTGACAGCTGCTGAACTCAAACTGGCGGCTACGAGTGGGGCAACTCTAAGCACCAGCGGTACCATGCAAGCGCTTGTCTATCACGGTCTGCACAGGGTGCCTGGAAGGGCAAAGTGCGCCCTGCCGTCCATGGTCCAGGCGATGTTGAATGCGCGGGCCCTCGTTGATGAAAGCTGAGAGAGGACTGGTTGATGAAATGAAACCGGGCCACTTCAAACCTGTGAGCCACAAGATTCCTTGGTCACACATTCATGACAAAACACCGATGTCGAAGGGGGGCGTGCTAATGCGAATGCCAGCAAATTCCAGGTCTGCTCGAGTTCTTCTGATCTCGGTCTTACATCCACGGACTCTTAGGCGTTCGCCGATTGTAATTGCGGTGATCTCGCTGATCTTGGCCCTGTCCAGCTTGGCGCTGGCGACCAACAAAACCAATGAGCAGGACAAGGCACCCGCTAAGGGCGCGGAAGCTGCTCAATTTGTCGGGGAGGCAACCTGCGCCGGCTGTCACGACGCAATCGCCAAGGGATTTGAGGAAAACCCGCATACCAAGATGACGCTGATGCATGGCAACGCCGCTGGCGTTACGTGTGAAAACTGCCACGGCGCTGGCCAGGCGCATGTGGAGGGCGGCGGCGACACGAGCAAGATATTCAATCCCGCGAAGCACTCGGCCAAAGAGGTTGACGCCAAGTGCCTGACCTGTCACGCG
>Ga0187857_10002620_pt1 | contig 15817 bp, 5 predicted proteins | sample June2016WEW_8_10_FD_132984 | JGI IMG/M metagenome (GOLD analysis project Ga0187857, IMG submission 132984) | Peatland microbial communities from SPRUCE experiment site at the Marcell Experimental Forest, Minnesota, USA - June2016WEW_8_100 | ecosystem: Environmental > Terrestrial > Soil >...
CCGTGGCCCCCGCGATGGACGCCAGCGGAAACTGGAGCCTGAATATTACCCCCCAGCCTTTTCAATACTACTCCAACATCGCCGTGACCATAACGGCTACGAATCTGCAGGGAGCCACCTCGAGCGCGGGGTTCGACGTCACGGTGTTTCAGGTGCCCCTCTCCCCAGTGTTGGTTGAAACGGCGATCCCTAACATCACCATGGGCCGGGCCACTTATGGCAGCACGACCTTCCATGTGTGGGATCCACAGGGCCTGACCCTGAATCCCTCGGCCCTCTCGACCGACGCCAAGGACCTTGGCATTGTCAGCACCACCCTCGGCACTCCTGTCTCCCAGACGCTCTTTGGCCATACCGTCTCCGTGTATCCGGTCACCGTCACCGTCCTCCCTAATGGCGCCTTCTTCGGCGGCCCTATTCCCGTCGACGTTACCGTGAGCGACACCTCCACCGCCAAACCGCTCAACACCGCCTTCAACGTCACCGTCATCGAGGGCACACCCTTGTTTGTCAACCAGGATAGCTCGCCGGCCAACCCGATTCTCCTCCCGATCGGGTACCCGCTGGCCAGCAACGCCTTTCCATTCCCCTCCGCAATCAGCGTCGACAACCTGGTGGGTTACGTCACCGGCGTCGAAGTGACCCTCGTTGGTTTCCAGCATCAATTTCCTTCCGAGGTTGACGTGCTCTTGGTTGGCCCGGACAACAAGACGGCAGTGGTCCTCATGGCCCACGCGGGCGATGGCCTCCCGACCCCCGCAGGCGGCCTCCGCCTCACCTTTGACCAGGCAAGTCCCAACACCCTGGTCCCTGGCGCCGCCCTGGCCACCGGAACCTATCAACCGGCGAACCTTGCCGGCGCCCTTTCTTTCGCCGGCCCTGCGCCGGCCCCAACCCTGTCCGGCTTCTACAGCACCAACCTGTCCGCTTTTAACGGAATGTCTCCTCTCGGCAAATGGTACCTCTATGTGATGGACGACAACATCGGAACCACCGGCAGCATTGACAACTGGATACTCTCGCTCCAGACCAGCCCGGCCATCCTGCCCATCGGCACTGTCACCACCGTCGAGAACAACCCGGTGCTTGTCCCTGTGACTCTCGCCAGCGACTCGCTGACCAATCTCAGCGGACTGACGGTTAGCGCCGCCAGCAAAAGCGACGAGGTGCCAACCAACCTCGTCGGCTTGCTCGTTCAGAACATCGTCTCGACTCCGAATTCCACCAACCCCAGCCTTTGGTACCTCACCATTACTCCTGGCCTCAACCTTCCGTCCATTGCCACTAATGTGCCGCCCCTTACGAAGGCCTCGGTTGACATCAGCGTGACCGTGAACGGAGCTTCCCCGTTCACGACCAGCTTCCCGTTGACGGTCCTGTATTCGAACATTCCGCCCTTTGTCACGGCCTCTACGAACAATCTGGTCATTAACGAGGACGGGTCGGGCACGGTCACGTTCACCTTCAACGACGTCAATGCAACGATCCTCAGCAACGGTGTGGCCGTGTATTCGCGGAACACGGCCTTGCTCCCCAACTCGGCCAACAACATCGCCATCGCCACCATTCCGACCAATGGATACGCACCCGGCACAACCCCCAACTCGGTTACCGTCACGCTCACTCCGGCCCCCTACGTGTTCGGCACGAACCTGGTGGACTTCGTCGTGTCCGGCGGGACTGCCTCGACCACGAACACGATTGGCCTCAGCGTCATCCACGTCTATCAACCTCCGATCATCGGTGGCCTGAGTGCGTCCAACTACACTGCGGCCGCCACAACGACCCAGCCGATCACCTTCTGGGCAGCCAGCGTCGAGGGCGTTCCGCCCGCGGACATTACGGTGACCGCGACCTCCCTCACCCCGACCTTGGTGCCCAACACCGCGAACAACATCGTCCTGAGCACAACCGACAAGACCGGTACCAACTACAGCTTGGTTATCACGCCGGTAGCCGCCCAGAGTGGCAACGCCTTTATCAATGTCGTCGCCACTGAAACTACTGGAAACAAGACCTCCAGAACCAGCACCTTCGAGCTGGTCGTCGGTGCGCCGGCGGCTAACTTCGCGGGAACCAGCCCGGTACAACTGTTGACAAACATCCCTAGTATCAGCCCGTATCCTGTCCAATTCACGATGCCGGCGCCGGGTGACAGCCCCCTGGTCGGCAACGTTTACGACGTGAAACTGGAGTTGCGCGGCTTCAGCCACACCAATCCCGGCAATCTGGATTTTCTGCTCGTCAGCCCGGATGGCACCCCTGTCATGCTCATGTCCGGGGCCGGCGGGGCCAGCCCGGTCAGCAATCTGGACTTGGTCTTCGATCAGAGCGGCGTGGCTATGCCTCTTGCGGGAACGCTCATTAGCGGCACCTACCAGGCCAGTTACTACACTAAAGGCGCCCATGCCCTGCCCGGCCCTGCTCCGCAACCGACGCCAACTGACTATAATGGCTCCCTTTTGGCCTTCCAGGACAAGGCCTCAGCGAACGGAACCTGGAGTCTGTACATCAATGATAAGACGGGTCAGGATACCGGCGCGATTGCAGGCGGGGCCTTCCTGACGGTCAGCACGCGTCCAGTCATCAGCATCTCTGGTCCTACGGTCGTGACGATGGGCGAAAACCCAGGTCCGCTCAGCACCACCAGTGTGGGTTACACGGTGAGCGATTCAACTATCGTCCCGACGAATTTGGTGGTTACCGCCGCCACGGCCAAGGGCAACAACGTGCTGCAAGCCGGGACCCAGGACATCCAGATTAGCCAACCCGCCGCCAACGGCACCGGCACTATCACACTGACGCCCGAGTACTTGACATTTGGCAGCAACCTGCCCATCACCCTCACCGTCACCCGAACCAACGACAATGTCACCGCCTCGGCCAACCTCACCGTTACCGTAGTTTCGACGAACTTCCCGCCCATCGTCTATCGCTTGCTCGCCCAAAGCACCCCGGCGACGACTCCCATTGATGTCCAGATCCTGGCCTCGGATATCGATACCCCGTTGTCCTCGCTTTCCATCACTGCGACCCCGCTGGGCGCCGCCGACGCGCAAATCATTCCAAAGTCGGGCCTGTTGTTCACCAACAGCGGGTCCAACTCGGTCACGGGCCTGACCCCGGTGTCTGCAAGCCAGCCGGGCCTTGGCTCAGTCTGGCTGCATATCACGCCCAATCAAGCCTCCAGCGGCTCGGCAACTATCCAGCTCACGGTGACCGATCCGAAGACGGCCAGTGGCTATGTCTTTACCAATATAGTGACTTCCAATCTGGTGGTGAACGTGACGTCGGTCCCTGGCATCCCGACCGTTACGCCCAATTTCACGCTCCCGCAATCGGTCGCCGCCGGCACCAGCAAGACCCTTATGTTCACGGTCGGCACTCCGACTCCTGCTCCGCCGCCGGTCTTGGTTCTCACCAACGTGACCTCCACCGTGCCGACCCTGGTGAATAACAACAACATAGTCGTCGCGTCTGCCGGCGGGAATGTGTGGAACGTGACCCTGCCGGCGCAAGCCTCGGCGAAAGGACCCACCACCATCAGCGTCCAGGCCTATGATGCGACCCACAACCTGTTCAGCGCCCCGTACACGTTTACACTGACGGTGACTCCGACCCCGCAGCACAACTATGCCAATGACACAGCCATTGATATCATCGACGTCTCCCCTGCTTCTCCCTATCCTTCCACCATCCCAGTCGGTGGATTGAACGGGATGATTAACAACGTGACCGTGACGCTCTTAGGGTTCTGGCATCAATACCCGTCGGACGTCGGTGCGCTCCTGATCTCCCCGGCAGGCAAGAAGATCGTGTTGATGAACAGGGCTGGCGCCGGTTTTGCCATCCCGACCACCGGTATCAACCTGACCTTCGATCAGAACGCGGCAACACCCGTCCCGCAATTCGCGCCGATCCTGGCTGGCAGCTACCAGCCCGCCGATTACCTGATCGCCTCAGGCGCCTACAACTTCTACCCCAACGCGCCGCAGCACCCGTATGGGCTGTCTCTCGCCGACCTCGTCGGCACCGCGCCCAATGGGACGTGGTCACTCTACATGCAGGACAGCGTGGCCGTTGAAAGTGGTTATATCAACAACGGATGGTCCCTGTCTATCACCACGCAGCCTGTGATCAACGGCCTGGCCGATGTGACCATTCCCGAAAGCGGCTCGACCACCGAGAACTTCTCGATCGCAGACGATTCTCCAAGCGGCCCGTCCTTCACGTTTGCCATGTCCAGTCCCGATGCGACCTTATTCCCGCAGAGCGGCCTCAGCGTGGCCCCGCTCCCGGGCGACAAGACCGGCACCAATTTCGTGCTGACGATTGCTCCGGGACTCGACCACTTCGGGACCAATACCGTCACGGTCCAGGCGACGGACATCGACAACCTGGTTGCAACCAGGACGATCAACGTCTCCGTGCCGTTTAGCCCGCAGCCGCCACTGGTTTCCCTCGTTCCGACCAATTACCTCAACATGCTGGCGGGGGCGACCCTGCAGGTGCCCGTGATCTACAGCGATCCTCAAAACCTGCCGATGACCCTCTCGGTCGTGGATTCCAGCAACACGAACCTGTTGCCGCTGACCAGCATCACTATCGTCGGCACCAACCTGCAGATCCGGCCTTTTGGCGCCAATTCCGGCCAAGCAGTACTCACCGTCCAGGTCCAGGAGCAGGGCGGCACCGGGCTCTCGACCACCACCAACCTGACCCTGAACGTGACCCCGGTGCCGAACCTCTTCGGCGCTGGCGGCTATATCGACATGGTTGACTTCAGCCCGGCTAATCCGTATCCGTCCTCCATCAAGGTGAGCGGCATCGTCGGCAACATTTTGGGCGCCAAAGTCACGCTCCGGAACTTTGGGCACACCTTCCCGCATGACGTCTCCGCCGTGCTGGTCGCACCCGGGGGGCAGGAGATCATCCTCCTGAGCCGCGTGGGCAACGGGGCGATGAGCGGCGCCGTGGATCTGACGTTAGACAGCGCTGCCACGACTCCTCTCCCGCCAAGCCAACCGCTCACCGGCGGCACCTATGCGCCCACGTCCTACAACCCGAGCCTGGTGTTCCTCCAGGGTTTCCCTGCCGGACCTTACGTTACCAATCTGACGGTCCTGAGCAACACCGCGCCGACTGGCCAGTGGAGCCTGTATGTGCAGGACGATACCCGGCAGGACTCAGGCGCAATCACCAACGGCTGGACGATCCAGTTCGTGACCAGCGCCCCGACCATCCAGCCCGTTGCCGGACAAACCGTGCCGGAAAACGGGTCGTTGGGAGTGGCCTTGCAGGTCGCCTCCAACGTGGGGAACGATGTGACCAAGATCGTTGTCACGCCCAACGCCCCGACCCTGGAAAACCCGCTTGGCTTGATCAGCGAAGGCACCCTCGTCGCCAGCAAGCCTGACACCAATGGCCTGGTGACCCTGACCGTCACTCCGGCCCAAAACCTGCCGTCAGCCGCCCCGGGCTGGCTCGTGAATAGCAATGGCACGGCCCAGATCAACGTGACTGTCGTCGATGGAACAAATCCCCCGACTTCGATGTCGTTCCCGCTCACGGTCACCTACGTCAACCAGGGCCCGACCATCGTCGGATTGGAGAACACGAATACGCCGGCCAACGCTCCGCTCACGTTCAGCTTCGCGGCGGCGGATGTGGATACGCCGGTCGCGAGCCTGGAGGTCGGCATCCAGAGCATCAGCGATAATACCGACAGTTCGATCTCGCTCAGCGGAAAGGGCGCCACCGAATACATCACGCTGACCCCGAACGATTTTTCCGGCGCGGCGATCATTACCGTCACCAACTTTGATCCGATTAGCGGACTGACGGCGACTCAAAGCGTGACGGTCACAGTCACCACGCCGGCGCCGCCGGTTTTGGCTCCGATCGACCCGATCACTGCGCTCCCGGGCGCTCCGGTCCAGGTGACGCTTAAAATCACTCCGGGGGGCACTCCGCTTAGCGGATTGGCGGTGAGCTACTCCGGGCTGCCTGCCAACGATGCCAGCATCGCGCCATTGACGCAGACGACGGCTGTTATCACGCCGGCGGCCGGCTTCATCGGAACCTTCAACGTCACGGCGACGGTGAGCGACGGAGTTACCAAGGTGTCGCAGACGTTTCCAGTTACCTGGGCTCCGCCAGTCCCGCCGACCCTCGGCGCCATCGCTGCGCAGTCGGTGGAAGCCGGCCAGTCCAAGACCTTCGCCCTGCCGATTCAGCCTGGCGGCGTTGCGCTGAGTGCGCTTACGGTCAGTGCTGCCTCAGCCAATACCGGCATCGCGACGGCCAGCGGCGCGGCTAATGCGTCTGTCATCCTCACGGGCGTGCAACCCGGCTCAACCAGCGTCACCGTAACGGTCAACGACGGCTACAACTCGCCGGTCACGCAGACCTTCCAGGTTGCGGTCTTCGCGCCGCAACCGCCGGTTTGGGGGCTGCTCACCAACCAAATCGTCACGGGCCTCGATACGCCTGTGACCATTACGCTGCCGGTGACCTCCGTTGAAACGCCCATTAGCAACCTGGTCTTCGCCGCCATCATCAAGACCAACGTGGTCAGCAGCGTGGTCTTCACCAATTACGCAACGAACGTGACCGCGACCTTCAACGTGGTGTTCAACGCGGTCGGCTCCGAGGCGGTCACCCTCACCATGTTCGACGGCTACAACACGGAATCGGTGGAGACAGAAGTCATCGTCACCGAGCTTCCGGCTGTCCAGGCCATTGGCCCGCAGACGGTCCAGGAAAACGGCTCGCTGCCGGTGTCGTTCAAGGTCGCATCCTATGTCGGGAACGATGTGACCCAGATCCTTGTCATGCCCTCCGTGACCCAGGAGAATCCGCCCGGGTTGGTCAGCAGCGGCAAGCTCGTCGCCAGCAGCCCTGACACCAACGGGGTGGTGACCCTGACCATCGTTCCGGGCGCCAACCTGCCCTCGGCCTATCCGGGGTCCGCACCCTTCTGGCCGCTGGGGAGCAATGGCACGGCCCAGATCACCCTTCAAGTCAACGATGGAGGGTTCATCAGCACGAACTCGTTCCCGCTCACGGTCATCTATGCCAACCAAGCCCCGAGCATTGTCGGGCTGGTGAACACCAACACGACCGTCAACACGCCGATCACGATCGGATTCATGGCGGCAGATGTCGATACGCCGGGCTCGATGCTGCAGGTCGGCATCCAGGGCGCCGTCGATAATACCGGCAGCGGGATCTTCCTCACCTCGAAGGGGAACACCCAGCTCTTAACGCTGATCCCGTTCGGGTCTGCCGGCGCGGCCAGCATAACGATCACCAACTTCGATCCGCTCAGCCAACTGACGGCTACTCAAACCGTAACGATCACAGTGACCCTGGAGGCGCCGCCAACCCTCGCCGCGATCCCCGACGTCTCCACCCCGGAGAACACGCCCGTCACGGTGCCTCTCAATGTCACCTCGCCGGTTATCCCGATTAGCCAGCTCAGCTTTAACTACAAGCTCTCCAATAGCAACCTCGTGGCGAGTGTCGCCTTCAGCGTCAACGGTTCCACCGTCACCGCTCAGATCACCCCGGCCAAGAACCAGATGGGCTCCTCCGCTGTCACCATCTACGTCAGCGATGGCGTCGTCACGGTCTCTCAGCCCTTCGACTTTGCAGTCACGGCCCCGGTCGGTCCGACCCTCGGCCCGCTCGCCAACGTGACAACTAGGGAGAACTCCCCAATTAACCTGCAACTCGTCGTGACCGACCCGGTGACGCCGCTGGCCAACCTGACCTTCGGCGGCAGTTCCTCGAACCCCGGCCTGGTTCAGTCCGTCGTCGTCAACAACAACGGAACCACCGCTACCGCCACCGTCAACCTCGTTGCAAACGCCTTCGGCGCCGCTGTGGTAACGATCTCGGTTAGCGACGGCTTCACGACTGCCTCGCAGTCGTTCAGCCTCGTGGTCCAGGCCGCGCCGTCCGTCTCGCCGATTGGTCCGCAGACCGTTGCGGAAAACGGAACCCTGCCGCCAATCCCCTTCAGTATCCTGAACGCGGACCTTGCCACCCTCAGTGTGAGCGCCAGCGCCTATGCCAACGGTTTGGTCACCGGCCTGACGATCGGCGGGACCGGCAGCAACCTCACTATCACGGTCACCGTGGCCCCCAATACCAGCGGCACCAGCGTCATCAACATCGTTGCCGACGACCAATACGGCGCCGGCTCCGGCAGCTTCCTTCTCACAGTGACCCCGGTTCCTACCCTCGGCCCGATCGCCGACCAGACAACTCCGAAGAACACGCCAGTTAACGTGTTGCTAGCCGTGACCGACCCGGTGACGCCGCTCTCCAACCTGACCTTCACCGCCAGCGCCTCGAACACGAAACTGGTTCAGTCCGTCGTCGTCAACAAGAACGGAACCACCGCCAGCGCCACCATCAACTTGGTTACAAACGCCTACGGTGTCTCCCTTGTAACGATCTCGGTGAACGATGGGTTCATGACTGTTTCGCAATCGTTCGCCCTCTTGGTCCTGCCCACGCCGCCCAGCCTCGGCCCTATCTCCGACGTGACCGCCATTGCCGGCGCCACGGCGGTCAACGTGCCGCTGAATGTCGTCTCACCTGACACGGCGCTCAGCCAGCTTACCTTTGTCGGCTCCAGCACTAACACCGACATCGTTAGTGGCGTGACCTTCTCCACGGTTGGCTCGACCGTCACGGCCACCGTCAACCTGGTGTCCAATAAGGTGGGCAAAGCCACCGTCAAAATTGACGTTTCCGATGGCTATGCCACCTCCTCGCAGTCCTTCGCTGTGACCGTCGGCACGCCGGCCCGCCCGATTCTCAGCGCGACCCTCGTCGGCACCGTCCTCCACATCACCTTCACCGGTGTTCCGAACGGATCCTATGTCATCCAGAGCAGCCCCGACCTCAAGACCTGGACCCCGGTCGGCCCGGCCATCACCGCGGACTCCAACGGCAAGGTCGAGTACGACGCCCCGGTGAACAGCTCCGGCCCGCAGTACTTCCGCGCCCTGTTCCAGTAACCTGTTTGCACTGATTCACGGCCGCCCGCTGGCACCCCAGCGGGCGGCTTTGTTTGTAACGGCTGGTTGAAGATTCGCCCCCCAGAATGCAGGTGCCGACGTGAGGCTCACCTTTTAAAAGGCGCGGAGACCAGAGCCTCCTCACCTCGGCTCCTACAGAATCTTGAATCAGCCGTGGCTTCGTTTGTGCGCCCGACACGAAAAAGCTTGACATACGGGGTTCATTTGACGTTAATATGCAACCACGGTGAGTTGTATATCGATATGGCGCTTTTAGAAAATGCGGCGTTTATAGACAAAACCCGTTCTGGAATCGCCGTTCGGTCCGGTTCAATGCCTTATAAAAAAGATTGAATGATTACTCGAAAGGAACACGTGGACACTGAGGACGGTGCAGAGCGCCTGGTGCGGGTGCAGGAGTGGGAGCGGGTGGCAAGAGAGGCGGATTTTAGGCCGACCAGGATGGCTGCTCTCTGCTCGATCTCGGAGCGCCAGTTGGAGCGGATCTTCAAGAGGCATCTTAACTGCACGCCGAGTCAATGGCTCCGGGAATTGCAATGTCGGCTGGCCAAGGACCTGGTCGCACAGGGTTACAGCAGTAAGGCGGCGGCGGCGGAGCTAAAATTCGCGACGGACGCTCATTTCTGCCGCGAGTTCAAGAAGGTCTTCGGCACATCGCCGCAGACCTTCGCGCCCAACCGTCTGGGTTATTTGAGCTTGGCTGTGCTGGATCGTCCCGAGCGAGATGGCCGTGAGAAGGGTGAACTCGGAACAAGGGACGTGCGACGGTTGCAAGGTCGAGGATGAAATCGGCGCCCTTACCCGTTGTAACTCCGGCGCCAGCGATTACTTTGGTTTAGCCGGCCTTGTGGTGAGCCGGGCCTGGGGCCACAGCGTGGCGGTGTGTTCTGTGGCCTCCCAGCGGGCCGTGTCCGGGCTTCTTGACGCTCTCAGGTCTGGGATTCGGCGGGGGCCGGCGGAGGGGGAGGCTCGACGGGGTCAGGGGCCAGGGGCGTTGACTGCGAGAGGAGTCCGGCGGCTGCAGGGGAGGCCCCGGCACTTTCGGGCGATGGGACCTCTGCGCCGACAGGCGGCTGGGCCTCGGGAGGCGGAGCTTCGGTCGCTTGAGGAGGTTCCAGAGCAGCAGGCGCCGCAGCCGTGCTTGCAGCGGTCTCCTGCGGGGGCGCGGGCGCGGCGCTGGCGCCTTCACCAGTCAAGTCTCCTGCCGGAGCAGCAGGTTGAGGCTCCGTCGACGCGGCCTGCTCGGAGGGTTTCGGTTCAGGTTTGGGCGGTTTGGGCGCGGGTCTCTTGGCGGTTTCCAAGAGGCCGTTGGCAAACTCGATGACATGGCCCTGGTGGATGAGCCAGTGCAAATCGGCAATGACGACGGTCTGTTCGGGCGTCGGCTGATTGGCATCGAATTGAGGTCCCTGGGCTGGTGCTTCCCCGGGAGCAGGAGCAGGGGCTTGGGGTGCCGGAGCGGGTGAGGGGATGGGAATCGGGACCGGAGTTGGAGCGGGTGAGGGAGCCAGGGCTTCGACCAGATCGCGGCGAGTGCATTTGGCATGGGTGTTGATGTGGTCAACGATGCGTTTAACGCCCTCGGATACCGGGGCGGCGGCCAGATCCAGGTAGTGCGGACGGGTAACGCAGACGTGGGTGATGGCCTTGTTGACCTTGAAGAACTGCAAGCCGTGAACGGCAAACTGCTGGCTCAGGACGGTGGCGATCTGGAGCGGAAACCGGCGCTGGTCTTCCCAGACGCTGCGGATGAGGCGCAGCAACTCGGGGCTGCGGAGGGCGCGCGCCGTCGTGCCAGTCAAGGTGTGCGATTCGACCGCCTTGATGATGTTCTCTTTGTGCGTTTGGCGGAAGTGCATTTCCACCTCGTCCACACTGCCTAGCCGAAGCGGCTCAGGGAGATTGAGGCAGTTGTACTCGGTCCGCCAGCTTTGGTCCTCGATCCATTTCTTGACGACCTCCTGGTCGCGGACGATTCTCACGCGGGACTTGAAGGCCTCGAAAGGCATCCGGGAGAACCGTTCGGCATGGAGTTTGCGCAACTGGTTTTGGTAGTCGTGGTAGTTTGGGGGGCCGAGGATGACGCCGCTCAGGCCGCATTGGGCAACGAAGGTGTAGGTGCCCTTGGGCGGTTCTTTGGGGGTCCGCTCCGCCTGGTAGAACGTGGCAAAATGCCTCTTGAGCACATGGGCGGCCGCTTCGTCGTCCGAGAGCCAAAGGGTGTCGTCCAGCGCGCAGACAAAGAGCGGCTGGACAGGCTTTCCTTCGGGATTCTTCTTGACGCTGAAAACGGCGGCATGGCGCTCCGGCTTCTGCAGAATCATCTGGGCGATGTCAAAGAGCGGATACGCTCGGCCTGTCATCTTGATCTGGCGCGCCAGCGATTCCACCCCCTTTTCGTCCGGCATCAAAGAGACGTTGATCTCCGGCAGGGGCGGCGGCGGTTGGCGCTGCTCTCGAGGCTCGGGGTGGCGGACCGGGCCGCGGCCGCCGGAACCCGGCCGGTCCCGGCCGCTCTCGTGCCGGGGCGGCCCGCTGCCGCCTTCCCGGCGCGGGCGGTTTTCCTCCCGGCGTTGGGGGGCCGGACCCTCGCGGCGGGGCGGCCGGGGGCCGCGCCGTTCACCGCGCCGCTCGACTCTCTGTTCTTCCCCCTCGTAGTGGGCGTACTTGGCCGAAGAAGGCTCCTGTGCCCAGGCGGGCAAGAAGAGCTTTTCCAGATCGAATTCGTTATCAGGTAATGTGCTCATTACGTCACGTCAGGCGAGCATCGCCGCGCGCCTTGCAAAAACCGCTCAACCAGCATGGAACGGCTGCCGCCAGATTGCAAGCGTTGCGTGAATTTTGCCGGCCAGAACGCAGGATTCCCCCTGTTACCGCCTGGAGAACCGGAGCAGCCAACGGCGGGCCAGGCGGAGCGGGGGTGAAAACCGCCAGGGATTGCCGGCCAGGAGGATGGGCTTGATCTTCCAATGCCCGGGCCAGGAGACGGGCTGAGCGGGGGCGCCATCCAGGACGCTGAGCCAGCGGTCCGCCATGGCTGCCACCGAGAACTTGTGGCGCACTGCCTCACGGGCGTTGTGGGAGAGCCGGCCCATTTCTTCGCCATGAGAGTGCAGCCAGATGATGGCCTGCGCGTAGCCGGAAACGTTCTCGGGCGGCACGAGCTTGCCGGTGGTGCTATCGACCACCTCGCAAACCCCGCTGGGCAGATCGCTGACGACGGGAACCAGGCCGCGGGCCATGGCCTCCAACAGGCTCAGCGGCAGGCCCTCGTAATCCGAGGCCAGGAGGAACACATTGTGCTCCGAAAGCACCCGCGGCACGTCGTTGTACTGAATTGTTCCCGGGAAAGAAACCGTCTGGGCCGGTGCGGGGCTTTTCATGGCCGCTTGCAGGAAAGCGCGCTCGGGGCCTTCGCCGGCAACGGTCCAGTGAAAAGGAATGCCGGAGGCGGCCAGGGCCTGAAGAATCTGCGGGAAAAGGCGCACCCGTTTTTGCTCCTGTTGGACCCGGCCCAGGTAGAGTATGCGCAAAGGAGCGCCCGGGCCGCGCGCGACGATGGTCTCCGGCCCGGGCACGGGCACGCCGTAAGGCAGATAATGAACCGGCAGGCGGGCGAACTCAGGCAAGGCGGCCAGCGTCTGCTGGATCGTCTTGGAGACCGCCCCCATCGCGTCCATGTGCGGCGCATAAGCACGGACGGTGCGATAGACCCCGGGCTCGTGAGACTGGGCCATGCCGATGCGAAACACGCCCAAAGGGACGTATCGCAGCGTCTCGAAGGAACTGGCGGAAAGGTTCGCAACCACCGAGGTGGGCTCGAAGCGGGCCAGTTCGCGCAAAACGCACTGCAACCGGTCCTCGAAGATCATCCGCCGTTGGTCGGTGGTGAAGACCGGGATCTTGAGCCGGGCAAAGTCGCCGGCCAGCGGGTTGTCCTGCTCGAAGCCGAAGACGGCGGCCTTGAAACTGCGCCGGATCAATTCGCCAGCGAGATTGCAGAGAAAGGTCGTCGTGCCGCCCAGGTCGAGCACCCCCGTCACCAGGGCGAGACGATGCCGCTTTTCATTCATCAACCCCTCGCGCGTCAAGCCCCAAGCTCACCATATCCGCGCGCGCGCTTCCGGGGGCCGCCACAGCGGGGCGCCCGCCTCGATGCCGAAGGCGTCGTAAAACTCCTGCACGTTCACGTGCGGCCCCACGCCTCGGAACTGCCCGGGGCTGTGCGGGTCCACGGTAATGAGCCGCCGAATCTCGGCTTCCCGGCAGTTGATGCGCCACACCTGGGAGAGCGACAGAAAGAACCGTTGCTCCGGGGTGAACCCGTCGATCTTCTTGCGCTGGCCCGGATCCTTGGCCAGCGCGCGCTCGAGCGCCTCGTAGGAGATGCTGGTTCCGCCGAGATCGGCAATGTTCTCCCCCAGGGTCAGTTTGCCGTTGACGTGCAGCCCGGGCAGCGCCTCGTAGGCGTTGTATTGGTCGACCACCTTCTGAACGCGGGCCTCGAAGGCCTTGGCATCGGCCTCGGTCCACCAGTCATCGAGGTTGCCCTCCGCGTCGTACTTCCGGCCCTGATCGTCGTAACCGTGGGTGATCTCGTGCCCGATGACGACCCCGATGGCGCCGTAGTTTACCGCGTCATCCAGGCCGCTGTCGAAGAAGGGCGGCTGCAGGATGCCGGCGGGAAAAACGATCTCGTTCTGGGACGGATTGAAATAGGCATTGACCGTCTGGGGCGTCATGTGCCACTCCGTCTTGTCCACCGGCAAGCCCACGCGCGCCAACTGCCGCCGGGACTCGAACAGCTCGGCCCGCTGCACGTTGCCCACATAATCGTCCGCCGCAATCCGGACCTTCGAATAATCGCGGAACGAGTCCGGGTGTCCGATCTTTTGCGTGAACCGCTCGAACTTGGCCAGGGCCTTGGCGCGCGTGGCCTCGGTCATCCAATCCGCCTTGGCAAGCCGGTCGTGGAAGACGGCCTTGAGATTGTCCACCAGTTCGATCATCCGCGCCCGGGCCGAAGGGGGAAAGTGCCGCGCCACAAACAACTGCCCCAGGGCCTCTCCCAACTGCCCGTCAATGACCCTGGCCGCCCGCTGCCATCGCGGTTCCTGCGAAGGCTGGCCGCGCAACACCTTGCCGTAAAAAGCGAACGATTCGTCTTCCGCAGCCGTGTGCAGATACGGCGCCCTGGCGTTGAGGAGATGCCAGCGCAGATAGGTCTTCCAATCCTCCAGCGGACGCTCCTTGGCCAGCTCGTAGAGCGCCCGGAAGAATTCCGGCTGCCCGATGATCACCGCCGGCAGGGTCTCCAGGCCCAGGCCCCCCAGGTAAATCGTCAGCGGCGCGTCCGGGTACGCCTGGACCACGCCGGCCACGGCGAACTTATGGTAATTGGCAACCGGATCGCGCAGATCCACCCGGGATTTGCTGGCCTTGGCCAGGGCCGTTTCCAGCTCGAGCACGGTCCCTGCGCGCGCCTGGGCGGCGGCCGGTTCCTCGCCCAGCAACGTCAGCATCCTGGCCAGGTGGGCCACGTAGGCCGCTCGGATTTTGGCAAAATCCTCTTTAAGATAGTAATCCCGATCCGGCAGGCCCAGCCCGCCCTGCCTGAGATACAGGGCATAGACCGAACTGTTCTTGGCGTCCGGCTCGACGGAATGCCTGAAAAAGCCGCCGATGCCCCGTTGATGGAAGTCGGCCAGCAGCGGCAGGATGTCATTTCCGGATTTCAGCGCCCGGATGCGCTCCAGGTCGGGCCCCAGCGGTTTGAAACCGAGCTCCTCCAGCCGGTTGGTGTCCAGCGCCGAGCGGTAGAAATCGCGCACCTTCCGGGCCGGCGAGTTTTCCTGGACCGCCGCAGCCGTGGTGAGGGAATCCAGGATTTCGTGGATCAGGAACCAATTCCGTTCTTGCAGCTCCATGAACGCGCCCCAGCGCGATTTGTCCTCCGGGACGGGGTTGGCCTTGATCCAGTTGCCGGCGGCGTAATGAAAGAAGTCCGTGCCCGGATCGACCGACTTGTCCATGTAATCAATGGAAAACCGCGGCACCCTCGGAGGCGCCTCGGCGGCATTCAGTCCAGTCACGGCCCATGTCGCGCAGGCAGCCACCAGCGCCAAGGTGAAAGAATAATCAAGGTTCTTCATGTAATTATCTTTCATCTGACCCGGATTTGACCTGAAAAGTTCATTCTAAACCGAAAAGGCGCGGTTCGGAGGGGCAATGAAAACGCAGAGACCTGCCTGCGCCGAGGCTTCGGCAGGCAGGCGCGAAGACCGCGGAGAAGAATGTGTCCGCAGCTCGCGAGTAAATTGAGCTATTGCAGCCGGAGGCCGGACTACTTGCAGGCCAAGGACATCGCCTTGGGGCTCTGCAAGGATTTCTTGAGAGCAGTGTCTTGCGAGCGGGCTTTATTGCCGCGAGCGGCCTTGGCCTGGGCTCCTTTGCCCTTTTGGCAACAGGAGACCGGGGCACTTGCGGCCTGGCTCTGACAGCAGCCCATGCTGCAAGCGTTGGGGTCGCCCGCCTGGGCTGCAACCCCAAACCCCATCAACGCAACCAAAAAAAGGAGTCTTTTCATCATAACCTGTATATTACTCTAAGCTATACGGATTTCAAGCAAAAGTATCCTTGGGGCGCATCTCAGATTTTTCCAAGGTGGAGGGGCCGCATAGCTGCTGGGTGGGTTGATCCCGGTGAACCCGGGGTCTTTCGGCGGGGTTTTCAGGGGTAATCGACCGCCAAATCCAGGGCAGAAA
>Ga0187857_10002625_pt1 | contig 15798 bp, 19 predicted proteins | sample June2016WEW_8_10_FD_132984 | JGI IMG/M metagenome (GOLD analysis project Ga0187857, IMG submission 132984) | Peatland microbial communities from SPRUCE experiment site at the Marcell Experimental Forest, Minnesota, USA - June2016WEW_8_100 | ecosystem: Environmental > Terrestrial > Soil >...
CGCGTTGGCAGACGATTTCTTCTCGTCGAATACTTTGACCCCAATGGCGTCGAGACCGCTCTGGACGCCATCGAAGATTAGGAACATGCTCTCAGCCAGTTCGTCGATTATTCGGTATGCAAGGTAGGCCGTTGATTTCATGAGCGCTTTTTGCTCTTGCTCATCTTCTTTGCTGGTTTGGAACAGTTCTGAGATAACTCCAAGTTTGTCCGGATGAAGTGTCACTAGATAATTCTTCCCGAGGAATATAGACACTTGATTGGAGCTTATGATCCCTTGACTGTCTTCGACCGGGAAGCATAACGCAATGAAAAGATACTCTTCATGCTCCTCGACCTTGGTCACTTGTCTGCTGGAAAGAGAGTCTTCCAGGTTCAAAGGATGAAATGGATAATCCTTCGGGAGCATTGCTACTTCAGTTTGAGTCGGGTCAACAATATCTACCCAGGTTATACCGCCGCTTATAATGGACTTGACTTTACCTTCTTCGTTGACGGATCTCGAGCCTAGGCTTTTTTCGCTACTTGCCATGGTCTAACGTCACGGGGTAGGCATAACTGCATTCTGCAGAGAAATTAAAGTTTCTGGAGATCTTTCGTGGAGGCAGATTCTAGCCTGAGCGAGGTCATGATAGTTTTGGATATCTGTTGCTGCTGGAAAAGAAATCAATATCATCAAGGTCACGCCCCACTGGCGGGCCCGGTGGGCTTGGGCCTGCGAAATGGGCTGGATTCGTTCATTCATTCATCTTTGTGTTATTGAAAACAATAGGTTAATTGAATAAGGAAAGGGTCGCCCCGCGCTTAGGCCCTCATTTTATGCTGGCGATGACCTGTTGCAACTCGACTAGGCTGTCAGCCAGAGGTTCCTTTCTATCGGCCCTTGCGACACAGTCCTCCACCAGGTCATCGACCATGACCTGGATGACACTGTCGAGTGCTGACCTGATGGCGACTATCTGATGGACTATCTCAGAGTACGACCTGCCGTCGTCGAGCATCTCCTTGACGCCGTGAACGTGGCCGTGAATTCTCGCGATCCTCCTCGTAACATCCTTTCTCTTGTGGTTTGCCATCTATCCTATCCGGAGGGAGGGGATATCGTTTAAGTCTATCGTTTCATCATGCTCAGCGCAATCCCTATATCTCGCCCCTTGGCTCCGGGGAAAGGACACAATATGTTGCTCGCACCAATGCTGTTAGAGAATGGTACGGAATTGATAGTAGTGCTCGTCATCGTGGTCGTTCTGATCTTCGGTGCCAACAAGATCCCCGACCTCGCGAAGTCCCTCGGACGCGCTCAGGGAGAGTTCCAGAGGGGGAAGGTGGAGTCCGATTTGGAAATCCAAAAGCTCAAACAGGGCCTTACTCCTCCCCAGGGCTCGACTCCTCCCCAGCTTTCTGAGCATGACAAGCTGCTGAGGGCCGCGAATGAACTCGGGGTTTCGACGGGCGGCAAGTCCGACGATCAAGTTCGCCTAGATATCAAGCAGGCCATGGCCTAAATAGTCAATTCAGACCCACAAGCTCCACGCTACCAGACCGTAAGGAAGGCAGGACCATGAGGCAGGGTTACAGTTTCGATCCCATTTACGACGAGGTTTGCTGCTGGAGAAGGGATCAATGACATCAAGACTTGTCATATCCTTTCCTGTATGTCATCCGCATGTGTCCCCCGATGAAGTCGGCGTGGGCGTCTTGAACGAGGGAGATCTGGCGGATGCATGCCCCTATAGCCGTCCGCCACAACGAGGCAGAATTACAGATACCGCAGAATCGCCGATACCAGGAGTATGGCCGTCCACAACTTCACTGAACCGACCCGCCTTCTCTTGCGGAAGAGAACGGAGCAGGCTGCGAAGACTACCACTCCGACGACGATCGCTGCCAGCCAAATCGCGACGACGTCGCTGGTCTTCTCTGGGAGTATAAGGTTCCAGTACAGGAGAGAATTGCCGGCCGCCACGTACCGGATGATTGCTTCGGTCCACATGACCGCAGCGATGCCTGCCATCACGGGTGCGACGGCTGGGCTCGCGCCAAGAGACGACCACGAGGGCTTGTCGGCCGCCTTCGGCTTGTTTTCAGCCGTCAACCCTCCACTTTCACCCTCCCACCCAAGTGGAAGCGGGGCCTTGTTAGTTTTGCGCCCACAATCCGCGAAACAGAATTTCAGCATTGGCGAGGGCCTCAAATTGCGGCATGGCCCAGAAAACATGGCTAGGGGTGCGGTGGGGCCACGCATGAAATACATATGCTCGGGCGGTGACGTGAAACGCTCGATTCTTAATCTCCGATGATGAAAGTGTGCATCTGCTTCAACATGTCAGTCATCTTTACCCATGTGGGCGACATTTAAACGCGGCGACAGAGGTATGGTATCACCCGTTAGCACCTGATCTGACTTCATCTGAGACAGTAAACGAGTCTGACCAGGGCGCACAAGCATGGCTGCTAAACAACGCTCTTGAGCATCTACTGCTGCTGAAAAAGGGATCAATATCATCAAGGTGCCCTGACCGATGCTGACCGGGGCAGTGGAGGTGGGAGTTTCATTGTCGGAGGGGCTGCTAATTGGCTTTGCCCCCAGATGATTGGAGACAGCTAATTGGCAGGCCCTCGCTTTAGGATGAGCCACTGGCCCTTTCCTCCGCTCATTAGGACCAGCGCGTACTCCCCCCGGAGCTTTGTGCCCTGAAGGGTAAAGCGGATCAGTGAAGGAGTCCTTTCGTCAAGGGTGTACTCGCCTCTGTCCCAGATCTCGACCTTCCCGGCGCCATAATGCCCCTCAGGGATGGTGCCCTCGAAGGACCCATAGTCCAAACTGTGGTCGTCGACCTGCACGGCGAGGTGCTTGATCCCGGGGGCGACCGGAACTCCCTTTGGGACGGCCCACGACTTAAGCACGCCGTCCATTTCGAGCCTGAAGTCAAGGTGATGGTGCGAAGCCCAATGCTCGTGCACGACGAATCCAGGCATCTCATGACGCGGTGGGGGCCTTGGTTATATGAATCTGTGCTTTGGAGGCCCTGAAATGGGAACTGATTCCATCCCAGTGATAGTCCCTTGGGGGGCCATGCTCAAAATCTGAACTCAGGCGGGGCCATGCCGTGACATTGGCTAGTGCGCGAGAATCTTGCGAAGCTCTATAGACCTTCGAAACTTTCGACGGTGCGCTTCTTCAGTTCGGCGAGCTGACTTTCGGCGTCTGCGGCGAACTCCTTAGCCTTCGATCTGATCGCCTCTTTCGCTTCTAGGAACGCCGGGAACTCCTGCGCCTTCTTGCTCTCCTCCGCCGTGGCGTTGGCCTCTGAGCTCATCCGGCCTGCCTCCTACTCTCCAGCACACGCTTGACGCTCTTAAGCCTTACAAACTCCTCTCTGTCGCGCTCCTCGAGAGTCGACGATATGAACTTAATCTGGGCCTCGCACTGGGGGATGATGATGAACTCGAGAGCGTTGATGGTGCGCTGGGTCCGCTCAATCTCGCTGACCAGCCTGAAGATGACGTTCTCGATCTCGGCAGCCTTGAGGATGCTGGGCAAGAGCGTCGAAAGGAACGAAAAGGCCTCGTCCAGGGAGTACGGCGTGTCCTCGAAGCCGTACGGACGCTGGACCTCCTTGAAGTTGAGGAGCAGTGAGGGGACGTCCACGTCGACGATCCTCTTTACGTTGACCGTGACGTCGGCCGTCGGTGGGGCCGACATGGCAGTTGCCTCCAGCCGCATGGAACCCATCTCCAGGTATGCCTCGTAGAGGTAGTCATAGCCCTTGGAGACGGAGGCGTTCAGGCTGCTGCTGGCCTTGGACGCCTCCCCTATGTACTCGTTGAGCTTCCTCAGGAGCACTTCCCGCTTGTCGTCCAGGATCTTGTGAATCTTCTGGGAGACCACCAGCGAGCGGCGCAGCCTGATGAGCTCCAGCTTCGTGGGTGGGATCTTCTGGCTGGACATCGGGCCCTACTTCCTCTCCTTGTAGTACTTCGCGAGGTTGTCCGTCTTGATCTTGGTGAGCTCGCGCTCGGGAAGGGTGGAGAGGACCTCGTTCCAGGCGATGGCCATGCTTTCGTCTAGGGTCCTGAATTCGTCGTAGCTCTGCTTGAGGAACTTCGTCTCGAACGAGTCGCCGAAGTCGAGGTACTGAAGGTCGACGGGCGACAGCCCTGCCTTGCCGACGATGCCCACCAGCGCGCGTAGCTCCTGCGCCCGGGAGTATGATTCGTACATCTGGTTGCTTACCTCCGCATGATCGGGCCGCGTCTTCCCTTCACCGATGCCGTCCTTCATGAGCCTGCTGAGACTGGAGAGGACCTGCACGGGGGGATAGATGCCCTTCCGGAAGAGCTCCCTGTCGAGGACCACCTGGCCTTCGGTGATGTAGCCGGTGAGGTCGGGGATAGGGTGCGTGATGTCGTCGCTGGGCATGCTGAGTATTGGCAACTGAGTGATGCTGCCCGTCCTGCCCTTGATCCTGCCGGCCCGCTCGTAGATCGTCGAAAGGTCCGTGTACAGGTAGCCGGGGTAGCCCTTCCTTCCTGGGACCTCCTCTCGGGCCGCGCTGATTTCTCTGAGGGCCTCGGCGTAGTTGGTCATGTCGGTGAGTATGACAAGGACGTGGAGGTTGCCCGTGAACGCCAGGTACTCGGCGGCCGTGAGGGCCACCTTGGGCGTGATTATTCTTTCGATGGCCGGGTCGTTGGCGAGGTTTAGGAAGAGGACGCTCCTCTTGAGGGCGCCCGTCTCCTCCAGGGCTTTCCGGAAGAACGATGCCTCGTCGCTCTGCACACCGATTGCGGCGAAGACGACGGCAAAGTCTTGGCCCCCACCCTTGACCGACGCTTGTCGCGCGATCTGGGCGGCGAGGAGGTTATGGGGCATCCCTGCTCCGGAGAATATGGGGAGCTTCTGTCCCCTGACCAAGGTAAGCATTCCGTCGATTACCGAAACGCCCGTCTGAATAAAGTCGGTGGGGTAGTCCCTCATGAAAGGGTTCATCGGCGAGCCGTTGACGTCACGGAACTCCTCTCCCAGAGGTGGCGGTAGCCCGTCCAGAGGTGCTCCGAGCCCGTCGAAGACCCTGCCCAGAAGCTCCATCGAGACCGACATCTCCATGGGCTTGCCCAGGAACTTCACGGACGTGCCGCTCGTGGCTATGCCGGAGGTGCCGGCGAAGACTTGGATGACGGCCTTCCCTCCACCAACTTCGAGGACCCTTCCCAGCCTCATGGAGCCGCCGAACTCCACTTCGACGAGTTCGTCGTATGACACCTGCCCGACCCCTTCCACGATCAGAAGGGGGCCTCTAAGCTCGGCGACCTTCGAGTATTCCACTCCGCCGCTTCTCTTAGGCTGCAATCTGTGCAACTCCTAGGGGCGACATAGCCTTGAAGGCAGCGCTCATCTCTTCCATCAAGTCGTTGATCTTGAATAGCTCGTCGTCCTTGATTTCGAAACGCGCGCGCATGATTTTCGAGATGACGGGCATGGCGCGGATGGACTGCAGCTGGACGCCGGCCTTCAGGGAAGTGTTGGCCCCATTGTAGAATGCCAGGATGAGCCTCAGGAGCTCCACCTGTCTCTTCGGATTCGTGTAGCTATCGATGGGGTCATAGGCCGACTGCTGGAGGAAGCCCACTTTGATTATCCTGGCGACGTCCAGGATGAGCTTCTCTTCGTCAGGGAGAACCTCCGGCCCGAGGAGGCGGACGATTTCGTTTAACGTATCTTCCCTTTGAAGGATCGTGTAGGCGCTCAAGCGGAGCTCGAGCCAATCCTTGTCCACGTTAGCTCGCCACCAAGGGGCCACCTTGTCCAGAAAACCAGAATAACTCGTCATCCAGTTGATGGCGGGGTAGTGCCTCGAATAAGCAAGCTTGGTGTCAAGTGCCCAGAAGGTCCTGATGAACCTCATCGTATGCGTGGTAACGGGCTCGGTGAAGTCGCCGCCAGTGGGTGACACTGCGCCTACGAGGCTGATGGAGCCAGTTCTGGCAGGCGTGCCTAGGGTGTCGACACGGCCAGCCCGCTCGTAAAACTCCGCGAGCCTCGAAGCGAGGTAGGAAGGATATCCTTCCTCGGCAGGCATCTCCTCCAGCCTGCCGCTGATCTCTCTAAGCGCCTCCGCCCACCTGCTGGTGGAATCCGCCAACATCACCACGTCGTAGCCCATGTCCCTGTAGTATTCCGCCAGCGTGGCGCCGGTGTAGATGCTCGCCTCGCGGGCGGCGACCGGCATGTTGCTGGTGTTGGCCACCAGGACGGTCCTCTGCATGAGAGGCTTGCCCGAATAGGGGTCTATGAGCTGAGGAAACTCTTTCAGCACTTCGGTCATCTCATTCCCCCTCTCACCGCAGCCCACGTAGACGACGACCTTGGTGTTGGCCCAAGAGGCTATCTGATGACTCGTGACCGTCTTGCCCGTCCCGAAGCCACCCGGGATCGCTGCCGCCCCGCCCTTGGCCAGTGGGAAGAAGGTGTCGATAACCCTCTGGCCGGTGATAAGCGGTATCTCGGGGTCGAGGCGCTGCCTGTAGGGCCTCGGCCGCCGGACGGGCCAATAGTGGTACATCTTCAGGGAGGTCTTGGCGCCGTCGTCTATCGTGACAATCTCCTGCTCAATGTCGTAGTCGCCTTCGGGCTCGACGGTCCTGACGACCCCGCCCTTGATGTCGGGGGGCACCATGACGCGGTGCTCGACGGTGGACGTCTCGTCCAACGTGCCGAGGATGCTCCCGGGCTCCACTGTGTCGCCTACCTTGACCTTCGGCATCAGGTGCCACTTCTTGTTCTTAGGAAGGGAAAAGGCGTTCACACCCCTCTTAATGTAGGCTCCAGACACCGCAGCGAGCTCCGGAAGGGGCCGCTGGAGGCCATCGTAGATCTGACTCATGATGCCGGGGCCCAGCGTGACCGAGAGCGGCATTCCGGTGCCTATGACCGGCTCGCCTGGATGGAGGCCGCTAGTCGATTCGTAGACTTGGATGAACGCGACGTCGCCCGTGACCTTGATGACCTCGCCCACGAGCTTGTCCTCGCCCACGCTCACGGTCTCGGCCATCTTTACCTCCGACATGCCGTCAGCCTTGACCGCGGGTCCGCTGATCCAGACTATCCTACCCTTAGTTGCCAAATCTACTTGTCCTCCTTGAAAAAGCGTTCATAAACCGTTTTTCTAATGTTGGGCTTCATCCTCTCGAGCCTCGCTTCGAACGTGCTGTTAAACTCTGTGGTGGCGTCCTCGCTGCTGATGACGAACCCGCCGACGCTGTCGACTTGTTTCTTCGAGACGCTTAGGCTGAAACTGGGGAATTTCTTGGCAGTATCCTTCAGAGCAGCCGCGAGGGCCGTATTGTCCTGCTCAGGACAGCAGAGGATATATTTGCCAGGATCGAGCTCCTGAAGCGACTCTGTGAGCAGCTTGGAAAGGGCCTTCTCATAGCGAGCGTCGCGAGGGACAGCCCGGACGCCCGCGAGCGCATCGGCCACTGTGTCATCGAAGAAGGCTTCAAACGCGGTCAGCTGAGCGTTCCTGGCCATAAGCTCGGCGGACCCTAGGACCTTCATCTTGACGTTCTCGGCTTCCTTCCTTCCCTCAAGCATGGACTCCTTGTACTTCTCGGACGCCTTTACTTCGTAGTCCTCCACCAGCTTGAGCGAGGAAGTCAGCGCTTCGTCCAGAAGGACCTTAAGCGAAGCCGATTCTTCGTCAATGACTTTACCGACGGTCGCTTCTATCTCCTTGCCCGGCAATTTGCACTCTACACCCCCAACATGGCTCTAAGAACTTTGCTGTACTCGGTTTCTTCGGCCTTGGCGCCAGGACTCAGGATTTCATAGACAAGAGGAACTGCCCTCTTCTTCCGATATTCCGCCAGCTTCAACCTGATGGGGGCGGAGAGATCCGAGCCCAGCAGCACAAGCCCGGTACCTTCGGTCTTGAAGAGGCGGTCGACGGCGGCCAACATATCCGAGGAGCTATCCACCTCGACGCCCTCCACGCCCACGAGGCGAAAGGCGGTGACGAACGGCCGCTTCCCCACGGCGACGACCTTCATTAGCTCCAAATGCCTACCATATGTGATTTAAGCGTTTGCGCTCACACGTCAGACGAAGTTGGCGCCGCGAGCAGAATGGGCCGAGTGACCGGAGCTCCAACCTACGGCTCCGTCAATCTCATATAGGCCACGAGGGGACATCCACTTAGCATGAGGTTCACCAAAACCGTGTGGGCGCTGTCGACCCTTGTCGGGGTGGCAGCCACATATGCGCTCTCCTACGTTCCCACGCTTATGCTCTTTCCTGTGGCTGGCGTGCAGCAGTACGGCCTCCCCGCGCCCGTGTACGCCTCACAGGTCTTCTCCAACGCCAGCCTGAACGTCGTCCCTGCAGGTATCATGGTGGACGTCCTCTTCTGGTTCGTGGTGAGCGTGACGGTGCTTTCGGTGGCGGCAGACCGGAAGAAGCCAGGTCTCGCAAAATTCAACTAGCGCGTTGCCGCCAATGACGCTCCCTTTTGCCGCCCGTAGGCCTCGTAGAACACCTGCTGTGCCAGAGGCTTCCTTCCTCTCTTGAGTGAAGGGGACCTCCTGTCAGGAAGCGGGTGGCCCAGCGATATCGTCCCCACCGGATGGAATGTTTCTGGGATACCGAGGATCTCTCTGATGGCAGCCGGGTCGGGGGCACCGACGAAGGCGCCAGCCAGGCCCCTGTCGACAGCAGCAAGAAGTACGATCATGCATCCAGCCCCTATGTCAAAATACCAATAGGGGACAGGCCACTCGATCTCCTTGTCGTCGGGGCCGAGCTTGTCCTTCTCATGGTAGCGGTCGTGATATATTTTTTCGCTGACGCAAGGGACGATGAGCACGGGCGCGGCGGATATGAAAGGATCGAAACCTGTCTTGACATAATCCGATTCGCCTTGCGCCTCGGCTAGCCTCCTCTTCCTGTCGCCGTCCTTCACCACGATGTAGCAGGAGCCCTGGCTGAAGCCAGCACTTGGCGCGTGGAGAGCCAGCTCCAAAATCGAGTCGACCTCCGCGTCCGAGACGATTTCTGCCGAAAAGTTCCTGACCATCCTCCTCCTTCGTACTGCTGATTCGAATTCCATGCTCTTTCCCGATTTGGATCATCGCGAAGGATGAAGATAAGAGTTGACGGGGTACGACTACCCGGGGGCATTCTGGGGGTCCAGCTGCGACCTGTCCCACTTCAAGAGGTCGTCAGGGGTCTGCACGTTGAAGAGGAGCGCGTCCGCCAGGTCCTGGGCCCAGCTTTCGGGTGTGCTGTGAACGATGCGGGCGTAGAACCTGTCCCTGAGGAACTTCAGCTCGGGGAGGTTCTTCGCGGCATACAGGTGTCTGCTGTAGGGCTCCGTGTTCAGCCTCGATTCGTCCAGATAGATGGGTTCCCTCCTGAACCGAGTCGTGATCAGGGCTTCGTTGATGGCGTTCATGCTCTTGATAGCGGCGGCCTGGAACTGCTCGGAGGAGCTACCGGGGAACTCGCCCCTCCCCATGACCCTGAAAAGGTAGGTCGCATGGCCCGATTCGGAGGTGAACTCCATCACAACGGAGTTCCCTCCCCTGTCCGCCGAACCGGCGATGGCCATCATGAACCAATAGGAGTCGTCCCTGAAAGTCCTCCTTAAGCCGATGGAAGTCAGCTCGTCCACCGCGAGGGACCGGAGATGGGAGTAGGAGGGGCCCGAAGGGGACTCGATCACCTTCCGCTCCAGCGTCAACCAGAAGTCGAAGGACTGCCTGATCGCTTCTTTCTTAGTTATGGCCCTCCCTTCAGCCATTAAAGTTGCCAGCTTCAGGAGATGGTCGAAGCCGACACCTGGTGAGAGCCCTACGAGCATCTGATATGACTGACCTTCATAATCGCGCCGAGCCGCTGCCAGCTGATCCGCGAAGTAATCGAGGGCGGCTCCCATCCTGAGGAGCTCGAAGGTGCCCATGTCGGGGGTGGTGACGGTCACCCTGAAGCTTCCCTTTTCGGCGGAGGTAACCTTCGAGAAGGGTAGCCTCACCGGAAGGCTGTCGGCAGGGAGAATGACGAGGCTGGTGGGCTGTATCCGCGCCCGGCAGGCGCCGAAGCTCTGTGAGCCGTCCGCTCTGACGTTGATGTAGGTCGCTCGGGCCTGGTAGATCACCCGCTCGCTCATCAGAAGGGAAGCGGCCAAGGCGTCCCCCCAGGAATCCGTCAGCCTCCGGAGGAAGGGCTCGAAGTTAGCCCCCAAGCCTGTGAGGGTGATTGTACCGGAAGGAGTCTTGATGTTGACGCCGAAGTTGATGGGCTCGAACTTCATCTCAGTGAACTTCAGGAATACGGGTGCGGAACTGGGAGCGTTAACAAGCAGGCCTTCCGTCCAGATTTCGCAGACGGCCTCCTCGGCAGGATGTGCCAGAATGGCGACCTTGCAGGCGGCGTCGGTCAGCTTCTCTCCAAAGCGGGACGGCTGTTCTTGGCTCAAGTTCACATCTGCTCTGGAATGTCTCTTTCCGCTTGCTGAATCTCCTTCTCGATATCCTTCCTCTCTCTGTCGACCTTGGCGGAGATGTCGTCGCTCTTCTTCATGTCCTCCAGCGATTTCATCTTGGCCTCCCTCCACCTAGCGTCGTGCAAGGAGTCCACGGCATCCTGGGCTTCACATGGCATGTCGGTGCCGCGGCCCAGTATGCTTCCGCCTATGTCGCCGAGGCCGGTGGCCGTACACAGGATGGAGCGGGCATCGGCGATTGGGACCTGGCTGCAGGTGGTCATGAAACCATCCCATCAAACGAAACGGTGGAACCTGAACTGGCAACAGTTGTCGTCGCACTTGTCCTCATGGTTGTTGACAGAATCTCGGAATGCCACGTCTGGGGTCCTCAGTTCCCACGAATCTCTTCTTGCATCATATAAGGTATTTGCCAGTTGCCTGGCTGAGTGAATGCAGAGATCTACAAAGCAAAGGAAGACGGTCCACATGCCGGGGCCCGTCCCGCTGACCCCGGTGGTGGTGATCGCACCAGATGAATCGACCTGCAGCAATATCTTGGGAAGGGGTATGCCGCTGGGCCCCGAAGGATCTTCCCGCCGCTGTCGAAGACCTACCATGGCATTGGCAAAGGGGAACGCTCTAATACGGGAAATCTGTAGTGCTAATCGTGGGAGTCAACCTATACACGACGAACTACGTCCCCGGCTGCAAGGTGGACAAGGTCCTCGGATTGGTATATGGAATAACTGTGAGGTCGAGGGGCCTAGGTGGGAACATCATAGCGGGGCTCAGAACCTTGGGTGGAGGGGAGATACACGAATACACCGAATTGGCACACCAGGCGAGGCAGCAGGCCCTGGACAGGCTATCCCAGCAGGCGGAGACCCTAGGCGCGAACGCCGTCATCAGCGTCATGTTCGACTCGACTGAGATTGGTCAGACAATGGACGAGATAATCGCCTTCGGGACGGCGGTCGTGGTCTCACCCGTGACGGATGGCCAGCAGCTAGTCAAGCTAAGCTAGAAACACCCCACGGCCAAGATTACGCCGTCGCCGTGTTCCCGTCTTCATGTCGGTGGGGTGCATTCAAGCGACTACCCGAAGGGCCTTTCCAGGGTCGTAGCAATTCGTTTAGCTGGTTCGACAGGCCAACTAAGATGGATTGGCCTCACCCCTCTGCGGGAGAATGAACCGAGCAATGCCCCCTCACCCACCGGCTGTCGGCGGAACCACAGCCACCATATCTCCGTCACGCAGCGCCAGTCTGTGGTTGACTACCGTTCCGTTGACGATTACACGGAGCAGCCTCCTAAGGGCGGCTATTCCAGGATGCATCATGATGACCTGGGCGATCAGGTCGTCCACCGTACCGCCCTTTGACAGTTCCAGCTGCTCTACTTTCAGCCCCGCGGTCTCCCGCACGGAGCCGAAGTAATGGACATCGACCGTTACTTTTCTCAGGTTCCGGCCCAGTCTTGCCGCGGGCAGACGCCTTGCTGAGACCTGAGGACGCACGTAACATTCGACAGAATCGACGTCTAATATCTCTTTCCTCCCTTGGCTTCAGAAAGAGGCAGCACCTGTTCCCCACGACGCCATCCCGAGTAGAGAGCTACTCGACCTCCGTTCGAGTCCGGGCGGTGCGAGGTCAGAGAGAAAACCTATATCAAAGGCTTTGGGGGGCATGCCACACTCATGCCAAAGGGTCAAGAAACTCTGCCCAAGATTCCTGCTTCCGGAATCTATGAGAAAGGTTCCCTGAGCTATGAAGACATTATGAGCGCGATTCTCAAGATTTCGAAGGGCGGTTCTGGAGCCGTAGCCAGCTACGTTGGGCTGGTAAGGTCCCCGGGGTTCGCAGGCAGGAAGATCGAGGAGCTCGTGATAGAGACCTACCCTCAGTACTCCGACAAGATTCTTCGTCAGATATGTGACGAGGTGAAGAAGAAGTTCAGTCTCAATCTCGCTGTCATCTATCATTACGAGGGAAGTTTCCAGGTCGGGGAAATACTTGTGATGGTGGTCGTGGCTGGCAAGACCCGTTCCGAAGTGTTCCCGGCGCTCGAGGAAACAATACGTCGCTACAAGACCGAGCCCACCATATGGAAGAAGGAGGTCTACGAAGGTGGCAAGTCTAAATGGATGAAAAAGTAGCGATCTCCGAATGTTTCGGCAAACTTAAAACTGAATCAGGCCCATTCGCAGGTCTCGGCCTATGTTTCAATGAGCCATGCCCTTAGTGCGGTTTAATAGAAGAGACAGGCATGAGACGAACGGAATGGCACAGCCCTTCGCCATAAGAGACTTTCTGCCCGAAGATTATGGACGAATGGCCGAAATCATAGGTTCCATAGACTCCGAGTACAGGCCTACGGGGGAAGAACTCCGTTACGAAGACGACATCTTCGACCGTTCGAAGCACGTTATGAAACGCTACATAGTGGTCGAAATAGGCGCGGATAGGCCGATTGCCTTTGCAGAGTACGCTCACGCTCCCCTGACATACCATCCCAAGAGGTTCAGAATGGACATCGAAGTAGACCCGCCATCGCAGGGCAAAGGAGTCGGTTCCCTGCTTTGGAAGCGGATAGAATCCGATCTTCGTGGCCTCACGGCGGTGTCAGTGACTGCGGGGACGGCGGACGATAGACCTGCGGCCGTCTCCTTCCTGTTGGAGAGGGGCTTCAAGGAGAAGATGCGAACGTGGGAGAATGTCCTCGACCTACTGGGTGCCGGTTCGTCTGGCCCCAGCGACGCGTTGCAGAGAGCCTTACCACAGGGAATTACGATCTCCACCCTGGAAGAAGAGTGTGGAAGAGATGAGACCTGTCTTGACAAGCTATACGCTCTTTATGTGTCTATAATGCCCGACATCCCGCTTGCAGGTGGAGCCTTCACAGGGACGACCATGGGTGAGTTCATGCACGATTATGTAGAAAGAAGTGGCACCCTCCTTGACGCCTTCTTCATAGCTAAGGACGGAGACAGCTATGTTGGCCTCTGCAGTCTTTGCGGGGAAAAGGGGACAGCAAATCTGTGGCAGACGTTCACTGGCGTCCAGAAGGAGCATCGAAGAGAAGGGATCGGGACAGCGCTGAAGCTTAGCGCCATTCACTATGCAAAGAGCCACGGCGCCAGCACCATCAAGGCCGTTAACGTTTCCACCAATGCGGGGATGCTCTCCCTGAACGAGAAGCTCGGGTATCAGCGAAAAGGCGGGTTCATCTTCTTCGAAAAGGACCTAGGCTAGTCCTCTGTTAAAGGCCGAAGGGGTCCACCGGGATGGGACTCATCGCCTTGTTCCCCAGTCTTCGGGATCGGGCTTGAAGTTGTCTCGGCGGGGAGTCTTATGATATTGATTTCCTTTCCAGCAGCAATAGATATCCAAGCTTGATGGGACATTTTATCTAAGGGGACGCAAGGTCTCAGTCTGTGGCAAGGAATTCTTCAGGGGACTTGCTCGCCGTACTGCAGTCAGAATATGAACGTCCATTCCAGGGTTGGGATTTCTCCTACATCACGTCAAGCGGCAGGATGCAAGAGGGCCTTCTTCCGTGGAACTACCCCAGCATCGTACTGAATGCAGCGCGCAAGGCCAGCTCCCTTCTTGACATAGGAACAGGCGGTGGTGAGCTCCTTTCTCTATTGCTCCCGCTCCCATCGAGGACCTATGCCACCGAGAGCTATGCGCCTAATGTCGAGGTTGCTAAACGCAGGCTTGAGCCCCTAGGCGTCAAGGTTGTGAAGACCAAAGTAGGAGAACATCTGCCCTTTGAAAATAGAACCTTCGACGTCGTCATAGATAGGCACGAAGATTACTCCGCCCCAGAGGTGTTCCGCGTGCTGCGCAAGGGTGGGACGTTCATAACTCAACAGGTGGGACCCAAGAACAATGGCAGCTTGTACCGGTCGCTCGGCCTGCACGGCGTTGCGACCATCACATGGAACCAGCGTGAAGCGGTCAAGGAACTGGAGGGCGTAGGATTCGACATCGAGGACCAGAGGGAGGCACTCGCAGTCACACGATTCTACGACGTCGGTGCTCTTGTATACTATCTGAAGGCCATACCCTGGGAGGTCCCCGATCTCTCGGTCGAGAGATACTTCAGGCCTCTCAAGAGGATGAATCAGATCGTCCTCAGGAAAGGTTATGTGGAGACCGAAAGGCACAGATGTCTCATCGTTGCGAGGAAGGCGAATGGCTAACGACGACTGGAATTGCGGCGGATTCCCACACTTCAGCAGAAGTTGATGGTATCGATTTCTTCTCCAGCAGCAATAGACGCCCAAGAATGGGTTGATGGAGGCGTGACTCACCGATGGGCCGCCAACGTTCCTTAGGCCAGGACTGCCGGCCTGTGGATGCCCACAATCTGACAAAGTCAGATAACTCTAATTCATAACTGAAGCTTGGATAAGAGACAGGCACGTTCGCGTCTAGAGATATATTCCGTGGCTTCAAGACAACCTTGACACGGACGCGACTCGAGGACGCAGCGGGGATGGAGAAGAAGCGCATGAATTTATATGCGGCGGAGGGAGAGGTGTTTGGCTTAGAAGCACGGAGCTGGTGGAAACGAAGGTCGGAGACAAGGGGATTCGAGAACTTTCCAAACGGCTGTTTGTCCTCACGTTTGGACGCGTCCACCTACGTAACAATCTCTACATTCTGTTCCCGCTGGCGTACTCGGTAGCCGTTCTGATCTACTATCTGGTGTACGGGAAGGTGCTAGCACTCCTCCCGACGCTCTTTTTCCTAGGCGCGGTGCCCATCGTCGCCTACCTCGGCTCTTCGAAACAAATGTTGAAGTACTGGGTTTCTTTCATCTCGATCCTCCTTTCATATGAAGCGCTTCAGGGGACCGTGGGCTCCCTGGCGGCGTCCGTAGACATCTTCGCAGTCTACAACGTTGACAAGATGATCTGGGGGTTCAATGTGACGGGATGGATTCAAACCGCATTGAAGTCTCCTGCCATGACCACGGTTACGAGCATCTTCTACTCACTGCACTTTCCTCTCGTCGTCGCGACCTGCATCGTTATCTGGTACGCCAAGAAGCCGCTCTTTGGCAGATATGTGACGGCGATGGTGCTGACTTCATACGCCGCGCTCGTCACGTTCATCCTAATCCCGACAGCACCACCGTGGTATCAGGGGGTGGCGACCAACCTGTACCAGAGCGCGTACGTATCTGCACTCCCGCAGGGAGTTCTCTCAATCGAATCGTTCGTCGACGCCGACAAGTTCGCGGCCTTCCCAAGCCTGCACGCAGCGTACGCGATCATCTTCTCATATTTCATGATCAAGGTGGAC
>Ga0187857_10002629_pt1 | contig 15762 bp, 11 predicted proteins | sample June2016WEW_8_10_FD_132984 | JGI IMG/M metagenome (GOLD analysis project Ga0187857, IMG submission 132984) | Peatland microbial communities from SPRUCE experiment site at the Marcell Experimental Forest, Minnesota, USA - June2016WEW_8_100 | ecosystem: Environmental > Terrestrial > Soil >...
GAAGCGATCCTTCCGGTTCGACACTGCAGGCGCGGTGCCTCTCCTGTGCAATGTACACCCCGAGATGGCCGGCTACATCGTAGTTGCTCCGACTCCATTCTTCGCCAAGACCGACAAATCCGGTGAATATAAAATCGACAACGTTCCTGACGGCAGCTACACGGTCGTTGCCTGGCATGAAGGCGCAAAGAACCAATCCAAACCGGTGACCGTCAACGGCGATACGAAGGCGGATTTCACCCTGACCAAGTGAGGTAATGACCCGAGTCAAGCGCGCGATTAAGCCCAAGTGTCAGAGGGATATAAATGGAGTGGTGCTTCACGGTCGTCAATCTGACCAACAAGTACGGCAGCAAACGGCTGCGGCTTAGGACGCCTTTCCCCATGAACGGCAAGGAGCCGCCCACGCTCATGAAAATCAAAGCCAGCATGTTGGTTGCAACCGCAACGTGGGCTTCAATGCCGAGAGCAATCATCACAGGAACGGTGATGTGAGAGATGTGCTGCCGGTCACGACGCTGATCACGCTCGTGACGAAGAACACTACGACTAGAGTGAAGAGTTTGGCCCCGGCCACGCGCCTATCATAGCAAGCGTAGTTTTCTGAATCGGACTGGGAAACCAGATTCCTTTAGGGCAAGCGAGGGAGCCAGCGCGGTCGGTAGAAGTGGTGCATACAATCGCGGCATCTGACTGCTCGGAGCAGCAACAGACTACAATCTCCCACAAACTCGTTCTGCTACCATGACTTGCGCCTGCACGGGCGGCTGCGAACATCATGGTTCATCTTTCGCCGACGGCAGTTTTCGACGTTCAAACTCTGGCCGCTTACGTCATCTTTCTCGCGAGCTACCTGGTCTTTGCACTGGGAAAATTTCCCGGACTGAAAATTGACCGTGCGGGCGCGGCGATTATCGGCGCTGTGGGCATGGTGGCGTTCCGGGTTGTGCAACCGGCCGACGCGCTACGTTTCATCGATTTTCCCACGCTGGTGCTGTTGTTCTCGATGATGCTGATCGTAGGCAATCTTCATCTGGTGGGATTCTTCGAGTGGAATGCGGAGATGGTGCTGCGGCGGCTGAAGCCGTCGCGGCTGTTGCCTGCGGTAGTTTTTACGTCGGGAGTTTCCGCATTTTTCGTGAACCATATTGTCTGCCTCGTGATGGTGCCGTTTGTGCTGAGCATCACGCGCAGGCTGCGGCTGGAACCATTGCCGTATCTGTTGGCGGTGGCGACGGCATCGAATATTGGCAGCGTGGCGAGTATCACGGGGAATCCGCAGAGCTCGGTGATTTCGCCGGCGGTGCTTGGTTTCCTAATTTTGTTCAACGCTCGCGAAATGTGCTCGCCGAGACAACGATTCGAGTTCGGAATCTCAGTGATGAGTCCACTGATGAAATATGGAGTTTATTGCAGGCTGCTGGCGATTCTGGAGTAGATCCAGCCATTGTTTACGCGATGAAGAAGACTGGCCGCATCGTGACAGAAACCAACGTACACTTTCTAACCGGCGCAGAACTTCAAGAATGGAATGACGCTGTGGATGAGTACCACCAGAAGGTTGAAGCAGGAGAGACCCAATAGGAAGTCTTTCCCCCGAAAACGCGATGTGAGACCTAAATGGAGTAGCGCAAAAGCATCCCCGCCGCCTTTCAGTCGGCGACAACACATCCACAAGCACGATCTCGGCTGACGGCGAAGGGCGGCGCCGCTATTTAACAGCGGCCCTTTTCTTCTGTCCCCGCTTGGCCGAATCTCTCTCATTCGCCGCTTTCCGGCCTGGCTTCTTCCGCCACTCCGGGGGAAGTTCATCGCCTTCCATAGGGGGATTCCCTTGTCCAGCACGTTCAAGAATCCGCAGGGTTTCGGCGCGATCAGCCCTGCGACCCCTTTCCTGCCATATGCCTTGTTGTGGAGATAGTGATTTCCGAATCGAGGCCACCCGACCAGAACCCAGCGCGAGAGTAACAACAGCCGCATTGCTAAAATGTTAGCCGCGATTACCAGCCCATTTGGCCCATCCGCTTAAGGATAATCGCGCTGTAGTTATTCATGCGCTCGGGTCGTCGCTTCAGGGGAGCCGGCAGAATTGCAGCGAGCCGTGCCGCCTGTTGCCGGCTGATATTCCGGGCTGCGGTTTCGTCGTAGTAACGACACGCCGACTCCGCACCATAAATACCAGGGCCCCATTCGACCACGTTGAGGTATATCTCCAGAATGCGCTGTTTGCCGAGGACGAATTCGGCCACCGGTACCAGTGTGACCTCTGCGCCCTTGCGGAGGATAGAGCGGCCCGTTCCGAAGAATAGGTTTTTTACGAGTTGCTGCGTAATGGTGGAAGCTCCGCGAGTGCGATCGCCTTCCAAATCGTCTTCGGCAGCGATTTGGATCTCGTGCCAATCGAATCCATGGTGCTGGTAGAAGTGCGCGTCCTCTGCGGCGATTACAGCGTGCTGGAGATCGGGCGAGATTTGGCTGATCGGAATGAATTTGTAGCGTTCGCGATACGGCGTGTGGTGAATCCAGGCCTGCAAGCGGCGCTGGATGTGCACCGCGGTTGTCGGTGGGTCGATCCACCGGGCGACCACAAGGATCAGCACGGCAAGCGACCAAAGAAGCACCACGCCGATGGCAAGCCATCGAACAAAAGACCGGAAGAAGCCCGTCCGAAGCGGGATCTTGATGTGTGTGTTCGGCATTGCAGTCGCACTTCAGAATAATAGCCTGGGCTGGGTTGCCGCTGATTGATGATCTTGCGAGCTCGAACACAGAGTGCTGCATTCTACTCAGGCCACTCGTGACAAAGCCCCTTGGTCCTAAATCAGATTGAACCCCGCTACAAAGACAAACTGGGATCACTCCCGAGAAGGCCGCTTGCGGAACGTGATTGCGGGATGACAATCTCGGACTCACGGATAGATCCCGGATCACGAGCCAACTGAACGTTCGGACTTGCTGTCGCGGTTTAATCGAGTTTGCCAAAATCCCCTTTCCCGTCCGATTCCAGTGCTGTTGAAAAGATGTCGCTTAGTATCTCTAGATTTGCGGTTTGATGTTGTACCGGAATCTACAGTATGTGGTACCCGGTGGTTGAAATAGGCGACGCAGGCGAATCGATTGAACCTGAGGAAAGCCACTAAAGACGCGGGTTTCCGATAAAGGTAAGAAAACAAGTTGGGACGTAGTTCAGTTGGTTAGAACGCTGCCCTGTCACCGGATTCCGCCGCGAGACAAATACACACTGGTCGCTGTCCAATAGTGAAGCCGTTGCTGTAATTCGCCGATGCAACCCTTTTGCAGTGATCGTCGATAGCGTTTATTCCATCTGCGATCGCCGATGCCGTTATGCTTCGTTGATTCTCTTTAATCCCGAGTCCCCCTTTTTCTTCGCTCCGTAGGCCAGCGCGAGTCGCATTCTAGCCCTTCCCCAACTTGATAATTTTGCTCCACAGGTTGGGGAGTCACTGGTAGCTGACGCGGTTCCACTGCCCGCGTTCTATTTTGATGTTTGTGCTCAGAGGCCACGATTCCAAGGCACCCAGTGCTTGCGCAGCGAGCGCGTTATTAGGCTGGCCGCCCTTCGGGAGATTCGCAGTATGCTTCCGACCCTGGGATCCAATCGGCGTCCGCTCATACATACGAAAAGGGAAATAACAAACGGTTACTTCTGGTACACCGTTGAACCGCCCGTGACGGTGCGCACGATCTCGATATCTTTGATTTTCTCCTGGTTCACGGTGTGAGGATCGTCTGCCAGCACGACGAAGTCCGTCAGCTTGCCAGGTGTAATAGATCCTTTGATCACTTCCTCATGTGAGTTGTACGCACCGTTGATGGTGTTCACCAGCAGGGCTTCATCTACACTGATTCGTTGGTTGGCTCCCCAGGTCTCTCCATTCCAGCCAGTGCGTGTCACCATGCCCTGAATGCCCATCAGCGGGGCGAACGGCCCGGGGCTGAAGTCTGACCCGGCTGCCGCTCGAATCCCGGCGTCGAAGAAGGAACGGTACGCCATGCTCCGCTTCATGCGTTCTTCCCCATAAAAATGAAACTTGTCAGAATTGTAGTACGCATAGGTGGTGAAGGGGGCAGGAACTGCGCCGAGCGCCTTGATGCGCCGCAGGAGGTCATCGTTGATCAGTGTGCAGTGAGTGATCTTGGGGCGCACGTCGGGACGTGGCGCAGCCTGCTGCGCCCGCTCGTACGCGGTAAGCACCATGTCGATGGCCACATCCCCATTCGCGTGGCAGTTCGGTTGAATGCCAGCCCGCTGCACGCGCTCTGCCCAGGCGTTGAGATCCTCCTGCGTCTCGGTGATGTTGCCGCTGTAAGGAGGATTGGTGCCGGCATAGGGCTGGCTCAGAGCCATGGTGCGCTCGGAGAATGACCCATCGGCGGTGTGCTCCGAAGTGGCTCCAAAGCGAATCCACTCGTCTCCGAAACCGCCGCTGATGCCGTTCTTGATCATCGCCTCCAAAATGTCCCCACTGGTCTCAAAGCTCACCCGGTGCAGTAGTTCGCCGCGTGCCCGCACTTGCTGGAGCGCAAACAAATCGCCGCCTTCGTGGTGAACGCTGGTCAGGCCATAGCGGACGAACTGTTTGGAGATGTATGCCAGCCCGTCGCGATCACGCTGCTCCTTCTGCTCTGCCGTGAAGGTCTCCCGTTTGCCAACGTTGTTGAATACGTCACGCGCGCGATCGGTGACTCGTCCGTTGAGCTCGCCGTTTTCGTCGTGGTCGTAAGTTCCGCCCATCCGGTTGGGAGTATCCTTGTTTACTCCAGCCAACTCCAGCGCTTGGCTGTTGTAGTACGACGTGTGACCGCCGCGATGATGGACCACTACCGGATGTTCCTTTGAGACCTGGTCCAGATCGTGGACATTGAGCTGGCGGTTGTCCTTCACCTTCGTGTCGTCGAAGAAGTATCCATCGATCCAAAAGCCCGCCGGCGTCTTCTGCGCTTTGGCGCGGAGTTTATCGATGATGCTGGCGATGGTGACAAACTCGACCTCATAGGGGTTGCCGACGATGACTTCGTAGAGCAGAGTGTTGCCGCCCGCGTGATTGTGGCAATCGATAAATCCGGGCACGATGGTCATCTGCTTTGCATCGAAGGTCTGCGTTGCCCTACCGATGAACGCCTTAGCTTCTGCTGCGCTCCCGACGTAGACGAATCGTCCACCCTTAACGGCAAAAGCCTCCACCTTCGGCATGTGGGAATCGACGGTGTAGACCTTGGCATTGAATACGACTAGATCGGCGTGGCGTGGATCAGCGTCGGCACCTTGCGCTTCACCGAATGCGGTTGTGCCCAGAAGGCTAGCGCTGGCAAGACCTGCCACGCCGGCTCCGGTCAGGCCCAGGAATTCCCTACGACCGTGGCGGTATTTGTTCATCGCTCCTCCTCCTTACCATCTGCGCCCCGTGAATTTCTGCCCAAGCCGACCTGTTGGGCGTCCAAAGAATCGTCGCGATCTTGTGCGGAGTCCATCTGTTTGTGCCGAACCAAGCGTTCAGTTGGACTGCTTTTCTTCGCATTATGTCAATGACGAGCACAGCGTCACTCTCTCTCCAGTCTTTCTTTGTCCTTACCCACGCACGGATCTCTCCGACCCTCTGCTTTTCCGGCAAGGACTCGATCTTGGACAAAGACTCAAGAACGCACCTGTCAACGGTTCCGAACCATTCCTTGAATATCAGTGCTAGCAGACCCGATGCACCCGGGTAGTCCAGCCCCCTTATCCGCGGCGATTTAACAAGGTTGAGACATTTTCGAGAGTCCTTTAGATCAAGTTCATCGATGGCTACAAGACTGCGTTTCACGGAGAAGAGATGTTCAAAGCTGTTCTTGTCAAGGTCCATCAGTCTTTCGTGGAGGTGGTTGCTAGTGTATTTCCAGTGGAAATATTTGTTAAGGAAGTCATACCATTCTTGGATATCAAGTCTCTCGACATATTCAAGGTCCACCTTATGCATGAATTGTTCGATGTCGTGGTTCTTGCAAACCGCCGGGTTTACCCAATAGCGGTTGAGTGCATCAAGCCACTCGTTCTCGTCGTGCAAGGCCCAAAGGTTGTCGATATTCACGGCCATTCTTTCGTACCCAGGGCGGAGCGCAGAGAAACAGAGACTCCCGATTTTTGCCATGCTTAGAGCGATAGCAAGTCATGTGCCGGAATGCAAATGGATCAGGCGCCAGCACCTGAAGCTTCGTGCTTTCCACCCAATGTTATCTCCCGAACTGCGCGGTAACCCTGGTCGATCGCGATGTTGGTGTAGGCGTGGCCATCGGCATCAGAGTTGGCGATGTGAATGCGTCCGAAAGGCTGCCGGCCAATCACGCATGGGCGCTCGGAATCCGGACGGTCGAGCGGTTCGAAGAGCGGGTTGTACTCGTAGGCATAACCGTGCGGCCATCGGTTCACGGTAATGGCCTGGATGTCACGAGCAGACTCGAATCCTCCACCGGCAAGCATGCGTCCGAGTTGATCGCGGATGTTGCGTTCAAAAACGTCAAACGGTGTGGTCATCAGCTCATAGCGTCCTGCCCGATATTGATCCTTGGCCGGCAAGCCGGGTTTGCATGGGGTACGCAAAAGATGCAAGAGGCAGGGCTCTTGCGGTGTGCTCGGGAAATGATACTCGCCCATTGAAACTGGGAAATCCAGGGATGCTCCGTTGAAGTAGCCGCCGGGCGCGTAGATCGAGTTCACGCCCAGTTTCTGGAAAGATTCCCAATTGCTGATCTGCACGTTGGTGTACACCAGCGGAAGTTTTACGCAGTAGTGCAGGGCTTCCTTCTGTTTCTCCGACATTTCCGGACAGAGGTAAGGAATCACCATGTTGTAGCAGGCGAGAACGCAATGCGACGCCTGCACCTTGTGTGCTTTGCCACCGCGAACATAGGTGACCTCGACCTGCTTCGCGTCTTGCGGATCGCCAACATGTTTCGCCCGCACCGCAGTGCTGTTCAACCGGATTCGCACTGCAGACTCGGACTCATCGAGGCGCGCGTAGTTCACTCGTGAAGTGACAACGTCCTCCATGGTGGTGCCGGGAACCGCGCTCGGTATCAAGGAGCGAACGAGCAGCCGGGCTACGGAAGCATTGCCGTCGGGGAAGTGAAAGATATAGGGCTCGGCCTGTTCTGGCGAGTCTTCACGGCTTTCCAGTTTCATTCCCTTGAACCCGGGATAGTCCATCTCCAGACAGTCGAGCGCTGAGACAGCGTCAATGCCAACTGCATACAGTCCATGAGGCGCTGTTTGAAGAATTTTCACTACCTCTGGGTCGACCTTTACGTACTGGAGCAAGTAATCCTTGTAGCTAGTCTTTGTTAACTTGCGCCGCTTCTCTTGAGTAGAAAGCCCCGGCAGATAATCGACTGTCGTTTCCTGCAGGCGAGCCAGGTCTTTGCGCGCCACCTCGGAAATCGGAATCTGCGCCAGAATCTCGGGCGGGTAGGTCAAGCCAAGGTAGTGTGTTCCGAAGCCAGGCAAGAAGCGGTCGACACCGAAAGTTTCTTTGTCGAAGAAGGTCGCCCGCTTCAAACCCATACTCTTATAGAGCTTTTGGTCGAAGTACTTGTAAAAGCGATCGACCTCGATTCCCAGTTCCTGCAGGAGGCCGAATGCTTCTTTGCTGTAGTGATGGGGCGCTTCCAGCGACTGAGTTCCTCCATAGCCGATCACCAGGCGCTGACCATTCTGGAACTCGTTGCGTTTCGCGTGTCCACCAAAATCGTCGTGGTTATCGACCACCAGGATTTTGGCGGCTGGTCCCGCGAGCTTTCGGAAGAAGTAGGCCGACGCCAGGCCGCTGATGCCGCCACCCACGACTACAAGATCGTAAAATTCCTTTTCGTCAACCGCTTCCGGCCAGGTCTGGCCGTCGCGCATTTCGTGTGCCACCTCCCAGGATCCATCGTGGCTCCCCCGCATTCCTGTCTTGGCGGGTGGGTAATAGCTCGGATCCGTTTCGGGCGCGGAATCGGGCGCAGACATCGCTTCCAGCCAGGCAGGACTGCTGGCTGCCAACGACGCGCCCAGAGTGACAGCGCAACCGTTCAGAAAATCGCGCCGCGTGATGGTGCGGTCCATTCCCAACGCCCGATCTCCCTCTTTGCTCATCAGCCTCTCCTATGAGAAAACGACTTTGCCCGGTTCCAGAATCTAGTTCCCGGGTGAACCATTGAACACAACTTGCCCATTCTGACCTCGCAATCTCATCCAGGCTAAAACGTCATTCGCAGAGCCAGCTGCAGGATTCTCGGGGCGTATGTTCCGCTGATCTGGCCGAATGTTCCCGACGTAACGGACGTATCAGAAGGCGGCCGGAATTCTGCGTGATTGAAGATGTTGAATGCCTCAGCGCGGAAGATGAGTTTCGTTCGCTCCCCGACAAGGTCGGTTGATTTTTCCAGTGCGAGGTCGAGATTGGAATGCCGCGGGCCATGGAACGAATTCCTCGTATAGGTTCCATAGAATCCCAATGGACAGGTATCTGCCCCGATACAGGCGTCAGGTTGGAATGAGTTGGGATTGAACCAAAAGTTTCCGGTGGCTCCGTTAAACGTTTGCAGACGACGGGGATCAAATGTTTGCACGGAACCGACCATTTGGTCTGCTCTTACGATCTCTCCATCCCCGGCTCCCGACGGGCCAGGATCTGTGGAATGCTGGTGCGTACCGGCAAGAAAGTCCAGCGGGATTCCCGATTGAATGAAGTAAATGGGATACAAGCTCCAACCGGAGGTCAGCCGCTTTGGGCCCGTAGCCCACGTTTTGGCGAATGGCAGCTCCCAACCTCCGCTGAGCGCAAATCTTTGCCGGAGATCAAAATCCGAATTACCGTAGAACTGGTTGTGGTTGTAGTAAGGAATCGAAGAAACTCGCGAATTGAATCCCGTTCCGTTATCCAGGTTGTGAGACCAGGTGTAAGCGGCCGTAAAAAATGCATTTCCGATAAAGCGCACATCCTCTGCTCTCTTCGTCAGGCTCGTAAGCAAGCCGTTGTAATTCGCGTGGTTGAGGCCATCGAAGGTTGGGGCAAAACCGAAGGTGTTGGGATCTGCATTTGGATTTGAAGCCAAGAGTTGCTGGTTCAGAATGCGCGTGCCGGTTCCTAGGATCATGGGGTTTTGGTCAACCCAAGTGAGGAGTTTGTGTGAGGAGCTTCCGGCAAAACCGATCTCAGCCATCAGACCGTTTGCCAGTTGACGCTGGACGCTCAGGTTGTATTGATAGATGTAGGGCGTCTTGAGGTGAATATTCACAAAGTTATTGCCTGATCCCAGAAACGGGGTAAACCCGGCATTCGCAAAATTGACGTTCGAAGGTGGGGGTATCTGCGAAGGGAAGGGATCGACTTGGCCAGCAGTCTCGTAGGGGTGTGAGAGTATTGGATTGACCGCGTTCGCGGGAACTTGCGTGGGGTCAAAGGTAAAGTCTGTTCCGCCAGCCCAGGGCGCCTCGTCGGTGGCCCAATCTGACATCCAGCCGTTGAGCGTGTCGAAAAACAATCCGCCGCCGCCACGAATACTGGTTTTTCCGTCTCCGAAGGGATCCCACGCGATTCCGATGCGCGGAGAAAAATTCGTATGGTCGGGGAAGTACCAGCCCCGCGGCGCTCCAGGATCGCCGGGAACCAGAAACCCAAGCGGGGCACCCGGAAATTTTACCGACTGCGCGCCCGGGACAATGCTGAAACTATATCCATGGGTATCAGTTTCGGGGCTCGTGTACTCATAGCGAAGCCCGTAGGTTACGGTCAGGCGCGGCGTTGCCTTCCATTCATCCTGCGCGAAGGCTGCATATTGTTTTTGGTGCTCATTGCTAGGCGCTTTCGAGTATTCGCTAAACTCGTCCGACGCTCCGAACAAAAAATCCGCCAGATCATTTCCGGAGCCTATTCCAAAGGGTCCGGAGAAGTAGAAGATCCCGTTCGTCTGGTAGGCGTAGATCGAGTTCTCTTGCATGATCCCGAAACGGCCGCCAAACTTGTACGTGTGATGTCCGCGATTCCAGGTCAGCGTATCGGAAAACGCGTAGTTGTTGTCGGCCTTCCAGGCCACATTTGGATTAAACCCCACGTTCATGCCGCTTGCGAACGATAGCGACGGCGGTCCGAAGGGGTCATCGGACTGGATATTGACGCCGAGTTGCGTCGGTATCGGAAGATGACTGGTAGGAAGAGCGGTTTGTTGGAAACGCTGCGCAGTGATCAGCACCTCATTCAACGTGGAAAGCGAAATGGTTTTGGTGTAGGCGATATTGCCGAAGTAGTCCCAAGTCGTAGTGGCGGAAGTGAAACCAGGGATATTGGCTCCGAAGAATGGGTTGAGAATGGGCTCCTTGTTGGACCCGACGGAGAGCGAAATGTGATCGTTCTTGGTCGCGTAGAAGTCGAACTTGCCCACGTACTGATTCACATTGTCTTTTTGGGCGCCTTGCGGAAAGACTTGCCCGTTGGGTGAGGTTGGAATGATGCCGGCTGTGATGTAGCTCTGCGCAACCGGATTGATCTTCGTAGGATCGATGATTGCCTGCAGTTGTTTGGCTGGGTCAGACTGGTAATAAGGATGAGCCTGAAGGAACGCGACCACTCCTGGATCGGGGCCGGTACCCTGAAAATTTGAGAAGTCCCCTCCCAATTCAGCCGGGGTGTAGGTGGTGACAAATCCCTGGTTGATGGTTGCCGTTTGGCGCTGCCCCTGGTAGCCGAAAAAGAAGAAGAACCGGTCCTTACCGTTCAGCCACTTGCCCAGCGTAATTGGGCCGCCAATCACGCCTCCAAACTGATTGCGCTTGAGCACCTGGCGCGGATTTCCCAGTTCGTTGTCGATGTAGTCATTGGCGTTAAATGCGTCATTGCGCAAGTATTCGAATAAGCTTCCGTGTAAGCCGTTGGTTCCTGACTTGAGGACCACACTGATGGTACCGCCTCCGTTCCTGCCATATTCGGCGGTGTAGTTATTCTCGAGAAGTTTGAATTCTTCCACAGCTTCAGGATTGGGATTGAAGACGACCTGGTTGCTCGTGGTCCGATTATTCATACCGCCATCGAGCAGGTACGTTATGGCGTCGCCGCGACCGCCCGCCACGCTGATGCCCCCGAGTCCGGTTTCGGTCGAGCCGCCGTTGCTCGTACCATACGTCCCAATGTCATCGGCGATGGGAACGACGCCAGGTTGGGTCAGCGCCAGGTCCAGCGTATTGCGTCCGTTGAGAGGAAGGTCCTGGATGGCCTTGCCGGTGACCGTTCCGCCGATCGTAGGATTCACCGTCTCGACCTGGGCAGCCTGCGATTGCACTTCGACGGTTTCATTGGCAGCTCCCACCTTCAAGCGAATGTCGATACGCAGCGCCTGGTTAATGGTGAGCTCCTGAGCTTCGGTCGTGGCCTTGGCGAAGCCGCGGCTCTCGACCGTTACCTTGTACATGCCGATCGACACGTCGAGAACCTGGTAGCTCCCCTTGTCATCGGTCACTGTGTTCCAGCTCACATTGGTGCCGACGTTGGTCACGGTCACCTTGGCACCGGCCACTGCCGCTCCCTGAGGATCAGTGACGATGCCGATGACCCGTCCGCTGGTGTTTTGTGCCCAAACGGAAATCCCGAAGATCAAAACGGCGAGAGACAGAGTGAGTGCCGCCCGCCGCGTGCAGGGTGAGCAGGACAGACGCTTGCAGCTTCGCAGTGCCATACAATGCCCTCCGGCAGAAATCGAATTGTTTTACCGGTACGGATCGCAGAGACAGAAGTCAGAAGTTGAAAACGAGATCTGGCAACGACGCGGGAACCGCTCATCGAAGGCGTGGACAGCATCGCCACAAAAGACTGAGCACGGCATATAGGGCAACCTCGGCTCCTTACGCACCTTTGAGTCCGAATTATCCTTTGTAGATTCCGCCGAACCTTACGAGAATTGTGGAAGGTTAGAAAAGCATACCCTTCAGTGTCAAGCAGAAAATTCCTATTGAGGCAAAGCGTTTCTTAAATCGTCCCAGCCTCCCAAGTCGCCAGTTTCCTGGACAGGACAATACCCCAGAGTGAATGGCGCCTTCGGCCTCGTCATAGACAGCGGCCTTAGAGTCGGCGGCGGCACTGAGGGGAGGAATCTCCATTCGGGGAGTGGAGTAGTTCAAGGAGACGGCTTTTCATTCTTCTTGACAGGGCTCGCTAGTTTTTCTAACCTTGCGGACTTATAGTAATGTGTGTGCTGCGACACGCAGCGAATCTCTGCTCCGCGATACTGGGGAACTTTCATGCGGGTTTTGATGTGTCTGTTCATGTTGTGGTGCCTTTGGTTGCACCCAGCCTTGGCCCAAGATCGCGACTACGGTCGCTCCATGGTAGTGAGTGACCGCGGTATTGTGGCTACCAGCCAAGTTCTAGCTTCGCAGGCGGGCGCCCATATCCTTGAGCAGGGTGGTTCCGCTATCGACGCGGCTATCGCCGCCAACGCCGTGCTGGGCGTAACTGAGCCCATGATGAACGGCATCGGCGGCGATCTGTTCCTTCTCTATTGGGATGCGAAGAGCGGCAAGCTGTACGGTCTAAACGCAAGTGGGTGGACTCCGCAGGGCCTCACCATAGATTTCCTGAAGAAGCAGGGCATCACCTCGATGCCTGACGATGGAATCCACAGTGTCACCGTGCCGGGAGCCGTGGACGGTTGGGCGAAAGCTCATCAGCGTTTTGGACGATTGCCTTGGAACGTCTTGTTTACGTCTGCGATTTACTACGCCGAGAACGGTTATTCCGTACCTGAAATCATTCACGATTTCTGGGGTATCGGCGGCGCAAAGTTGAAACAGACACAGGAAGCGCAGCGTGTCTTTCTTCCCAATGGCAAGCCGCCTGCCGTGGGTGAAAAGTTCTCCAATCCCGATCTGGGGAAGACCTTGCGATTGCTGGCAGACAAGGGAGCTCGTGACTTCTACGAAGGCGAAATTGCGAAAGCAATCCTCAAGACATCGAACTCTATGGGCGGGACCATGCAACCGGGCGACTTGGCGGAATTTTCTTCGGAGTGGGTTGATCCAATCTCGATCGATTACCGCGGGTGGAGAGTCTACGAACTTCCTCCTAATGGGCAAGGGATGGCTGCGTTGGAAATGCTGAATATCATGGCTGCCTCACAGCCAGACAAGCAGGGCCCACAGGGAACGGTAGAGCTACACAAGAAGATCGAAGCGATGAAGCTGGCCTACACCGACCTGTATCGCTACAACGGTGATCCTCGCTTCGCGAGCATCCCAGTGCGAGGCCTGCTTTCAAAAGAGTATGCAGAACAACGTGCCGCGTTGATTAATCCGCAGAAAGCGAATTGTGCTGTGGTCAATGGTACGCCGGCAAAAAGCGACACCACGTACCTGGCCGTGGTCGACAGAGATGGCAACATCGCTTCGGTGATCCAGAGTGTGTACGACTACTTCGGCTCTGGCGTTGCGGTGAAAGGCATGGGTTTTCTGCTTCAGGATCGAGGAGGACTATTTGTGCTCGATCCTGAACATCCAGATGCGCTCGCCCCGCACAAGCGTCCCTTCCACACCATCATTCCTGCATTTATGGAACGGGGAGACCAACACATAGGATTTGGGATTATGGGCGGTTCCAATCAGCCGCTTGCGCATGCTCAATTCGTGTCCGACGTAGTGGACTATGGCTGGAACATCCAGGCAGCTCTCTCCGCTCCACGCTTCACCATCCGCGACACAGGACAGCCAATCAAGTGCACCATTCTTCTGGAGTCGCGAGTCTCGCCGGAAGTGCAGAGTCAGTTGCGCCAGAAGGGCCACAACTTGGTTCTGCGAAAGGATTATTCCGCATTGATGGGACGGGGACAGGTGGTGCTTCACAACTCCACAACCGGCACAAACTTCGCTGCCTCTGACCCGCGGGCCGACGGCTCCGCTGAGCCCGAAGCAATGCCGACACAGTAGCAGCGCATGGTCTATGAATACTGAATGCTTCGTCGTTAATCCATGAGCGAAGAAGATCGCGACCGGCAGTTGGGAATGCGACGCCGCATCACACGGCGTGATTTCCTCAACGGCGTTGCCGTAGGTATCGGAGCGCTAGGTTACGCCAGCCTGCCCGATCTGGCACACGGTACCCAAGCTGCATTCCAAGCTGCTGCCGATTCCGCCAAATTCTATCCGCCTGCTTTGACCGAAATGAGGGGCAGCGCGCCGGGCTCGTACGATGTTGCGCACGCCCTGCGCGACGGGAACTTCTGGGAAACCGCCGGAAGCCCCGCAGACACGCTCGAAACGTATGACTTAGTCGTCGTGGGTGGCGGCATCAGCGGGCTTGCTGCGGCTTACTTCTATCGCAAGAATGCCGGCAAGGGTTCACGCGTTCTGGTTCTCGATAACAACGATGATTTTGGCGGGCACGCCCGGCGTAACGAGTTCCGCGTGGGAGGACGGCTGCTGTTGAGTAACGGTGGAACCCAGTCAATTGAGAGTCCCTCGGAATACAGTGAAGTCGCCAAAGGCGTTCTCAGTGACCTGGGAGTCCAAACGAAGACTTTTTATAAAGCCTACGATCAGAAGTTGTACTCGCATCTCGGTACAGCCTGCTTCTTTGACAAGGGGACCTTTGGTGAGGATCGCCTAGTAACTGGAATGGGCTCGACTCCCTGGCCCGAGTTTCTCAAGAAGAGTCCGTTGCCGGAAAAGGTGCAGCAGGCGATTGCCCGTCTCTACGACGAGAAGAAGGATTATCTCTCCGGCCTCTCCAAAGAGGAGAAGCATGCGCGGCTGGCAAAGATCAGTTACGCGGGATTCTTGACTGAGATTTGTAAAGCCGATCCTGACGTCTTGCCATTTTTCCAGACTTATACACACGATTTGTATGCAGTCGGAATTGATGCGGTTTCAGCTCTTGCGTGTTATAGAAATCCCGACGACTACGGGGCATGCCACTATGCAGGTTTTCAAGGGATGGATCTAGGCGGAGACGACGAAAAAGAAGAACCCTACATTTTTCACTTTCCCGATGGGAATGCGTCCATCGCCCGCTTGCTCGTGCGGAGTCTCGTCCCTGAAGCCGTTCCAGGGCACACCATGGAGGACGTTGTTACCGCCCATGCCGACTACAGCAAGCTTGATCAGCCGTCATCCCCAATCCGAATTCGCCTGAACTCGACCGCGGTTCGTGTGCAACACTCCGGGCGACCAGAGTCGGCGAAAGAAGTGGAAGTCTCGTATGTCCAAGAAGGAAAGCTAAAGAAGACAACAGGGAAGTCCTGCATCCTCGCCTGTTACAACAGCATGGTCCCATATCTTTGCCCTGAGCTGCCTGAGAAGCAGAAGGAAGCTCTGCACTACTGCGTAAGGGAACCGTTCATTTATACGCACGTTGTCATTCGCAATTGGACGGCATTCCACAAACTGGGGATACGACAGATCGTCTCGCCAGGAAGTTATCACAGCTTCACCATGCTCGATTTTCCTGTCGGCCTGGGTGCATATCAGTTTCCCAGCAACCCGCAGGAACCAATGGTGCTCTTTATGTTGCGGACTCCCTGCAAGCCGGGGCTGCCGCGCCGAGATCAGTACCGGATGGGCAGGTTCGAACTCATCAGCACGCCATTTTCTGAGTTTGAACGCAATATCCGTGAACAGTTGAATCGCGCGCTCGCGCCGGCTGGATTCGATTCCGCCCGCGATATTGCTGCAATAACGGTAAATCGGTGGGCGCACGGTTACGCCTACGAATACGATTCTTTGTTTGATCCGCGCTGGGCGCC
>Ga0187857_10002632_pt1 | contig 15757 bp, 17 predicted proteins | sample June2016WEW_8_10_FD_132984 | JGI IMG/M metagenome (GOLD analysis project Ga0187857, IMG submission 132984) | Peatland microbial communities from SPRUCE experiment site at the Marcell Experimental Forest, Minnesota, USA - June2016WEW_8_100 | ecosystem: Environmental > Terrestrial > Soil >...
AAACAACAAAAGAAACGGCCCGGTGGCGTAGTTTTCGTTGCGAATGGCGTAGGCCACGGTGAAGGCGAAATACAGGCCGAGGGCGACCTCAAAATAGGGCATCCAGCCGGCTTTGTTCTTGTATTTTTTCGCGGCAAAGGTGCCGCTCCTGCCTTCAATCTTGAATTTCGGCGTACGCGCAAAATCCGATTTTTTCCCGGCAAGGGCCTCGAGCACTGCCTGAGCGTTGCGCACGCTGATGCCGATGCCGGTGGCCATCACGAAGGGCATATACAGAAATGTATTCAGCCACGTCTTGGGGTGCAATTCCTTTTGCGCCGCAAGATAAAAACTTGAGATGGAACAGGTGGAGGCGAGGAACAACGGCAGATCGATCACCGCCATCTGAAACCAGCCTTGATAGAAGCGCACGATCATGGCGGGCAAAAGCATCGTGGAGAGCAGGACCATCAACGGGTAAGAAATGTTGGCAGTTAAATGGAAAAACGCTTCGGATTTTACGTGGAAGGGCGCATCCGACCGGAGCACTCTGGGCAGGATTTTCTTCGCGGTTTGCATCAGCCCCTTGGCCCAGCGCGCCTGCTGCGCCTTGAAGCCATTCATGTCCACGGGAAGCTCGGAAGCACATTCGATGTCCGGCAGGTAAAGAAATTTCCAGCCCTTCAACTGCGCGCGGTAGGAGAGATCGGTGTCCTCGGTCAAGGTGTCGTGTTCCCAGCCGCCGGCGGCTTCGATGGCCTCGCGGCGCCATACGCCGGCGGTGCCGTTGAAATTGAAGAAGGTGCCGCGGCGCGAGCGCCCGCCGTGTTCGATGACGAAGTGGCCATCCAGGAGAATCGTCTCGACGCGGGTAAGGAGGGAATAGTCGGAGTTGAGATAGGTCCAGCGCGTTTGCACCATGCCGATGTTTTCGCCGGCGCCGGGCGCCAGGAAATACGGGATGGTGCAGCGCAGGAAATCGGCCGTGGGGATGAAGTCCGCGTCGAAGATGGCGACAAACTCGCCCCGCGATGTTTTCAGGCCGTTTTCCAGCGCGCCGGCTTTGAAGCCTTCGCGGTTGGTGCGGTGAATGTAGACGATCGGTAGGCCGGCAGCGGCGTGGCGTTCCACGCAGACGCGCGCGACTTCACGGGTTTCGTCGGTGGAGTCGTCGAGCACCTGGATATCCAGCAACTCGCGCGGATAGTCGAACTGGGAAACGGCGTCGACCAGGCGCTCGATGACGTAGCGCTCATTGAAGATGGGAAGCTGTATGGTAACCTTGGGCCAGTTTTCCACGGGCGGCGGAATTGCCGGAATGTTTTTGCGATAGACGTAGTAATCGTAGATCAGGGCGTAGCGGTGCAGGCCGTAGAACGCCAGAACGAACAGCACGATGAAGTAGGGAATCATCATCGCCAGATCGAAGGCGTTGGCGTTGTACACCCCGGTGAAGGTGCGGTCCGTGATCTTGTGCCAGTAGTGGCTCAGCGGACCCTGCTGCAACGCGGCGAATAGAAATGGAGCGAGATTCAACAAGATTCGTGTCTCTCCAAATGCCTTCTGAAAAACAAGCGAACCGTCGGCAAGTGCTCTGGCTGCTGGGGGCAGGTGTGCTGCTGGAAGCGTTCTACCTGCGGATGCACAGCCTTTACTACCTGAAAAACCACGCGGTTGCGTTCATCGAACTGGCGCTGGCCGCGGGAGTAGTCTACTTGATTGCGCTGTACGGAATCGAGCGCACGCGGTCCTCGCGCACAGCCACCATTCTACTGATTTTTGCGGCGATTGCATTTCGCGCACCCCTCTGGCCGATGCAGCCGACGCTTTCCGACGATTTGCAGCGGTACCGCTGGGACGGCAAAGTGCAAGCGCATGGCTTGAATCCTTATTCCACCGTGCCGAAGGATCCGCGCATGGCCGCCCTGTGGGACAAATACTACGAGGTCATGCCGGCGCGAGAAATGCCTTCGATCTATCCCCCCGGTTCGCAGTGGGTTTTTCGCGCGACGTGGAAACTCTTTCCGGGCCCCACGGCGTTCAAAGTTCCCTTCGCCACGGCGGATGTGCTGGCGCTGTTGCTGCTGGCGTGGATGTTCCGCAAGGAGCCCGACCGCAATTTTCGCATGGCGGTGTACGCGTGGAATCCGCTGGTGATCGTGGAATTTGCCGGAAGCGGCCACAACGATGCGCTGGCGATTTTGGGAATCGTGTGCGGGCTGGCGCTGTTGAAGAAGTGGAAGGTGCTTGCCAATGTGCCCATCGCTTTCGCGGCGATGGCCAAAGCGTTTCCGGCGCTGCTTATTCCAGTGTGGATCCGCAGAGCGGGATGGCCGGAAAAGCGCGCGGGTTGGTGGGCCGCGGCAGTGGCGGGCGGGACGATGCTGGCAGTGCTCGCGCCGTATTGGGACGCGCTGGGGATGTTTCACGCCAACATGACCTATTACGAAGCGACGTGGAGGAATTACCACGCCAGTTTGTACACGGTGATCGACTGGCTGGCCGGCGGAAAGGCAAGAATCGCGCCGCTTGTGGGGATAGGCGCCTGTTGGGGGCTGTCACTCTGGCTGGCGTGGAAACGCGCGGAGCCCGCCCGCGCCGCCTATCTGCTGATCGGAACGATCCTGGCCTTCAGCGCGAACGGATATTCGTGGTACTTCACGTGGATCGTGCCGATGCTTTGCTTCTATCCCAATCCAGCGTGGCTACTGCTAACGGTGCTGCAATTTCTTTCCTATAACGTGCTGATCGGTTACGGAATCCTGGGCGTGTTTAAGTTTGATCCGTTCTTGCAGGCGTTGGTCTACGTGCCGTTTTACGCTTTGCTTATCGGCCTGTTTCTTTACGGCCGATGGAAACGGAAAGTCAGCGCTTCCTGAAGACTCATGGAACAGCGGGGAACATTGCCGGAGATTGCGCGCGAGTTTCTTCGCCTCGGTTTCGTCGCCTACGGCGGCGCCGCCGCGCACATCGCCATGATGGAAGAGCGATTTGTGCGCCAGCGCGCGTGGGTGACGCGGGAACGCTTTGTGGATCTGGTCGGCGCCGTGAATCTTCTGCCGGGACCCACCTCGACTGAACTCGCTATTTATTTGGGAGAAATTCGTGGCGGGATACCGGGCCTGATCACGGCGGGTGCGTGCTTCATCCTGCCGGCCGCGGTGCTGGTGGTTGCGCTAGCCTGGGCCTATCTGCGATTTGGCGCGGTGCCGCAGATGGCGGGTTTGCTGTTCGGAATCAAGCCCGTGGTTGTCGCTCTGATGGCGCAGGCAATCTGGAACCTGGGGCGCGCGGCGATGAAGAGTACGGCGCTGGCGATATTAGCGGTCTGTGTCGTCGCACTCGCCGCTTGGGGCGTCCACGCACTGCTGTTGCTGATCGGCGCGGGAATTTTGTGGATGATCATTGGCGCGGGAAAGAGTCTCGCGAGAACCCGCGCGGCGATTGTTGGCATGATTGGCACGGGCGCCGCTAGCTCGGTCGGTACGATTGGCGCAGTGCCCGTGTTTCTCTATTTCCTGAAAATCGGCGCGGTGCTGTTTGGTAGCGGCTACGTCTTGCTGGCGGTGCTGCGCGCAGACCTTGTGGCGAAGCTGCACTGGTTGAGCGACGCGCAACTGCTGGACGCCATCGCCGTGAGCCAGGCCACGCCGGGCCCCTTTTTCACGGTGGCGACTTTCATTGGTTACTTGTTAGCGGGATGGAGAGGCGCGGCGTTGGCGACATTGGGCATGTTTTTGCCGGCGTTTGTGTACGTGGGCGCAACCGCGGGATTTCTGCCCAAGCTGCGCCAATCGCCGGTGGCCAGCGCGTTTCTGGATGGCGTGAATGCCGCAGCCGTTGCCTTAATGGCGTTTGTGGGCTGGCAATTTGCCCGCGCTTCACTGGTGAACGCGTCGGCAGTGATTCTGGCCGTCGTGAGCGCGGTGCTCGTCTTGCGCTACAAAGTAAACTCCGCGTGGCTGGTGCTCGGCGGCGCCATTGCGGGAATTCTTCTTCACGCCCTGGGCATCATTTAAAGCTGACGATCAGGGAATTAGCGCGATCTTGCCGAAAGCGCCGGGCGCCATGACGTCAATATGAGCTTGCGGCGCGTCCTTTAGCGGTAGTTCTTTGCCAACGATTGGGCGCAGAGTGCCGTTTTCGAGGCCGGCAGCGATGGCGGCATGAATTTCCGCGGACTCCGCGTCCGTGGCTGCCCACAGCGTGAATCCACGCACAGAAGCGCGCCGGGCCATCAACTCGCGAGGATTGATGGTGATTTCACCGCGATTGCCGATGACGATGACGCGCCCGCGGATCGCCAGCAGCTTCAGATCGGTGGCCAGATTCACGTTGGCCAGCATTTCGAGGATGAGATCGATGCCGCGTCCGCCGGTGGCTTTCAGGATCTCTTCGGGATAGCCGGCTTTGCTGTGGTCGAAGACGTGATGCGCGCCTTCTTTCTTCACCAGTTCGAGACCGCGCGAAGTGCCTGCCGTGCCGATCACAGTTAATCCCAGAGCGCGCGCCCACTGCACCGCGGCGACGCCCACGCCGCCGCTGGCGCCGTGGACGAGCAGCGTTTCGCCGGCCCGCGCATCAGCGTGGTGGCGCAATGCCGTGTAGGCGGTGCCGTAGGGCACCCACAGCCCCGCGCCTTGCGAAAACGATATTTTTTCCGGCAGCGGGTACACCTGGTTCTCGCGCGCCAAGGCATATTCGGCGTAAGCGCCGGTGAGCGTGGTCGCCGTGTACACACGGTCGCCTGGCTTCACTTTGGTGACGCCCCCGCCGACAGCCTCGATCGTGCCCGCCGCGTCGGAACCGGGAGTATAGGGCAGCGCGGGTTTCACCGGGTACGCGCCGTTGCGCATGTAGGTGTCGTACGGGTTGACGCCCGCCGCACGCACACGCACGAGCACTTCGCCGGGCCCGGGCTTTGGCGTGGGCACTTCATGAACCGCTAGAACTGCGGGTCCCCCGAATTGGTAAACCTGAATCGCTTTCATACGTTTTCTCCCGTCAAAAAATCATAAATCCAAGATTAGATGTTTCCGCTGCAAATCATACGCCAACAAGATAGGAAAAGAGTCGCCAGACCAGAGGCTCGCTAAGTCATCGCACTCCGAACTAAAAATGGTCGTCGTGCAGCAGTGATGCTTCTTCCTTCTCGACAGTGCCGGAGGTTTGCGCCCACGCTGTTGTCTGCCAGTTGTCTTTATGCTTCTTCGTGGGAATCCACGCCGGCAAGGGCTGGCTCAGATGGTTTGCCAGCGCGCAGACGTAGGGCTCGTACATCGCGCGAAGCTCGGCAAGCTTGCGATCGGCTTCGGGGGTGGTGACGAGATTGGTGCCGTTCTTGGCCAGCTTGTCGCGCAGATACAGGAGCGTTTCCGCGGGCAAGCGATCCTGCGGCAAAGGACGTGGCGCCGCCGAGAAGACTTGGCAAAGATCGACCACGGCGTGCCGCGCGATGGCGAAGGTGAGTTCGGCTTGTTTCGCGCAGGAATCTTCGATGCCCGCGACGGTCAGCGCGCAGGTGTCCAGGATGGCGGTGAGCGAGCCAATCCAGGATTGGTTGTCGTGTTGCGAGCGAAAATAGGCGAGCACCGGATAGGAGAGATGGCTCTCCAACAATTCCGCGCACCAGTGCTCCCAATCCTTAAGCAGGTCGCGCAGCGCTTCATGGCCGGTGGGATAACTGTGGCGGCGAAGCAGTTCGCCAGCAGTGGGCGGCGTGCCGGCGCGCGCATCGAGCAAGGCGATATTGGTTTCGCGGCGGCCAAACGCGCCGTAAATAAACGGAAGATAGCCGATCACGGCGGCGAGAAAAGCGAATCCAAATCCTGCTTCGGCAACCACAAGGAGACGCGCCAAGCCGGAGCGCGGCACCACATCACCCAGTCCCAGGGTGAAAAATGTCGTGCCGCTAAGGTACAGGTCGGTGAATATGCTCGGGCGGGAACCGGTAAGATTGACCGCCGACCCCGCGCCGTATTGCATCATACCGAAGCTGATGACCAAGCCGACGGCCCATACACCCACGAGTGCCAGAAGCGAGATCGGGCCGAAGAAACCGAGGAAGGTCTCGCGCGTTTTGTGCGAAGAGAGCAGCCGGGCCGCCGCTTTCCAGACGGACCAGGTCAGCCGGTAGTAGAAGCGCGTCAGGCGGAATTTCCGGGTGACGCGGCGCGGCAGGATGATCGCTTCGAAGGCATCCCACGCCACGAGCAGAAAAACAGCTACACCTGCCAGAAACACACCAGGGACGGGAATCATGCGCAGCATTGTACTCGCTTTGCGAGGGAATACACGGCGGCGATCAGGAGATCAGCCGCGCATTCACGGAAATTTCCGCCTTGTACAGCTTGGAGACGGGGCAGCCGGTTTCCGCAGCTTTCACGGCGGCATCGAACTTGGCTTTGTCGGCGCCGGGAATGTTCGCGACGAGATCGAGATGGCTCTTGGTGATGGAGAAACCTTCGCCGACCTTCTCGAGGGTGATCGTACAGGTGGTTTCCAGCCGCGTTGCGGTGATTCCGGCGCCGCCGAGCTGCGCGGAAAGCGCCATGGTGAAGCATCCGGCGTGCGCGGCCGCGAGCAGTTCTTCGGGATTTGTGCCCACGCCATTTTCAAAGCGCGTGTCGAAGGAATACTGGGCGCTCTTCAGCGTGCCGCTATCGGTGGAAATGGAGCCTTTGCCCGATTTCAGATCGCCCTGCCAGACCGCGGATGCTTTGCGTTGCATGAATGATTCTCCTGTCTCTGATGTGACGGCGTTTGACCTCTTCCTTGGATTCAGGTATTCAGCAAAAAGGTTCATGCCAAATTGAAGAGGGCGGGACGCTGGGGCGCCCGAAGCATCCTACCACCGGTGAAAAACAAAGAATACGGCCAGAGAGATGCAGGCGTTAGCCACCACGCAGTTACCTTCAGGGAATACGGGCGGGCCAAAGGCCGCGGATGTAGACGGTGCCACCCGCAACGCGATAGTAGACCAGCCAATTGCCAGCGAGGAACCAGCGGTGGCGGCGGAAGCGGCCCTTTGCGCGCACAGGATACATATGGGGAAACAGCTTCAGATATTCAAGGTGGTCCAGAATTTGATTCCGATCGTATTCCGGGAGTTCGTAGAAGAGGTCCCGTACGGTATCGGCCCAGACGATGGGCGTCATCAGCGTTTCTTTGTTCTTCTTTTGGAGAGCGCCCGGGACCTTCGCACAACTTCTTCGTGCGAAGTCACGCGGCCCGCTTTGATGTCCGTCTCGGATTTGGCCATCATGGCTTGAAAGGCGGAATCCGCCTCAATCTTGTCGAGGCGGTCTTCCATGTCGGAGTAGACCTGAATGGCTTGGCGGACGATCAGGCTGCGGTTTCCGCCGTTGTAAGAGGCGAGTTCTTCGAGCAGTTTGTCGGTGCGCTTATCGAGAACAAATTGTTTCCGCATAGGGGTGTCTCCCACGAGAAGCATACCGCCGCAGTGTGGAATATTCAACACCATTCATGAATGGTGTTGAATCTTCGGAACCGCTCGCGGCGCCTCTTTCACACCAGACAGCTACGAGACCCAACTACGCATTCAGGCCAAGAGAGACCAAGCCGGGAGGCGTGGCCGGAACGATGGGAGGAAGTTTCGAGCGGTCGATGGGGCGGTACAGGGTGTCGCGCTCGACGGGGATGCGGCCTGCGGCGCGGATCAGGCGTTCCAAGTCGCTGCGCGAAGTGAACTCGGAGGTTTTCGCGCCGGCGTCGTGGTAAATCTTTTCTTCGACGACGGTGCCGTCAATGTCGTTTGCGCCAAAGCGCAACGCGATCTGGGCGATGCTCGGCGTCAGCATGACCCAGTAGGCCTTGATGTGGTCAAAATTATCCAGCAGCAGGCGCGAAATCGCGATGTTACGCAAATCGTCGTAACCCGTGGGCTTCGGAATGTGCTCGAGCGGCGTATTGTCCGGGTGAAACGCCAGCGGAATGAAGGCGACGAAGCCGTGCGTTTCATCCTGGGCTTCGCGCAGCTTCACCAGATGATCCACGCGCTCCTCGGCGGTTTCCACGTGGCCATAGAGCATGGTGGCGTTCGACGGGAGGCCCAGGCGATGCGCCTTTTTCGCCATGCTCAGCCACATGCGTCCGCTGACCTTGTGGTCGCAGATGATGCGGCGCACGCGTGGATGGAAAATCTCCGCGCCGCCGCCGGGGCAGGAGTCCACGCCGGCTTCCTTCATTTTCCGGAGCGTTTCATCGACAGAAAGCTTGGCAATGCGCGCGAAAAAGTGCACCTCAACCATGGTGAAGGCTTTGAGATGCACGTGAGGGTGGCGCTGCTTCAGGCCGCGGATCAGTTCCAGGAAGAAATCGAACGGCAGATCAGGGTGCAGGCCGCCAACGATGTGAAATTCGGTGGCGCCTTCGCGCACGCCCTGACCGGCGCGCGCGTACATTTCTTCGAGCGTGAAGGTGTACGCGCCGGGCGCTCCGGGATCGCGTCCAAACGCGCAGAGCTTGCAATGGGCCACGCAGACGTTGGTGGGATTGATGTGGCGGTTGACGTTGTAATAAGTGATGTTGCCGTGGCGCTTCTCGCAAACGAAATTGGCCAGCCAGCCGACGGCCAACAGGTCGGGCGTGCGGTAGAGGGCCACGCCATCGTCGAAGGAGAGGCGTTCGCCCGCCAGCACCTTAGCAGCGATGGGTTTTAGGCTTGCGTCAGTGAGCGTCAGTTCAGCCACGATTCTCTCTGCTTAGTAAGATGGTCACCCGGAGGCGGCCGCTACATCCATTTTGCATTTTGAAACTTGCGAAAAGTTCAAACGCGCCAAACCGCTGCGGCAGCGCCCCAGAACAACAGGAACAACATACTAATATAGCCGTTCACGGTGAAAAACGCAGCGTTCAGCTTGCTGAGATCATTCGCTTTCACCAGGGAATGCTCGTAGCCGAGCAGTGAGGCCACGACGACGATTCCCGCCCACGCGGGCCACGGCAGGCCGAAGCTCGCCGCCAGCCAACTCAACAAGAGCACCACGCCCGCATGCATGGCGCGCGCGATCATCAGCGCGGCGGCGATACCGAAGCGCTGGGGCACGGAAAACAGCCCGGCCTGCTTGTCGAATTCGATGTCCTGGCAGGCGTACAGCACGTCAAAGCCGCCGACCCACAAGGTGACCGCGGCGCACAAAATCAGCATGCGCGAATCGAGGCTTCCGGTGATGGCAATCCAGGCCGCGGCGGGCGAAATCCCCAGCGCAAATCCGAGGAAGAGGTGCGACCACGTGGTGAAGCGCTTCGTGAACGAATATAAAAATAGGATGGCCATGGCGACGGGCGCGAGCTTCAACGCCAGCAAATTCAATTGCCAGGCAGCGGCAAAGAAGAGTGCGACGGCCGCAAGCGTGAACATCCAGGCAAACGAAACGGAGAGCGCACCGGTGGCCAGCGCGCGCATTTTCGTGCGCGGATTTTCCTTGTCGTAGCGGAGATCGGCGATGCGGTTGAGGGTCATGGCGGCGGACCGCGCGGCCACCATGGCGATCACGATCCACAGAATCTGCCGCAACGTGGGCCAGCCGTGCTGCCTGGAGCGCGCCGCGAGCAACGCGCCGGTGAGAGCAAACGGCAAGGCAAACACCGAGTGCTCAAACTTGATCATTTCCAGGATTGTGCGGATGCGGCTGGCCATCTGTGCCTACGGCGCGGCCTTCTTTGCGGGCGCGCTGCCTGTCCAGCGATACATCTGTTCCTGCGGCAATCCGGCGTGCGCCAGGACGCGGCAGACATATTGCGTCACGATATCGTCAATTGTTTTGGGTTTGTGATAAAACGCCGGCACCACGGGCATGATGACTGCGCCGGCCTGCTGTGCGCGCAGCATGTTTTCCAGGTGGACGCGGTTGAACGGAGTGTCGCGCACGCAGAGAATGAGCTTGCGGCCTTCCTTCAGCATTACATCGGCGGATCGCGCGACGAGGTCATCGCTGGTACCGTTGGCAATGGCCGCCAGAGCGCCCATGGTGCACGGCACGACAATCATGGCATCGACATCGTAACTGCCGGAGGCGATGGAGGCGCCCACATCTTTATTCGAGATGCACTCGATTTTCTGCGAGGCGCGCCCCAGAATGCGGCTGGGAAGTTGACGCAAATCGCCGGAGGTGATCTCCAGCTCTTCGGCAAGCAGCCGCAGGCCGGTTTCCGTTACGACCAGATGCACGCGCGTGACACGTGGATCTTCTTCGAGGAGCGCCAGTGTTTTTTGCGCGAAAATCGCGCCGCTCGCTCCGGTCACACCCACGGTGATGATCTGTGTTTGGGCTGAAGTCATGGAATTTGCGCGGGCACGAACAGTCTGGCAACGCCCCCGCGGCAAGTCAAGCCGAGGCCGGCGAAACCTCGCCTCCGCCGGCTATGCTAGACTTCCCGATGAAGCGAGGTCATTTTATGACCGGTGCCGCCCCGATCGACGTCGTGCTCGCCTTCATGGAACGCATTAACGCGGGGGATGTGGAGCAACTCTGCGCGCTGATGACCGAAGACCACGTATTCGTGGATGGACTGGGGAACCGCGTGCAGGGCCGTGAAGCAATGCGCAAAGGTTGGACGGGCTACTTCCGCATGTTTCCGGATTATCGCGTGTCGCACTCGGAAGTTTTTTCGCACGGTGATGTGGTGGCGTCGTTCGGCACTGCGGAAGCGACGTACGCGGTGGAAGGAAAACTCCCGAAAGAGAATCACTGGAGCGTGCCGGCGGCGTGGAGAGCAGTCGTGCGCAATGGCTTGATTGCTGAGTGGCAAGTGTACGCGGACAATCAAGCCGCGAGAAAGATTATGGGCTGGCCCAATCCATAGCATGGGCCGCGGGAATCATTTATGAACGAATCCGATGTTCGCAAATTACTGGAGACTGTGAGCGGGGGGAAGCTCTCGCCGGAAGCAGCGCTGGAACGGCTGAAGCATCTGCCGTTTGAGGACATCGGCTTCGCCAAGGTGGATCACCATCGGGGGCTGCGGCAAGGCTACGCCGAAGTGATTTTTGGCAAGGGCAAAACGCCGGCGCAAGTGGCGGGAATTGCGCGCACCATGCTGAAGCACAAAGCGTCGCAGCACAATGTGCTGGTGACGCGTGCAGACGCGAAAATGTTTGCCGCGGTGAAGCGCGTCAGCCGCAATGCGAAATTTCATCGTTTGTCCGGCGTGATCACGATCAAGCGCACCCGCGAGATTACCGGGAAGGGCACCATCCTGGTTGTTTCCGCGGGCACCAGCGACATTCCCGTGGCCGAGGAAGCGGTTCTGACAGCGCAGTTGATGGGCAACCGCGTGGAGCAACTTCTCGACGTTGGCGTGGCGGGGATTCACCGGCTGCTGGAGCACCGACGGCTTTTGACTGAGGCGCGGGTGATCATATGCATCGCCGGCATGGAAGGCGCGCTGCCAAGCGTGGTGGGCGGGCTTGTCGGCGTGCCCGTAATTGCCGTGCCAACGAGCGCGGGCTATGGCGCGAGCTTTGGCGGCGTGGCCGCGCTGCTGGGAATGCTGAACTCGTGCGCCTCCAACGTGACCGTGGTGAACATTGACAACGGTTTCGGCGCAGCATGCGTCGCGTCGTGCATCAATCGCTTGTAAATTTTCCTTAGGCAAATCCTGGAGTCGCGGAACCTTGCGCGGGCACAAGTTGCTCTAACTGGGCGATGCGGCGGCCAGGAGTACTTTCATGACGCCGCGCTTTTGCGCATAGGCGATGGCCTGGGGCGCAGCTTTCAGCGCGAACGTGCGCGAGATGAGCGGCGTAGGGTCGACCTTGCCGGAACGCAGCAGCGTGATGGCTTTGGCGAAGGGACCGCAGCGCGAACCGACTACGGTGATTTCCTTTACTACAATCGGCCACGTTTCCACGGGAGCCGCGCCGTGGAAGGTGGACTTCAGCAGCAGCGTGCCGCGCGGCTCAGTCATGTGCTGCGCGAGAGTCAAGCCAGTGGGCGAACCCGTGGCTTCGACGACGAGACGATAAGTTTCCTTCACACGCCGCAAGTCGCTGGCGTCGCCGCGAACTCTCTTTGTGGTGATTCCCGCCTCGCGCGCGCAAACGAGCTTGTTCGCGTGCTTGCCGTAAAGAACAACGCGCGTGTCCGCGGCCTGCAAAACGAGGGCGATGAGTTGGGCCAGCTTGCCATCGCCGAGGACCGCTGCAGTGGGGAACTCGTGGATGTTCAGTTGATCGAGGATTTGGCACGCGGCGGCAAGCGGTTCGACGAAGACGGCCTTGGCGTCGTTCACGTTTTTCGGAACGACGTGGAGGTTTTCCAGCGGCAGGGCGAGGTATTCCGCGAATGCGCCGTCGTGCGCAACGATGCCGAGCACCGTGCGCCGGGCGCAATGGGTCTTCAAGCCCCGCCGGCAGAATGCGCACACCGGCTTGTAGCCATAGGCGGAGCAAGCCACATTGATTTCGCCCACCACGCGCTTGCCGAGCCAACGCTTCTGCGTTTTGGCGGAGACGCCCGCAACCTGCACGACTTCGCCGACAAATTCGTGCCCCGGCGTGCCGCGAAACTGGTGATAGCCGCGCAGGATTTCGACGTCGGTATTGCAGATGCCCGCGAACCGCACGCGAATCAGGGCCCAACCATGTTTCAACCTTGGGAGCGGTTTTCGAGTGGCAACCAGCTTATGATTGCGGACCGTGAAGCAGAGCATCGCAATCTACTTCTCGGATTTTTCCGGCAGGGACCGGCGGGCAGCGGGAGCGGCCATACGCTCCAGCAGTTCGAATTTTGCTTCCAACCGAATGAGGCGGCGATCCAAGTCCCCGCAAGTGTCCATCAATTGTTTTGATTGCTCGGTCAGGTTGGCGATGCGTTCCTCCAACAAGATAATCTTCTTTAGCGAGACCAAAGCATCGCGCGCCCAGCTCATCGTGATTTCCTCATTGCTTTGAGGGCGCGATCAATGTACGCGATCGTCTCGTCGAGCCTGGCAATACTGCGGTCGGCGGACTCGCTGGCCATCCGGGCGAGCACCTTGAGTTCGGCTTCGGTCCCCACGGGCAAATCGAGGTAGAGGTCCACGGCATCGCGGACTTCTTGGGAGAAGGACTTACCGCGCAGCTTGGCGCGGCGGGCGAGGCGTTTCTTCTGCTTGGGGTCCAGATGGATTAGCGCAGTGGCCATACGGCCTCCTATATCACTCCTATATCATAACATCGAGGAAGCGGCGTCAGTTCAAGACAAAGCGGAAAGGAGGGATTGCAGCAGCGCGGGTTCCTGCTCCGGAAAGACAGTGCGCAGGTCGAGCACCAGGCGACCGTCCTCGATGCGCGCAATCACGGGAATTCCAACGTGTGCTTGCCGCAGTCGGGCTTCGAGTTGGGCCGCCGAATGACGAGCGCTGGCGATGCGGAGCACTTTCGTGGGCAAGGACTGTGCGGGAGTGGAGCCGCCGCCGACAAGCGAACCGCCATCCGCGATTTCGATTTCAGCTTCCGATGCGGCGGCGTGCGGCTGGAGCGCACCGTGGAGTTTCCTGGTGCGCGCGGCAATTTCATCGAGCGGCAACCGGATCATGCGTTGTGCGGGAATATCGTTCCACGCGCCGCGGAGATACGCGCGCAGCGTCACCTCCAGCGCCGCAATGGTCAGTTTGTCCACGCGCAAGGCACGGAACAACGGATGGCGCCGCGCCTTCACTATGAATTCCTTCTTCCCCGCAATGATGCCGGCTTGCGGCCCGCCCAGCAATTTGTCTCCACTGAAGAGCACCAGCGAAAAGCCTGCGGCAACACTTTCGCGTACGATGGGCTCCGTAATGCCGCTGACGGAAAGATCGACGAGGCACCCCGATCCCAGGTCCTCTACGACGGGCAAACCGTTGCGCGCGCCGAGCGCGATCAAGTCCGCCACCTCGGGCTTTTCAGTGAATCCGGTCACCGTGAAATTCGAGGGATGCACGCGAAGAAGCAGCCGCGTTTTTTCGTTGATGGCGTTTTCGTAGTCGGCGAGCCGCGTGCGGTTCGTCGTGCCCACCTCGCGCAAGACCGCGCCGCTTTGCTCCATGATTTCGGGAATGCGAAAGCCATCGCCGATTTCGATCAATTCGCCGCGCGAGACGATGACCTCACCGCCACGAGCCAGCGCCGCGAGGGCGAGAAGCACGGCTGCCGCGCAGTTGTTCACGACGATCGCCGATTCCGCCCCGGTCAGGCGCTGGATCAGCCGCGCTGTGTGCACATCGCGTTTTCCGCGCGCTCCGGCCTCCAGATCGTACTCCAGATTGGAATATTGCGTAGCTGTGTGGCCAAGCTCTTCCACCACGTGCGCGGAAAGAGGCGCGCGGCCCAGATTGGTGTGCAGAATTACTCCCGAAGCGTTGATCACCGGCTGCAGGGACGGCGCAAATTCCCTTTGCATGACATCCACGATGCGTTTTTCGATGGCAGCGGGGTGCAGAACCTCCTCGGATTGCGCTTCACCTGAGGTGATCTCGCGCCGCAATCCTTCCAGCACCTCGCGGGTCGTTTCCACCACGAAGCTGCGGTCCACCTCGCGGCACAGGGAAACGAGGCCGGGACGCAGGAGCAATTCGTCCACCGAGGGCACACGGCGCAGGAGCGCTGCTTGCTCGGAGGAAAGCTCGTGCTTGGTGTGGGAGCCCACGGCGACATTTGAGCACAGCGGGGATTGCGCCCGCAATCGGCCCGCTGCCCGGAAGGCCAGCCGGTTGCCCTGGCGCCCGGTGTTTGATCGGCAGCGCCCCAGCGCTTCCCGGTTGACGCTTGCGCGCTACGCACCTAGCATGGGGGTTCGAGGGAACTCGCTCCATGGCCACCATCGACGAAGATTTGGCGCAACTTGAGCGCGATATCAGGCAACTGAAGATCGAGTACGACGCTTTCTTCGGAGGCGGCCGCAAACGCCCCCCCACCGAAATCGAATGGCGCATCGAGCTGATTGCGAAGCGCTATGGGGAACGCGGCGGGGATATGAAATACGGGCAGCGCTTCCGGTTCAACAACCTTGCGCAAACGTACGCGAAGTATAAGGACATTTTCCGGAAACGCCTGGCGCAGCGCGAAGAGGGGAAAGTTCAGCGCCACTTTGGCGCCGCCGCGAAGGCCATCGAGGCCGAACGCACCAAAACCCTGCCCAAACCGACGGCGGCGGCTCCTGCTGCGGGCGCCGCGGAAACGCGGGCGTTTCGCGTGGTTTGTTCGGAGCCGGAGAAGGAAACCGAGAAGGTCGATCAGCTCTACTCGGCTTTTCTGCAAGCCAAACAAAATGCCGGCGAAGAGACCTCCAAGCTCAACAAAGCCGGGTTCAAGGAATTCGTGCGCAAGAAGACCAAGGACCTTCAGGAAAAGAAGAACTGCCGCGATGTCGAATATGTCGTGGAAGTGGTGGACGGCCAAGTCAAGCTGAAAGCCCTCGTGAAGTCGTAATCCCACGACGTAAATCCACCGTTCCCGTCGGTTTTTCCCACAGGCAGCGGCTTTCCGAAACTCCGTCCCTCCGCGTACACTAATGGGTTCTTTTCATCAGCGGAGGATGACATGGGAGTGGAGCGAGCGCTGCTCAGCGTTTACGACAAAACCGGCATCATAGAGTTTGCCGGGAGGCTGGCGGCGCTGAAGATTGAGCTGCTCTCGACGGGCGGCACGGCCAAGCTGTTGCGCGAAGAAGGCATTCCCGTCAAGGATGTTGCCGAGTTCACGGGCTGGCCCGAAATGCTGGGCGGACGCGTGAAAACGCTGCATCCGAAGGTGCACGGCGGGCTGCTCTACCGCCGCCATCACGCGGAGGATCAG
>Ga0187857_10002637_pt1 | contig 15747 bp, 13 predicted proteins | sample June2016WEW_8_10_FD_132984 | JGI IMG/M metagenome (GOLD analysis project Ga0187857, IMG submission 132984) | Peatland microbial communities from SPRUCE experiment site at the Marcell Experimental Forest, Minnesota, USA - June2016WEW_8_100 | ecosystem: Environmental > Terrestrial > Soil >...
CCTGGATCGCTGGATCCCCGTCGGTGACCAGTCCGAGCGGCACCTGCGCCGCGAGCGCGGCGAGGCAGCCATCGACCCCCGGGTAGGGCGTCAGCGCATCGGGTCGGAAACTCCGGAACGTCTCGACGTAGGGCGCGACGGGAACATCTTTGCGGCCGAGCGCCGCGAGAGCGCAGTCGATGATCCCGCCACGGTCGGAGCCCTCGGCCGCGGCGGCACGCAGGGCACGCAAGAACGCCCTTTCGCCGATTCCCGGCACGCCGAGGCGGGCGACGGCGCGCCAGGCCCCGTCGAGCCACTGCGACTGGGCGTACAAGGTGTCGTCGAGGTCGAACAACACGGCGTCGACCGGGGGTCCTGTGGCATCGAACCTCACTCCGCCCACCTCACGCAGGCGGCGGGCGACCGATGAAATCGGGCTCCTCGAGGCGCAGGAGCTCCCAGGTCCCCTCCTCGGCGAGCAGAGTCGCCACCCGCTCGGCGGTATGCCCGTCGCCGTAGGGACAGGGGGTCGCCGCCACAGCTTCCTGCGCCGCGGGGGTCGTCAGCTCGTCGACCGCAGCCATCGCCCGCTCGACGTCCATCCCGACGAGCTGGGACGTTCCCGCGGCTACGCCCTCCCAGCGCGGTGTCGACTGACGGAGCACGACGACCGGCACACCGAAGTACGACGCCTCTTCCTGCAGCCCGCCGGAGTCGGTGACGACGACGCGGGATCGCGCCACGAGTTCGCTCATCGTCCGGTAGCCGACGGGGTCGCTGAGCACGATCCCCTCGGCGGCGAGTTCGGCCCAAAGTCCGTGCTCCTCGAGCCGACGGCGGGTACGGGGATGGACGGGGAAAGTGACGCTGCCAACTCGGCCGGCGAGGCGGTGGACGAGTTCGACCAACACCCCGAGGCGCACGGGGTCGTCGACGTTCGTCGCCCGGTGCGCGGTGACGACCGCCCCGGATCGCTTCTCCGGCGCGACCCTGGGAACCGCCAGCTGGCGCAATACGTCGATCACGGGGTTGCCGACGACGCGCACCCGGGCCTGCTCCACGCCCTCGGCGGCGAGAAACCGTGCCGCGAGCACAGTCGGCGCGAGGTGGAGCGACGCGCACGTCGCCGCGACCTTCCGGTTCACCTCCTCCATCGAGGTAGCGTTGAATGAGCGCAAACCCGCCTCGAGATGTGCGACAGGAACGCGATTGCGCCGGGACGCGAGGCAGAAAAGTGGCACGGTGTTCGTGTCCCCGAGCACGACGACGAGGTCGGGCCGCTGAGCTGCCAGCTCGTGCTCGGCTCGCTCGAGGATCGCCCCGATCCGCGCGGGCGGATCGGCCGGCAACGCCCACGTCTCGTCCGGGCGCAGTTCGAACTCGTCAAAGAAGACCGCGCTCATCGCGGCATCCCCGTGCTGACCCGTCGCGACCGTCCGGACGCCGAAGCCCGCGGCCACGAGCTCCCGGACGACGGGGACGAGCTTGATGATCTCGGGCCGGGTGCCGAGAGGCACGAGGATGCGGGTCAACCCTCGAAGACTTCGTCGAAGTAGCGGAGCATCCTCACCCCCGACCGGTAGCGGAGTTTCTCCGGATCGATCGGCAGCCCGAACAAGCCGTTGACGTACTGGCCGACGAGGTCGGCGCCGGCGGCGAGCGACAGGGCGAGGCCGCCGGAGAACCTCGGGTTGAGCTCCGTGAAGGCGATGTTGCCTTCGTGGGAGACGTATCCCTGGACGTTCGCCGCGCCCCTGAGGGCGAGTCCCCGCAGGACGTTCTCGACAAGGCCGACGAGCGCCTCGTTCCTAAAGGTTTCGCCTTGCGTCGTGATCCCGCCCCGTGTCGCGAGACGCCAGCGTGGCACCGCGCCGGCGAATGAACCGTCCCGCGCGACGAGCGCGTCGACGGTGAACTCCTTGCCCGTCAGCCGCGACTGCACGAGCGGGCTCGGAACGTGGTCGAGGACCCAGGCGAGATCCTCGGGCGTCTCGACGGAGATCACGTCCCGCGATCCCCGCCCGAAGCGCGGCTTCACGATCCACGGCCCGGGAACGCCTTCGGCGGACCCGAGATTCGTCGGCGGAACCGGCAGGCCGGCGGATCGTGCCGCCAGATGGAACAGCCACTTGTCGATGCAGGCCTGGACGACTCCACGGTCCGAGATCCACGTCGCGAGGTGCGCCTCGTCGAAAAGGTCACGATGGTTCCACAGATGCGGCATCTCCTCGGCGACCGTCGAGACGATCGCCTGCGCGCCCTGGGCGACGGCGAGTTTGCTCAGGAAAGTCGCGAACTGCGGGTCAGCTGGCCTCGGGATGACCTGCGCCGCGTGCGCCAGCCGCAACCCGACCGCGAGCGGGTCCGTGTCCGCGGCGACGACGCGGTGGCCCGCTGCCATGAGTGCCCGGATCACGGTCACTCCCGCCGCACCTCCGGCCCCCGTGACGAGGATGCCAGGCTTGTCGGCGCGATATGGCGGAGCAGCCTTCCCACCCGCTGCGGCGTCCGGCAGCGCAGCGGGTGCGGGCGGGACTCGCTCGCCCCCGGGTCGGTCGGCATCGGGCACTGTAAACGCCCCCGCGGCCTGCCCTTCGGCGGGGTTGGCATCGCTCGCGAGCGGGACCACGGGGACCGCCACCGTCGGCACGACGTCGGCCGGGACAGGCTCCATCGCCACGGTTGGCGGCTCCGACACCGGCTTTCCAAGATGACCTACCGGCACGTCCGTTTCTCGTTCGCGACGCCCGATGCGATCGGCGTAGTAGCGGTGGGCCCAGATGCGCAGCTCGACGACGTCGGCGTCGTCGGACGGCTCCCACTGGTGGCGCGCGACGGCCTCGGCGAGCTCGCGCAGGACTCGCGGGTCCTTCTCGATTTCAGAAAGGCGGCGCAGGGCGCGCACGTGGCGGGCAAGCTCCCCCGTCGCCGCGATGTCGACCCCGGCGATCCGCTCCGCCGGATCGGCGCTCGACACGAGCTTGCTCACCGTCCTTCTCGCCGACCGCGCCCGAACGATGAAGAAGATGGCGACGACGATCACGACGACGAGGCCAGCGCCGATCCCGACGACTTGTGTGAAATCGAGCACCGTGTGGGTGCCGGGGATTCTCCAGTGCACCGTCGGCAGGTGCAACGCCGCGAGCACGAGCATCAGGTGGCGCCTTCGGTCTCGAGACTCGGGACCGGTCTCGTGCCACGCGCCGGAAGGAGTATCCAGAGCATGAGCACGAATCCTCCGAGCGTGAACGCGAAGCCGATCATGCTGCCGACCCAGTCGTGGAACAGGACCAGGCTCGGCTTGCCAGCGTACAGGCCGACGATGACGGAAGAGCAGATCCGCAGGAAGTTGCCGACGAATACGGCGATCACCGCGACCAGGACGGCGAACACCCGGCGGCCGGAGGCCCGCGGCATCACCGAGGCGAGACAGGTGACGGCGAGGGCCGGGGCGAGCGCCGAGCACGACGGGGTGAGCGTGACCCAGAAGGCGCCGTGGTGATCAGGCATGAGGAGAAGCGACGTGCCGAGCACCGTGGGCAGTCCCTGAAAGCCGAGGCCGCGCACGACGTGCGCCGTGACGATCGTCTCCCAGCGCCGGACCGGGTACTCGGTCAGGACGTAGACGAGCGGTGTCATCGCGCAGACGAAGATCAACCGCCAGCCGACACGCCACCGTCTCACGAGACCACCTCGGCACCTAGGGGCGCGACCGTCGCCACGCGGTTCCTTGCCTCTCTTGGCCTGCCCGCGCGCGCTGTCCGCACCCAGTAGTACGGCTTGCCGGTGAATCCGTCGAACCACGCCTCGGCGCAGACGGCCATGGAAACAAAGAAAAGTGGCAGGAAATAAAAGAGCAGGAAGGCCGAACGGCGCGGGGCCTTGGCGATGAGGAGGCCGGCGCCGAGCTCGAGCAACGGGCCGAGGAAAAGCAGCATCCAGAAGATCGAGAGATTGATCGCGCCGATCGCGGGCACGAAGCCGATCATCCACAGGACGAGCACGACGACGCCGATCGCCGACGCCACAGGCAGGTGGAACGCCAGCATGAACATCGTCGTCTCGATCTTCTCGAGCCGCTTCAGCCGCCGTGACCTCCACACCGCCCAGTGGTAGTCCCGCCATACCTGCTGGTGCCCCCGGGCCCAGCGGTAGCGCTGGCGCCAGTACCGAGCGAGCGTGACGACGCCCTCCTCGACGTCGACCGCGGTCAAGTCGTAGCGCACCCGCGAGCCGGCGAGGATCAGCCGCAGCGTGAGATCGGTGTCTTCGGTCACGCTCTCGGGATTCCAGCCGCCGAGGGCGCGCACGCTCGACGCCCGCACGGCACAGTTGGCGCCGCCGTAGGCGGGCAGCCGGTAGAGCGACTGGCGACCGTACTCGTTGACGAAATAGCCGGCGAGGTAGTCGAGCGCGACGAGCTCAGAAAGCGGCGTCTCAGCGGCGTTGCCGATCTCGCAACGGCCCTGGACCGCGGCGACAACCGGGTCGGAGAAGTGCCGGACCAGCCGCCGCACACAGTCCGGACGCGGCTCGTGGTCAGCGTCGAAGACGACGATGATCTCGCCCGTCGCCAGGTCGAGCCCGTCGTTGAGGGCGCCAGACTTCCCCCCGCCAGAAAACGCTGGCCGGTGGACGACGGTGAGACGCCGCTCGCCCCCGGCGATCTCGTCGAGGATCGCGCCAGTGCGATCGGTCGAGGCGTCGTCGACGACAATGATCTGCGTCTTGTCGACGGGGTAATCCACGGCGAGCAGGCTCGTCGCGAGCTTGGACACAACCGCCTCCTCGTTCTTGGCTGCGACGAGGATCGTCACCGACGGCTCGTACCCGCTGTCGAGTTCCGGCATGACGAGGTCGAGCGGGCCCGTCCGCAAGGCGGTCATGGCGAAGCCGAGGTGGCGGAGGAAAAAGACGAAAAAGATCGCCTGGAGCGAGATGGCGATCGCGGCCACGACGACGGTCGGGCCAAAGACGCCACCCAGGACGAGGATGACGCCGATCACGGCGAGCACGCGCCACGGTGTGCGCCGGCGAAGGTCACCCCGCGACCAGAAGGCGACCTCCCGGTCCCATCCCTCGGGAGAAGCCTGCGACATCGGCGAGCTAGCGCCAGCCGGATCGTCTGTGGTCAACGACCCGTGCCCGTCCGAAATACACCACCCGGAGGAGTCGTCCCCGGGCCGCGACGCCACGGCAACCTCGTTCCCGCCCCTCACGCCCTCACGCCCCGCAACGGCATCCTCGCAGCCTACGGCGGTTCGGAGTGCACGCGAAATGGGCGGCCGGGGCGCCGCCGTCAACCCCGCTCCGCTACCAAGGCAGCTGGAAAAACGACGAGGTCCCGCCTGGCATGCTCAGGCTTCGTCCGTCGTGTACTCACGGAAAGCCGCGAGCGCCCGAGGTCCCCACATCGTGCCTGGACCTCCGTTCATGAGGATCACCACCCCCATTGCCTCGGCGACCTCCGTCTCGCTCGCACCGGCCCGGGCGGCTCCCTGAGCGTGCGAGGCGATGCAGGCGTCGCACTCGCGGGTCGCGCCGATCGCCAGCGCGATGAGTTCCTTGTGCCTCACGCTCAGGGCGCCCTCGGCCATCACCGCCCGATCGAGCGCGCCAAATGTCGCGTAGACGTCCGGGATCTGCCTGCGCAGCACCCGTCCCGGCTCACGCAGCTCATCAAGGATCTCATGGGCATGTGCCATCGCGTCTCCTCGATCGTCCCTTCCGTCCGCCGCATCCGCTTCGAGGGTAGCTCCCGGCCAACGGTGCCCGCGAAGAACGGCGAAACCGTGGGCTACTCCTCACGGCGCGCTGGGTGGCCGGCACACCCCGGTAGCCTCAACGAGTACCAGATTCCCCGCCGTGTCCGGCACGCGCCCCATCTCCCGGGCATGTGACACGCGGCATCGACTGAGGCCAACCCAGATCTTATGACTGAGACGCTGATCGCGACCGAGAAAGTCGCCCACCGGATTGTCGAGTTCTCCGCCGAGAAGCGCCGCCTCATCATCGGCGCGCTGCTGCTCGGGCTCCTCCTCGCGGCCTTGGACCAGACGATTGTCTCGACCGCGTTGCCGACGATCGTCGGCGACCTCCACGGCGGGACCCACCTGTCGTGGGTTGTCACGGCGTACCTGCTCTCCTCCACCGCCTCGACTCCGCTGTGGGGCAAGCTCGGCGACCAATACGGTCGCAAGGGGTTCTTCCAGGCCGCGATCGTCATCTTCCTCGTCGGATCGGCCTTGTCCGGAGCCAGCCGGGACATGTCCCAGCTCATCGCGTTCCGTGCGCTGCAAGGACTCGGCGGCGGCGGCCTGTTCGTCGGCACCCAGGCAATCATCGGCGACGTCGTGCCGCCGCGTGAACGCGGCCGCTACCAGGGATTGTTCGGCGCCGTATTCGGCGCGGCGAGCATCATCGGCCCCCTCCTCGGTGGCGTTTTCGTCGACGACCTCTCCTGGCGCTGGATCTTCTACATCAACCTGCCGATCGGCGCCGTCGCGCTCGCCGTGGTCGCCGCGACCGTCCCCGGCGCGCTCACCCGCATCCACCACGTCATCGACTACGCCGGCACGCTGCTCATCGCGTCGGCGGCGACGAGCTTCGTCATGCTCACGAGCCTCGGCGGCACGACCTACGCCTGGAGATCGTCACCGATCTTCGTGCTCGGGGCTCTCGGCGTCATCCTCACCGCCACCTGGGCCGTCGTCGACCGCCACGCCGCCGAGCCGGTGCTGCCCCTTCACCTCTTCGCCAACCGCACGTTCGCACTCGTCGCGGCAATGAGCTTCATCGTCGGTTTCGCCATGTTCGGGGCGACAGTCTTCCTGCCGCTTTTCCTCCAGTACGTCCGGGGCGCGACGCCGACGGCATCGGGGCTGTCGCTCCTACCGCTCATGGGCGGCCTCATCACCACATCGATCGGCTCGGGCCAGATCATCACCCGCACCGGCCGTTACCGGAGGTTCCCGATCATCGGGTCGGCTCTGACGACGATCGGGCTGTTGTTGTTGTCGTTCCTCCACGCCCACACGAGCTCACTTGCCATGTCCGCCTACATGGTCGTGCTCGGCGCCGGCCTCGGCTGTCTCATCCAGGTGCTCGTGCTGGCGGCACAGAACGCCGTGCCGCACTCAGAGCTCGGCGTCGCCACATCGGGGACGACGTTTTTCCGGACGATCGGGGCGGCGTTCGGCACGGCGATCTTCGGCGCGATCCTCGCCAACATCATCGGCGGCAACCTCCGGTCGGCCCTCGCCGGCCTGCGCCTCCCGGCGGGGGTGCACCTTGCCAATCTCACGCCGAAGTTCGTCTCAACGCTGCCGCCGCCGGTCCACCATGCCTTCGTCGCCGCCTATGCTCACTCGCTCGACATCGTCTTTCTCGTCGCCGTGCCGATCGCGGCGGTCGCCTTCGGTCTGTCCTGGTTCATGCCCGAGATCTCGCTGCGCCACACGACCCATGGGGAACCGTCGTCACATTGACGCCTGCGGGCTGGCAGGATTCTTCCCATGGATCGTTTCTTCGCCGGCCTCGGTCGCGCCAGCGTGCGCTTTCGCTGGTTCATCCTCGTCGGTTGGATCGCCGTCGTCGTCGTGTCGACCTTGACACTGCCGACGCTCGGCAGCGAGGTCAACAACGACAACAGCCACTTCCTGCCCGCGAGCTCGCCGACGATCCAGGCCTTCAACCTCGCGATCCCTCTCCTCGGCAACACGGCAACGAACAGCGTGGTCGTCGTCGTCGCGGCGAGAAACGCCCCCCTCGGCGCGGCCGACGCCGCCGCTCTCACCCGAGAGGTCGTCGCCGCGAAGGCGATCCCCCGCGTCCGCGAGGTGCGCTTCATCGGCATCTCGCCGAACCGGCACGCCGCGGAGCTGCTCGTCAACGCCCACATCAGTGCGAGCGACATCGCCGACGAGAACACCCTCGTCGCCGACCTCGAGGCGAGCTTCCGGGCGGTTCACCCCCCGGCGGGACTCGGGATGCACGTCGCCGGTGCCGTCGCCTCGAACGTCGCCAACCAGGCGAAGTCGGCGCTGACCGGCAACCGCGTCCAGGACTTCTCCGTTGTTTTCATCGTCGTCTTGTTGTTCTTCGTCTTCCGCTCGGTGCTCGCGCCTTTCATCACCCTCATCCCCTCGGCGCTCGCCCTCGTCGTCGCCAACCGGTTCATCGGCGGCCTCGGCGCCCACGGCTTGCAGATCTCCGTGTTCACCCAGCTGCTCCTCATCGTTCTGATGCTCGGCGCGGGAACGGACTACGGATTGTTCCTCGTCTTCCGGGTTCGTGAGGAGCTGCGCGCCGGACGGGAAGTTGACGACGCCGTCGCCCTCGCCCTGACCCGCATCGGTGAGTCGATCACCGCCTCCGGAGGGACGGTGATCTTCGCCCTCCTAAGCCTGCTTCTCGCGACGTTCGGCCTCTACCACGACCTCGCCGTGCCGCTCGCTGTCGGCATCGCGGTGATGCTGCTCACCGGCCTTACGCTCCTCCCGGCGCTGCTCGCGATCCTCGGGCGGGCAGCCTTCTGGCCGTCTCCGATTGCGCCGGGAACCGAGCGCGAGGGCTGGTGGACCGCTGTCACCCGGCGGCTTCTCCGCCGCCCCGGCGCGACGCTTGGACTCGGACTCGTCCTGTTCGCCTGTCTCGCCTCCGCAGCGCTCTCCTACCGGTCCGGGGGCTTCGGCGGCGCGACGAACGCCCCGGCGGGCAGCGACGCCGCGGCCGGCAACGCCGCGTTGCTCGCCGACTTCCCGCAGGCGGCGACGAACCCGACAAGCATCCTCATGAGATTCGCCTCGCCAGTCTGGCTAGCGCCGACAGCGCAAGACGTCGCTGCCGGCGAGGCGGTGCTCGCTCGCTCGGCCGCCTTTCGGACACTCGACGGGCCGTTCGACCCGACCGGCGTGGTGATCCGGCCGATCGACTACGCGAAGCTCCACGCCTTCCTCGGCAACCCGGCGCTGCTGCCCTCGACCGAGCCGGCTCGCCTTATAAAGCTCATCCCCGTCGGCGCCTACGAGATCTACCACGCCACCGAGGCGTTCATCTCCGCCGACGGAAAGACGATCCAGTTCGAGGTCAGCCTGCGAGTCGGCAGCCCCGACTCGAACGCCGCGATCAACTCGGTGCCACGCCTGCGCCAGATCGTGAGCGCGGCCGCGCTGACCGCCCACGCCGAGGCCAACGGGGTCGCTGGCGACGCGCCCGCCCTCTACGACGTCGCCAACACCTCGAACCACGACCTTTTCCATATCATCCCGATCGCGATCCTCGCGATCGCCATCCTGCTCGCGCTCGTGCTGCGGAGCATGGTCGCGCCCTTGTACCTCATCGTCAGCGTCGGGTTGTCCTACCTCGCGGCGCTCGGCGTCTCCGTCCTCGTCTTCATCGACATCGCGGGCGACTCCGGGATCACCTTCGTACTCCCGTTCCTCATGTTCATCTTCCTTCTCGCATTGGGCGAGGACTACAACATCTTGGTGATGACCCGCATTCGCGAAGAGGCGCGCCGGCGCCCGATCCGCGACGCCGTGACGTACGCCGTCGGGCGGACCGGACCGACAATCACCTCGGCCGGGCTCGTCCTCGCCGGGAGCTTCGCCGTGCTCGCCATCGTCGGCGGGAGCGGGCCGTCCGGTAGCCAGATCAAGGTGATGGGGTTTGGTCTGGCGATCGGCATCCTTCTTGACACCTTCGTCGTGCGCGTCCTCCTCGTCCCGGCGACCGTGGCGCTGCTCGGCCGCTGGAACTGGTGGCCGTCGCGCCTCGGGCGCCAGCACGACACCCACCCCGCTTTCTCCGGTCACGACCCGGCGCTCCCCGGGCGTGCCTGAGGCGACGGCGATGCGCCCCTGGACCCTCGAGCTCGCCGGCCGACTCGAGACCCGTGAGCTCACCGCCACGGCGCTCCTCGACAACCCGCTCGGCGATCCGGCATCACGCCCGGTCTGGGTCTACCTCCCGCCGGGATACGACGAGTCCCGCCGCCGCTACCCCGTCGTCTACCTCTTACAGGGTTTCGGCGGTTTCGTCACGCACTGGGGGCAGCGTTCGATGTTCAGCCTCACCGTTCCGGAACTCATCGACGCCGTCTTCGTCTCGGGCGCAGCGCCGTGCCTCGTCGTCTACGTCGACGCCTGGACCTCGCTCGGGGGCAGCCAGTTCCTCGACTCGCCCGGAACGGGCCGCTACCACACCTACTTGTGCGAGGACGTCGTCGGCTTCGTCGACGGCGAGTACCGCACGATCCCCGACGCCGCCCACCGCGGGTTGCTCGGCCATTCGAGCGGCGGCTACGGCGCGATCGTCGCGGCGATGCTCCGGCCGGACCTGTTCTCGGCGTTCGCCTCGCTCGCCGGCGACTGCTGCTTCGAGCTCTCGCTCCTGCCGGACGTGGCGGCCGCCTACCGGGCGCTGCGCGACCACTACGACGGTTCCTACGAACGGTTTCGCGCCGAGCTTTCGTCACGACCGACGACGCCGCGGGCCGAAAACTTCACACTGAACTTGGTCTGGGCGATGTCGGCCTGCTATTCCGCCGAACCGGACGGGTCGGTGTCCCTCCCGTTCGACACGGCGACCGGCCGGATCCGGCCGGACGTCTGGGCCCGCTGGCTCGCCCTGGACCCGGTGCGCATGGTCGAGCACCACGTCCCTGCGCTGCGGGCGGCGCGTGCGATCTGGGTCGACGCCGGACGGCACGACGACCATCTCCTCGACGTCGGTGCCGAGATCCTTGTCGCAGAGCTTGCCCGCGTCGGGGTCGACGACGTCGCCTTCGAGCTATTCGAAGGGACCCACTACCACAACGCGCCCCGTTACCCGCTCGCCGTCTCCTACCTCGCCCCACGCCTTTCTCAACTGCGCTGAGGACGATTCTTCGCACCTGCCGCGGGCGAGAGCGACACCGGCCTTATCATTGGCCAGGCCAAGGAGGCACGTCTCCGTGTCGTACCAGACGCTGCTGACAGTGAACGTCGCACATGTCCACCAGTTCGCCCTGATCTTCATCATCCTCGTCGTCGTCATCGTCGCGGTTCTCTTCCTCCTCTGCCTCGTCGTCATCGCCCGGGCCTACGCCAGTACCGGCAAGGTGACAAAGCCCTCCTATCGCTCGGACGAACCGCCAGAGCTCATCCTTGCCCGGCGCTTTTCTTCCGGCGCGATCGACGAGGCCGAATACCACCGCCGCCTCGACGCCATACGAGGCCGCGCCGCCCCGTCTTCCAACTGACGCCCGCGGTCCCTCAGTCGACCGCTGGCCGGCGGGCGTCGAAGGTCGCGACGAGATGGCGCGCCGCCCCCGCCTCGTCGAGCCGTCCAACCGGCGTCGTGCGGGGCGCGGCGCGCGCCGGTTGGTCAGTGCCGGCGACGGCGTGGGCGCGGGCCTCGGCGGCGATCGCCAGGAGCGCGTCAGCGAGGGCGGCGACGGTCTCGGGGCTCTCCGTCTCGGTCGGCTCGATCATCAACGCCTCCTCCACGACGTGCGGGAAGTAGATGGTCGGGGCGTGGAAACCGTGTTCTAGAAGGCGTTTGGCGACGTCGAGGGCCCGCACGCCGGTCTCGTTCCTCAGCGTCGCCGCCGAGACGACGCACTCGTGCATGACCGGCCGGTCGAAGGGGAAGTCGTAGGCGCCGCGCAGCCGTTCGCGCAGCCAGTTGGCGTTGAGCACGGAAGCTTCCGCGACGCGCCGCAGGCCCTCGCGGCCGTTCAGCGCGAGGTAGCACCACGCCCGGAGCAGCACGAGGGCGTTCCCGTGGAACGAGTGGACCCGCCCGATCGAACGCGGCGGCGTCGCCAGTCCGTAGCCGTCGCCGAGGCGCACCGGGCGCGGCCCGGGGAGGAGCTCGGCGAGGCGGCGCGTCACCGCGACCGGGCCCGCCCCCGGCCCGCCACCACCGTGGGGCGTGGCGAACGTCTTGTGCAAGTTGAGGTGCACGATGTCGAAGCCCATGTCGCCGGGCCGCACGACGCCGAGGATCGGGTTGAGGTTGGCGCCGTCGTAGTAGAGCAGCCCCCCGACGCCGTGGACCATCCCGGCGATCTCGAGGATCTCCTCCTCGAACAGCCCGAGCGTGTTCGGGTTCGTGAGCATGATCCCGGCGACGTCGGGGGCGAGCACACGGGCAAGCTCGGCGCGATCGACGAGGCCCCGGGCGTCGGTGCCGACGGTCGCCACGGCATAGCCGCCGAGCGAGACCGAGGCGGGGTTCGTGCCGTGGGCGGACTCGGGGATGACGACCCGGCGGCGCGCCTCCCCGGAGGCCTCGTGGTAGGCGCGCATGATGAGCAGCCCGGTGAGCTCCCCCGCCGCGCCGGCCGCCGGCTGCAGCGTCGCCGCCGCCATCCCGGTGATCGCGCAGAGCGCCTCCTCGAGCTCGACGAGGAGGCGCAGCCATCCCTGCACCCCCGACGGCGGCGTGGCGGGATGGACGTCGCGGAATCCCGGCAGCGACGCTGCCTCGTCGCAGACCTTCGGGTTGTACTTCATCGTGCACGAGCCGAGCGGGTACGCCCCGAGGTCGACGCCGTACTGGCGGTGCGAGAGCCGGGTCACGTGCCCGACTAGGTCGCGCTCGGAGACCTCGGCGAGGGGCACCGGCATGCCCCGCAGGTGCTCGCCCGGGACGAGCTCGGCAGCGGACCACTCCGGCAGGCCCGTTGTGCGCAACGACCACGCCGCCCGACCCGGGGCCGAGAGCTCGAAGATCGTCGGCTCGCAGGCGCGCCCCATGAGCGGTGCCGAGGCCGCCCGGCCGCCCGGGGCGCCCCCCGTCGGCGCCTCGCCGCTCATCGCAGCGCCCGGGCGAAGGCCGCGACGTAGCCGTCGATCTCGGCCTTCGTGCGCCGCTCGGTGACGGCGACGAGCAGCCCACCCTCGGCGCCCGTTCCCTCGAAACCCTGGCGCAGCGGGATCCCGGCGAGGTAGCCGTCCTCGAGGATCCGCTCGACCAACACCTCGCCCTCGACCCTGGCGCGCACGGCGAATTCCCGGAGGACCGGCGCTGACGTCACCGGCTCGACGCCGGGGATCGCGCCCAGCGCCTCCCGGCAGTAGCGGGTCCCGCGGGCGCAACGCAGCGCGACCTCCCTCAGGCCTGTCGTCCCCAGCCAGCCGAGCTGGATCGCTGCGGTCACGGCGAGCAGCGTCTCGTTCGTGCAGACGTTCGACGTCGCCTTCTCGCGGCGGATGTCCTGTTCGCGGGTCCGCAACGTCGTCACGTAGGCGCGCCGGCCCACCTCATCGACCGTCTCGCCGACGAGCCGGCCCGGCAGGCGCCGCACGTGCTCGGCCCGACAGGCGAAGAGCCCCAGGTAGGGCCCTCCGAAGCCGAGCGGGTTGCCGAGCGCCTGACCCTCACCCACGACGACGTCGGCGCCGAACTCCCCCGGGCTGCGGAGCAGCCCCGCCGCGATCGGGTCCTGGCAGACGACGAGGAGGGCGCCGAGGCGGTCGGCGGCGCGGCGCGCCGCGGCGAGATCCTCGAGGACGCCGAGGTAGTTCGGGTAGGCGACGACGACCGCCCCGGCGGCGGTCCCGCCGAGGGAGTCGAACGCCGTCACGCCGTCGCGCAGGCCGACCGTCTCTATCGCGTGACCGCTGCCGCGGGCGAAGGTCCGCAGCACCTCGGCGAAGTGGGGGTTCACGCCCTGGGAGCAGTAGACGAGCGACGAACCGCTCGCCGCCACGGCGAGGTTCGTCGCCTCAACGAGTGCCGCGGCACCGTCGTAGAGCGAGGCGTTGGCGATCTCCAGACCGGCGAGCCGGGCCACCATCGTCTGGTACTCGAAGAGGGCCTGGAGCACGCCCTGGGCGACTTCCGGCTGGTACGGGGTGTAGGCGGTGACGAACTCGGCGCGCCCGGCGAGCTGGCGCACGACGGCGGGCACCTCGTGGTCGTAGGCGCCGCCTCCGGCGAAGCAGATTGCGCCGGCGCTGCGGTTCGCCGCGGCGAGCTCGCCGAGGGTCGCCACCAAGTCGGCCTCGGCTACACCCTCGGGCAGATCGAGGCCGGCGAGCCGGATCGCGGCCGGGACCGCGGCGTACAGCTCGCCGAGGTCTTCTAGGCCGAGGAACCCGAGCATCGCGGCGATGTCCGCCTCGGTGTGGGGAACGAAGCTCCCCATCGTCGTCCTAGTCGGGTGCCAGCAGGGCGAGCCGCTGGAACGGTGGTTTTGCGACCGAGGTCAAAACCGTCGTCCCCCGTACGTCGGCCTCGACCTCGCTCCCGTCGGCGACGCCCGGCGGGAGGAAGGCGAGGGCGATGCCCCGCTCGAGGACAGGCGAGAAGCTCCCGCTCGTCACGAAGCCGACGTCGGCGCCGCCGATCCGGCAGCGGTCGCCGCTACGCGGGAAGCGGCGGGTCGCCGACACGAGGCCCCGCAGCCGGCGGGTGATCCCCGCCTCCCTCTCGGCTTCCAGAGCGGCCTTGCCGCGAAACACCGGCTTGTACCAGGCGACGACCCAGCCGAGCCCGGCCTGGACAGGCGTGATCCCCGGGCCGAGCTCGTAGCCGAAAAGCGGCAGGCCGGCCTCGAGGCGGAGCGTGTCCCGCGCCCCGAGCCCCGCCGGTAACGCCCCGGCGTCGACGACGGCACGGAAGAACTCCGGGGCGGCGACCGCCGGCACGGCGCACTCGACGCCGTCCTCACCGGTGTAGCCGGTGCCGGCTGCGACGCAGTCGACGCCGTGGTAGCCGAAGCGCGCCACGCCGAAGTGGGCCACGCCCGCCGCGGCCGGCGCGACCTTGGCGATGACCTCACGCGCCGTCGGCCCCTGGACGGCGATGATCGCCCGTGACGCCGTCGTGTCCTCACCACCGATGGCTTCACGCACCGAGGCGGTGTTCGAAGCGTTCGGCATGACGTCAAAGGTCGTCTCGTCGAGCCACCAGATGATGCAGTCGTCGGCGACAGAGCCGTCCTCGGCGAGGAGATGCGTGTACTGCGCCCGTCCCGGCCCGATCTTGGCGAGGTCGTTCGTGAAGCTCTCCTGCAGCAGGTCGTAGGGGCTGACGCCGTCGAGGCGCACGGTGCCGAGGTGGCTCACGTCGAAAACGACCGCCGCCCGGCGGCAGGTGAGGTGCTCTCTCAGCGTCCCGGCGGGATACGAAAGTGGCATCTCCCAGCCACCGAACTCGACGAACTTCGCCCCGAGGGCTTCGTGCTCGGTTCGCAACGGGCTCTGGCGCAGGCTCGTCGTCATCGCTAGCCGGCCAGGGCGGACGGCAGCGTCGCCGGGCCGCGGGCGTTGAGGATCGCCTTCAGCTCCAGGTTGGCGCAGTCGCGCCGGTAGAGCATCCGGATGTTGAGGCTGGGGTGGAGCTCGCAGAGCCGGCGCACCTTGGCGTTCTTCTTCGTCACGAGCTGCTGGCGCAGCGTCGTCAGCTCGAGGAACAGGTCGTACTCGGACAGGTAGAAATCGGGTCGGAACCCCGAGGTCGGCCGGCCCTCCTCGTCCCAGGAGAGGACGAACTCGACGGGCTCGTACTCCCAGGCGATCCCGTAGAAATCGAGGACGTCAGCGAGGAACCGTTCCGAGGCATGCGCGAACCTCACCGTTCGCTCTGCTCGGTCCGGGCGGATGGTCTTGCCTGGCCTTGCTAGCTGCCCGCCCGGCGCCCGGGCGCCTCCGGCAGCGCTTCGGGCCCGGTCGCGGCGGCGCCCGGCGGGGCGAGGACGAGGATCGCCGCGTCGACCTCGCCGAGGACGGCCGCGAGCGGCACGATGTTGAACACGCCCTGGCCGCCGCGCAG
>Ga0187857_10002646_pt1 | contig 15678 bp, 16 predicted proteins | sample June2016WEW_8_10_FD_132984 | JGI IMG/M metagenome (GOLD analysis project Ga0187857, IMG submission 132984) | Peatland microbial communities from SPRUCE experiment site at the Marcell Experimental Forest, Minnesota, USA - June2016WEW_8_100 | ecosystem: Environmental > Terrestrial > Soil >...
GATAAAGTCTCGTGTTACCGCCGCGGGGTGGAGCAGTCAGGTAGCTCGTCGGGCTCATAACCCGAAGGTCGAAGGTTCAAATCCTTCCCCCGCCACCAAAGAAAGTGCAGGTCAGAGCCGGTGTGAGGGCACCGGCTCTTTCGTTGTCCCGGGGCCTAACCCAGAGGCCAACCCAGAATCTTGGTTATGCTGCGCGCATGCGCGGATCGAAGCGTGAAATCAAGAAGGGCGTCTGGGAGCTGCGTGTCCCGACCGGGAAAGACGCAGTGACCGGCAAGTACGGTCAGGTCTCCAAGAGGTTCCACGGCAGTGCGCGAGACTCTGACACCGCCCTTCGTGAATTGATCGAGAAGCAGGCCCCACGGACCGACGGTGTCGGGGCGACTTTTGGCCAGCTCCTCGACCAGTGGCTGGAGGAGTGCGAGCGCCTTGACCTATCGCCGACGACCCTTCGGTCGTATCGGGCCGAGGTCAAGAAGACGATCCGACCTCGGCTCGGCAAGGTGCCGATCAGCCGACTGAGCGCGAAACACCTCGATGACCTCTACGGGTCGATGAAGGACGCCGGCAGCTCGCCAAAGACTATTCGGAATCACCATGCCGCTATCTCGGCTGCTCTGCACCAGGCGCTCCGCTGGGGCTGGGTCAGCACCAACGTCGCTGAGATGGCCAAGCCGCCCCGGGTCTCGCAACGTCGGATTCACGCGCCTTCTGTTGGGGTTGTGCGACAAGTCATCGAGGCCGCCGAGGAGCGAGATCCTCGGCTCTCGCCGCTGCTGATGCTGGCAGCGCTCACCGGTATGCGCCGCGGCGAGCTCTGTGCCCTCCGGTGGTCCGATGTCGATCTGTCTAACGGGACGATTGACGTGGAGCGCTCGCTCGTCGTTGTGCCGGGGGGCCTCGCCGAGAAAGGCACGAAGACTGATCGATCCCGTCATGTCGCGCTCGACGAGGTCGGCGTGGCGGTCCTCATTGCACACCGGGAGCGTGTCACGGCATGGGCAGAACAGGCTGACGTCGAGGTGAGACCGGATGCTTTCGTGTTCTCCCCGTTCCTCGAGGCGGCGACGCCATTCCGGCCGGACAACGTGACTTCCTTCTTCATCAGAGTGCGTGACTCGGTTGGCGCGCCGACGGTAAGGCTCCATGACCTGAGGCACTTCACGGCCACCCAGCTCATTGGGGCGGGGGTCGATGCCAGAACCGTGGCAGGACGGCTCGGCCATTCCGATCCGTCGTTGACCTTGCGCGTCTACAGCCATCTCATCGAGGAGCGGGACCGGGCTGCAGCCGCGATCATGGGACAGGTGTTGCGCGGCAACACCGACAGTTTGAGGAAGACCTCACCGGTCGTGGCCCCGGCTCGGCTCTTTCGCCGGCCGCCCACCTTGGGAACGACTTCACCGTGAGGTAGGAGCCATATGGTTCTTGGCTACAACGGGCGACACCCCGAAACTGAGGTGGCCTGAGACGTCGCCGCTCTTCGAGCCGACTCGTGGCAGGAACTTCTTGGTCTCACTGGCAACGGTCTGTTCGCTGGCCATGGTGGAACCCATCCATCTCTCCCGCCTAACCGGGCTTGGGCACCGCCGTGTTTCGGGGTGGACGAGTCGGTGACGGCATCCGACGGGGACGTCCGTCTTCTGTCCGCGCGATGTCGTACTCGAAGGCGTCGAGGAGTTGGAATAGCTCGTCGCTTATCCACTCGCGGCCCCGCCGGCGTCCGACCCGGGTAGGGACGAGCACGGCATGCTCTTGCAACCGGTTGAGCGCCGCCCGCGCCGCTGTGGGCGTGACGTGGTAACGGTCAGCTGCGATCTCGGCGCTCACGATCGGCTGGGCCGGCAGTCCTGCGATGATCCTGCGGGCGACAGAGTCGGCTCGGGGATTGTCTGCCCGCTGAACCAGTTCGGCGAGCAGGGCGTCGAGGTGTTCCCAGAGCGATCGTGCCGCGCCGGCCGAGGCTGACACCGCATCGGCGAACGCCCCGATCCAGTCATCGACGCGGCCCTCTCTAAAGTCGGTCAAGCCGGCAACGTAAGAGCGCGGCGAGGCTGCCAGGACCACGCTGACGGGCGGAACGAACAGCGGAGTCAGGGCGCGGCGACGGAGGATGACGTGGACGAGACAGCGGCCAGTACGGCCGTTGCCGTCCGCGAAGGGGTGGATGGTCTCGAACTGGGCGTGGCCTATGGCGGCCTGCGCAACCGCTGGTAAGTCGTCTCGGTTCACGAACCGCAAGAGATCATCGAGCAGGTCTGGCACCCGGTCCGGCGGTGGTGGCACGAACGCTGCGTCAGCGGGACTTGTGCCCCTTCCGCCGATCCAGTTCTGATCGGTTCGGATAACGCCGGCGAAACGGGTCTCGCTCGTGCCCTCCAGCAAGACCCGGTGAATATCGAGCAGGTCGTCCACATCGAAGTCAGCTCCTTCGATCCCGTGTCTGATTGCTCGTTCCATCGCTGTGACGTTGTTCGCGACGACTCGAGCCGTGCCGTCGGCGACGAGGGGTTCGTAGGCGGCGAGTGCCACGCGCTTGTTGGAGGCGCGGAGTCCTTCGATGAACGACGAGCCGAGGGCTTCGGCACGAAGCAGCGGTCCGGCGATTGCCTCGAGATCTTGACCGATGCCGGCTGCCTGGAGTTGCGCTACGAACCCTGTGGCGCGCGCTACGGCGTCAGCAGCGCGAGCGGCAAGCGGGTTGTCCCACTCGGCAATCGGATCGGGTACGTATGCCTTGAACCGGAAGGGTTTACGGTCCTTCCGAGCGCCGAAGCCACCCCCCTCCCACAGACAATCGACAAGCTCTGGCACCATGATCCTTTCGCTCGGACGGCAACTACGAAAAGAAACTGCAGATCCTTTCGTAAGATCCCATCCTTGCGTAAGGTTTGACGTTACGCAAGGAAACAGAGGGATCCTTACGTAGCTAGCCGGTTGTTGCCCCGAGACTGAGGTGGCCTGAAACGTCGCCGCTCATGACGCCGAGAGGAACCGGCGACCTGTGGCTCCGTTCTGATCCGTAGTCACGTCTCGGCCGTCCAGGCTGTTGGGCGGGGTTAGCTCCGTTAGCACTGAGTTCGGGCTCTGTATCTCGCACCATCCAGGAAGTGCCGCCCTGTCCATGCCGTCTGAACCCGTGGATTAGCAAGGGATTAGCAGTACAGGGCCGAGAGACAGCGACTGACGCATACTCCCTGCCGATTATTTGCGGGCACTCTCGACGCCCGGACGTGTGACCTGACCGACGTTCTACGACTCGAGGAACCGCAGCACCGCTAGCACGCGTCGGTGGTGCGCCTGCGACACCGGCAGGTCGAGTTTGGTGAAGATGTTGGCCACGTGCTTTTCGACCGCTCCCTCCGAGATCACGAGCGCACTCGCGATCCCTGCATTCGAGCGGCCCTCCGCCATGAGCGAGAGCACCTGCCGCTCTCGCTCGCTGAGCCGCGCTAGCGACTCCCGCATGCGCGAGGCGCCCACCATCTGCGTGACCACCTCGGGGTCGAGCGCCGTGCCGCCAGAGGCGACCCGCACCAGCGCCTCCACGAAGTCACTGGTGTCAGCGACGCGGTCCTTCAGCAGGTAGCCGATGCCTGCCGCGTCGCGCGCCAAGAGTTGGGCCGCGTAACGGGTCTCGACGTACTGCGAGAACAGCAAGATCCCGAGCTTCGGGTATCGCTCGCGCAGCCCGATCGCGGCCCGCAGCCCCTCGTCGGTGAACGTCGGCGGCATCCGAATGTCGACCACTACCACGTCGGGGCAGTCCCTTTCGACGGCCTCCTCGAGATCGTTCGCAGCGCCGACTGCGTCGGTGATCACGAACCCGCGATCGGCCAGCAGCTGCACGAGCCCGTCCCGCAAGACTGCCGAGTCCTCGGCAATGGCGACGCGGATGGTGTCGCTCATGCGTGCAGTGGGAGGTCGACGGTGACGACAGTGGGACCACCAGGCGGGCTAGCGACGTCGAGGTGGCCGTCCACCGCTTGCACGCGTTCGCCAAGGCCGGCGAGACCGCTCGACGAGGACCCGACGAGGACGGAATGGGCGCCTCCTCGCCCGTCGTCCCGCACCACGACGCGCAGCCACGCCCCATGCTGGACGCAGCTCACGCTCGCCCTCGAGGCCTGTGAGTGCTGGGTGACGTTGGCAAGCAGCTCGGCGACGCAGAAGTACGCGATCGCCTCGATCGCCGGCGTCGGGCGGTCCTGTAGCGTGACAGTGACATCCGTGGGTACCGCGCTGCGCGCGGCCAGCGTCGACAGCGCACCCTCGAGGCCGACGTCGAGCACGGGCGGATGGATGCCCCGGGCGAGGTCTCGCAGCTCCACGATCGCCTCCTTAGCGCCGCGGTGCGCGTCGTCCACCAGGCGGCGCACCTGGTCGAGATCGATGTCTCCGCCGGCGGCGAGCTTCTCCTTTGCCTGGCCGAGGCGCATCGCGACGGCAACGAGTTGTGCCTGCGTCCCGTCGTGGAGGTCTCGCTCAATGCGGCGGAGGGTGGCGGCAGAGGCGTCCACCGTGCGCGTCCGCGCCTGCTCCAGCGTACGCATCCTCGTCGTGACGGCGTCGGGCGACAGGAGCGCCCGCATGAGGTGGCGGTCGACGAAGACGACAAGCCGCATTGTCCAGGGGGCGACGAAAACCAGCAGCGCCCCGGTTATGAAGATGAAGAGACCGTGCCAAAAGCCGTTGGTCCCGACGGAGAAGTAGCCCGGCGGGAAAAGAGTGGGGACAAAGCCGAACTCCCCCGGGCTGCTGGTGCGGTGCGCGCTCCAGATCGGGTACGTCAGGCACGTGAACGCCGCCAGCCAAGTGCTGAGGGCGAACCAGACACCGAAAGCGACAAGCGGGGCCTTGGCCAACGTGTAGACGACGGCCCGCCAGCTCGTGCGGTCACGGAGCGCGGACTGGAGCCAGCCGAAGAATCCCGGGCGGGCCACGAACGGCTCGGGTTCCTCGATGTCGGTGTCGAGCAGGCTGCGGGCGAGCCCCCGGTGCCACCCCCCTATGCCCCGGGCACCGCGCAGCGACGCCGCGAACACGACGAGGCCGACGAACGTGACAACGAGCGCCGTCCCGGCCGCCATTGTCAGCACGATGAACGCCCCACCGACCACCTGGAGCAGCGCCGCGAGGACGAAGAAGAGGAGTTCGCGCCAGGTTCGCCGCGTGAACGGCGTCCTTGCCACGGTGGTCGCTATCCGCTGCAGCTGGTCGAGGCGGGCCTGCGGGACGACGAACTCCCGCTCCCGTCCGCGAGTTCGCAGGTGTAAACGCAACCCGGATTCCTCGACATCGGCCCGCATCATGTTGAACACGTTACGGGAGCGGGCTGATCCTGAGAATGGCGCTAGCCGGCATCTCCGAGGGGGGACAACCCCCGTCGCGGGGGTCCCACCGGCCGTTGGCGCCGCGATCATAGTCGCCGATGTGTACGGACAGACTGGACAGACTCGCCGGATCCCGGCGCCCGAACGTGAGCACATAACTTCGATCTTCGTGTCGCCGCGTTCCGCCCCGATCAGACGGATACGGGCGGATGCCTCAGCACATGGCACAGCGTGCTCGCCGCTCGAACCGGTAGGAGACTGGCGCAGTGGGACCGGAGGACCTGAGCGCACTGAGCCTCGATGTGTACGACACGCGTGGGGGCCTATGGAATCCTGAGAACGGGGAGCTCGATCAACCTGATGGGTGGGAGTTCCTGCTGAGCGGCGATGCCTTTGTCACCCGGCGGGTCAAGGCGGCGGGCACCTACTGGAAGCTGTGGCGCCCCCGGAGCCGTAACCAGCCGCATCGCCGGCTGCTAGGCCTCTTGGCGCCAAAGGCGGCCATCGAAGCCGCCCAGGCCGAGGCGGTTGGCAGTGAAGCGGCGCGTGCGAGCCGCCGCTCCCAAGGAGCGGTGTACCGAGCTCGCAGGGAGGATCTGTACCGCGAGGAGCTGAGCGACGCCATCGTGTCCTACCTCGATTTCGCCCCTGAGCACGCCGAGCTAGCCAAGAGCATCGCGACCGAAGCAGCCGATCGGGCGGCCGAGGTCGGCAGTGGCCGGATCGAGCGCACCCGGACCCTCGAGATCAACGAACGGGCGGCGCTCGCGGCCCGGGCCCTCATTCGGCACCGTTACACGGGTTACGAAGAACGCCTCGCCCAAGAGGTGTGGGAAGACGACTACCTCTATCGGGAGGTCAAGGCCGACGCCGCTGGGAATCCTTCGGACTCCGATATGTCCACAGAAAGGCTACATACCATTTGACCTGCGGATATAGCTAGATGAAGGCAAGAGAAACCTCATCGTGTGGACATATCTGTGGACGTATCTGGCGCGTGCTCGCCTTCGTGCACACCGGCACCGCAACAGAGATCACTACCGCCGGGCCCAACTGGGGCCTCTCCCCACGGACACCCTGCGGACACCTAGACCGGTAGCGGACACCGAAATCAGAACGGACGAGGAACGGGTCGCCTTCAGCGTCACCGAGGTCGGGAAACTGCCCGGGCATTTTCCAGGCTCTCGCCAACTCTTCTAGGGGGATCTAGGCGGTCGTGGTCATGATTCGCGTCCTTGTCGTCAACTCGGGCCAGTTGTGACTTGTAATGTGATCAATATCGGTTTGCCTGCATTGGTGCTCTAGCAGCGCGAGTTGCTAAAAGTGCCTAGTTGCGGTTAGTCCGCAAGTCGCCTAAATTAGCAAGTCATGGGAACTGGGCCGAACGATTTGCAACTGAGCGACGAACAGCTCGTTGAGCGCGCCGCGGAAGAACTGCGCAGTCACCTTCCCGATCGTTGGACAGTCACCGTCGCAGATGGTCCGGCTCAAACGAATGGGGAGCCCGGTAAGCAGATACTCGTCAACCACGCGGGCACGGGCGGATACAGCGCGCTCGTCGAAGCCCGTCGCTCGTTCACTCCCCAAGATGCGCGCCGTCTGTTGGGTGGGCCGCTCGGTCCTCGCTTGCGAGCGATGACAGGGAACATGCCGATCGCCGTTGTCGCGCCCTACCTCAGTCCTCGAACGCGAGAGGTGCTAGACGCCGAGAAAATCGGCTACATCGACCTTGCCGGCAATATTCGTCTCGACTTGCAGAACCTCTACGTCGAGATCGAGCGCACGGCCCGCAACCCCAACAGCACGCCGACGGCTGCCCCCGGCCTTCGGGGGGCGATGACCGGGCGTGTCGTGCGTGTGCTCGTCGACGCGTACCCCCCGTACGTGCTCAAGGAGATCGCGGCGGCTGCCGGCATCGACCGCGGCTACACCTCTCGCATCCTCGAGTCTTTGAGCGAGCAGGCACTTATCGAGCGCGAGCCACGAGGGAAGGTCACCGACGTCGACTGGCCGGCGCTCTTGCGTGCGCGAGCGCAGTACCTCGATCTCCTCGGTCGGCGAACGACGAGCGGGTATATCTCGCCCCGCGGTCCGCAAGCTACGCTCGATACGCTCGCTCAGCGTGCACCCGACGAACCCTGGGCGGTCACCGGCTCCTTCGCTGCCGTGCGTTTCGCTCCGGTTGCAGCACCGGTGCTTCTCGTCGTGTACACGATGAATCCAGCTGCGCTGGCAGTCGATCTCGATCTGCTTGAGGCCGATCGGGGCACAAACGTCGCCCTCGTTCGGCCGACCAACTACGGTCCGTTCGACCGTACCGAGTGGGACGATGGGATTCGGTGGGCCGGCCTCAGTCAGGTCGCGCTCGACTGTCTTTCAGGCAACGGCCGTATGCCCGCCGAGGGAGAGGCTCTGCTCGAATGGATGGCGAAGAACGAGGCGAGTTGGAGAACGACGATCGACCAGATGCCGGCGCCAGCGCGCCGGCCGGAACGACCGACGCCCGCACGGTCATAGCTCGCGCGGTCCTCCTCGACGCGCTCGAGGCCCTCCGAGAACACCAACCCGCGATCATCCTCGTTGGTGCTCAGGCCGTCTACCTCCACACCGGTGCCAGTGAGCTCACTGTGGCCGCGTACACATTCGACGGCGACCTCGTCGTTGACCCCGCGCTCCTCAACGACGTACCTCTCATCGAGCAGGTGATGCGAGCAGTCGGCTTCGTGCCCTCGATTCGGGGCAACGCGGTTGAGCCAGGGGTATGGGTGACCAGACGACGCGCGGGCACCGAGGAGGTGTTGGTCCCAGTGGATCTGATTGTCCCCGAGGCGTTCGCCACTTCGAAGGGCCGACGGAGTGTGCGTGTCGGCGCGCACGACAAGATGGCGCTCCGCTGGGCCCACGGGCTCGAAGCCGCGGTGGTCGACCACGCGCCGATGCCCATCAGAGCGCTGGATCCCAACGACGGCCGTAGCTTCGAGGTCGAGGTCGCGGGTCCCGCGGCACTACTCGTCGCCAAGCTCCACAAGCTCCATGACCGGCTGCAACCCGCCGAGCGTCCCGACCGACTGCGCAACAAAGATGCGTCGGACATCTACCGCCTGATGCAGACGTTTCCGGCCCGACAGGTGGCGAGGACGCTTTCGTCGCTCGAGTCACACCCGCAAGCTGGCGCCGCGACTAGAGAGGCCGCTGGCTACCTTGGCGAGCTCTTTATCGCACAGCGATCGCCCGGTACCAACATGGCGGCGGATGCACTTGAGGCCGCGATCCCAGCGCCGCAGGTCCGCGCAGTCGCCACGGCGTGGACGAGGGCGGTGCTCGAGGAGCTGGAGCGACTTTCATCGTGACCGACGACGCCGAGATCGTCGCCCTTCGGGAGACGTAGGCAGTGATGCTTTATGGGTAGATCCCGTTGGACGCGAACATGGCCAACCCAAGAGAAACCCAAAATTCTCTTGTCGATCGCTTCGGGCATCCTGCCTGTCAGATTCGACTGGGTAACTATCCTCCCAGTTCAAAGGCCAAATCAGGACTACACGAAATCACTGCATAAGACCAGGTAGACGGTCGAGATCGATCTCATAACCCGAAGGTCGAAGGTTCAAATCCTTCGCCCGCCACTTCGTATGGTCGACTGGGCGTGGATTCGTTCCCGCCCTGTCGACCCTTCTCTTTCGTAGCGAAGCCGTATGCCCAGGGCCTGGTAGGGGTCGGTGCGATCGGGACGATCAGCTTCGGCGAGCAGGCGCACGAGTCCCTGGTCTCCGCCAGAGCGGCTCTCACGTGTGCCTCGTCGAGCGGCAGTGTCCGACCCTGCGAACGCTCCCACTCCTCGACTACGCATTCGGCGCTGCGGAGCTCGGCTTGAACCTTCCGTGTCACGCCGGCGGCGAGCATGGGGTCCATGCCGGCGCGAATGGCGGCGAGCAACCGATCGAGCTCCGTCTGGAGGCGTTGCCGTTGGTGACGCGCCCGCGTGACCTCCGCCGGCTCGATCTCGGCTTGTTCGTCTGCATCGACGATGGTTGCGACTGTCGAGTCGAGCCGATCAGGGTCGGTCAGTTCATCAAGCCATGCGTCGACTGCGGCCAGGATGCGCTCTTCGCGGACGGCATAAGTTGGCGGATGCCCCGGTACCGATGGGACGGCATAGTCCGCTCCGGTCGCGGTGCACCTGTAGTAGGGCTTGCCCTTCATCGTTACTCCGAACATCGCATTGCCGCAGTGTCCACACTGGATCGCCCCGGAGAAGACGTACTTCCCAGGCTCGGTGCGCGGACCGCGGACGTGGTTCCTCGGTGCATTGGTGATCCGACGGTTGACGCGCTCGAAAAGATCGGCGGGGATGATCGCCGGCCAGGAGGGCTCTTCGGACCAAGACCACGCGTCACGACCCTGCCAACGCTGGCGTGAGATGGTGCCGAGCGCCGGATCGTCGGCGTTCAGGAGCTCGTCGAAGCGACGCTGGCACCCGGCAACTTGATGACCGAGATAGCGCGGGTTAAGCAGGATGGCGTGGACCACCGATCCGCCCCAGACCCCGGCCGAGCGAGGATGTCGGGTTGGCCCGACCTCTCCCGGGCTCGGGAGGCCCTCAGCTTCGAGTCGGGCCGCGATCGAGCGACAGCCGACGCCGGCATCGAAGAGCTCGAAGATGCGCCGCACGACGGGCGCGGTCTCCGGATCGAGTTCAAGGCTCCTCAATTGGGCGCCGGCAGCCGCGTTGCTGCGGTTCGGGTGCGGAAGACCCGTGTTGACGACCCGGTAGCCGTAGTTCGGTCGTCCACCGAGCCAGCGCCCGCCCGCTGCGAGCGCGAGCATCGCAGCCCTCGTTCGGTGCTGAATGCGGCGTCGCTCGGCCTTGGACAATCGCCGAAGAGACTCATGACGAGGTCGTGTGCCTCGCTGTCGGGATCGACCGGTCCGCCGATCCGGGGTACCCAAAGCTCGATGTCGTAGTGGCTGAGCACTGGGAAGACGAGCTGGAACTGGGGACCGGAAAAGGCCCGCTGTGGTTCCCCGATGACGAGACGTCGCCGTCCGCGAAGCGGATCGGCTGCATCGGCGAGGAGGCGTGTGGCTTCCGGTCGCCGTGACCACGGGAGCGATCTGCTGACGTCGATGTCGTGATACACCGCGACGATCGAACCGTCGTGGGGGGTGATCAACTGTTGCGCGAGAGCGAGCTGCCAGCGCTTGCCTTTGAATCTTCTGGCGACTGGCTGTCCTCGGTGCTGGTTCGTACGTACGCGGCGAACAGTTCCGTCATGTCATCCAGTCTCGACCGATCGCCGCGGCTTCGGCGAGACTATCGAGTACTTCAGTTCACCGTTCGATCGTGACGAGGCGAGGCGCGCGAATGATGCGGGCGAGTATCGCAGCGGCATCTGCGTTGACGTGATAGCCGCCTCGACCTCAAAGACGAGCGGCTTGTCGGTCGGCGCGACTCCGACCGAGAGTTCCCTCCGTCGCGGGGCTTCGGCATACCGGCGCAGTGATGATGGCACCGATTTCGGACGATCGCTTTCGGCGGAGAGTGACCGAGTCATTGCGCAACTGTGAACTCATCGGGTCACACCACTTCTCACAGCGGTGCTCACAGCAGTGCTCACAGACGAGATCGCGGAACGGTTCTCGGTTCGACCATCACGCACTAGAAGCGTCTGGGCGCTCCGGCAGCTCACAGCAACACTCACAGCAACACTCACAGACCCACATCACAGCCCTGTGAGCGGAAGGACCCGGTCGCAGCGAGGCGCGGGGCGGGTCTTCGGCCAGACCCTCTCACGGTTCCGGTGATGGAACGGGGGAGCCTTCCGCCTCACGCAGACCCAGGCGCTGTCTCCCCTCAGTTTGGCTCGGCCGCTCGGCGTGTGTTGTAGAGGCGGACGGCCCAGAGGTAGGCAAGAACGGCGATGCCGAAGCTCCACGTGATAGCGGCGATGGCGTGATCGCCAATGGCGGTCTTGGTGAGTAGTCCGCGGACTGTGTCGGCGACAGGAGTGAAGGGCTGGTACTCGGCGAACTGGCGCAGGCCCGTTGGCATAGTGGAGGTGGACACGAAGCCGCTGCTGAGGAAGAGCAGCAGGAACAGGATCATTGGGGTGTTGCTGGCGGTCTCGACGCTCTTGGCGGCCAACCCGAGCGCGACCGCGAGCCAGATGAGCGCGAAGGCGAACAGGGCCAGTATCCCTATCGCGGCGAGCCAGTCCAGCGGCCCGGCGCCGGAATGGAACCCGAGGGCGAAGGCGACCCCGATGAGGATGGCCATGGCGGCGAGGGTCTGGATCAGGCTCCCGAGGACGTGGCCGATGAGCACCGAGGCGCGGGCGATGGCCATCGTGCGGAACCGGTCGATGATGCCGCCGGTCATGTCCATGGCGACCATGATCGAGGTGCCTTGGACGACCGAGGTCACGGTGATCAGCAGAACCCCGGGGACCACGTAGTCCAGGTAGGCGTGGCGTCCCAGGTGCGCGCCGAGGCCAGCGCCGAGCTGTCCTCCGAAGACGTAGACGAACAGCAGCAAGAGCACGATGGGTAGGCCGATGAGCATCACGGTCATGGACGGGTAGCGGAGCTGGTGCTTGAGGTTGCGGCGCAGCATCACCCGTGAGTCGCTGAGCCCGTACGCGAGCGTGGTCATCGTTCCGCTCCTTGTGGTGTGGGGTCCCGGTCGGGCTGGGCGCTGACGTGGCTGCCAGTAACGGCGAAGAACACGTCGTCGAGGTCGGGAGTGTGGATCGACAGCCGTTCGACCTCGATACTTGCGCGGTGCAACTCGTCGAGGAGTTCGCGGAGCGAGTCCACGGAGTCGTCGGTCGAGACCTGCAGAACGAGCTGGTCCTGTTCGGGACTGGCCGCCGGGAGCAGCCCTGCTGCCGAGTGGAACTCGTGCAGGTCAGCGAAATGGAGCCGGATGTGGCCGCCAGGGATGCGGCTTTTCAACTCGGCGGGCGTTCCTTCAGCGACGATCCGGCCCTGGTCGAGCACCGCGATCTGGTGGGCGAGGTGGTCGGCCTCGTCGAGGTACTGAGTGGTGAGCAGGATCGTGACCCCCGCCGCAACGAGCTCACGAATGATCTCCCACATGGTGCGTCGGCTGCGCGGGTCCAAGCCCGTGGTGGGCTCGTCGAGGAAGATCACCCGCGGCTGATCCACGAGGGTCATCGCGAGGTCGAGGCGTCGTCGCATCCCGCCGGAGTAGCTCGAAAGCAGCTTGTGGGCGGCGTCGGTCAGGTCGAACTGCTCCAACAATTCGGCCACTCGTCGTCGCCCAGCTTCGCGGCCGAGATGACGAAGGTCGGCCATCAGTTGCAGGTTCTCGGCACCGGTGAGCAGGTTGTCCACCGCGGAGAACTGACCGGTGACCCCGATGACCGCCCGAACTCCTTCAGGATCGGCAACCACGTCGTGACCGGCGATGCGCATCGACCCGGAGTCGGCCGGGATCAGGGTGGACAGGATGCGGACCATCGTGGTTTTGCCGGCTCCGTTGGGGCCGAGAAGCGCCAGGATCGTCCCCTCCTCCACGGCCAGGCTCACCTTGTCGAGCACCACGTGCGCACTGAACGACTTGCACACGTCCCTGGCAACGATCCCCGGCGCGCTGATCTGGCCTGTCATCCCGCTCGGCCCTCTCGATGGGGAACCGGGGCCTCAGGAAGATCGCCGGCGGCTCGCAGCTTCTCCCGCCGGTCCTTCCACTCCTGCTCCAGAGCGGGAAGCCGCTCCACCAGGAAATCGGCGAACGCGGCCCACTCCAACAAGATCGCTCGCCGTTCAGGCGGGGCGTCCTCAAGGAGGCGAAGACCCTCTCGGGCCAGCTCGCCCTGCTCCCTGTACTCGGAGATGTCGGCGCCCGTCGCTCGGGGCGACGACATGTCGATACGCACCCGGTCCATCCGCTCGCCTGCGGCCCGGGATCGCTGGATGAGCCCGAGATTCTCCAGCGTGTTGACCGCGGCGGCGATGGCGCTCCGGCTTGCCAACAGTGCGTCAGCCAGCTCGGTGATGCTCTGCTCCCGTGGATCGCAGACCGCCAGGTATCCCAGCAGGCGGCCCACCATCGGGGCCATCCCGTAGCGGCGGGCGTAGAACCGGCCGACATGGTCGGCGTACGTGATCTCCTCGTCACTTGGCATACCGATAAAATACATTATTTCTGAGATAACACAAATATGTTGTATCTCAGGACAAAATTCTGAGAGCGCCGGGATAAACCGGCACGGAGGAGGGGATGCAAGAGCCCTACACCGAAGGAGTAGCGACCCACGCTGACCCCGAGTCATGCGTCGGCGTCCGCGAGGGCGCAGGCGAAGCGTTGACAGGGGCACGTGCAGGCCGGGCTATTGAGCCGCGAAATCTGGCATTCGGGGCGCCCAGGTGGTTTTGAACACTGAAGGCAACACCGGTGGCGACGCTATTCGCAAGACGCCGCAGGGCCCCGCGCGGTCGAAGAACCACGGCATGCACGGAACCTCCGTGCGCGAGAACCGGGAGGTCCCGCGGTCGCTCGACCGGCTGATCACCGGGCGGGCCGCTCAGGGAAGGCTAAGGCCACAATCCTGAGATGGACGACCGCAGGAAATGGGACGACCCCGTAGTGTGCGCCGGGCGGCGCATGTTCTTAGCTGGTGAAAGTCCAGTCGGACCGTCTCCAGGCGGGATCCGTAGCCAAAGGCGGGGGTAATTCCTCGCCGGGCACGGCGGGAGCGGAGTGGATGAGAGGAGGCGTGACCGAGGATGTCCCACGGGGACAGGACTGAGCGCCGGGTGAAGGAAACGACCGGGATAAGCATCTGCCCCCTACCGGAGGTCGGACGGTCCGCCCTCGCTTTTCCTGGCGTCTCCGACGACCGTCGTGCAGGACAAGGCGCCCACCGCGAGGTGGGGTCTGAAGGGTTTGAGGCGACGCGGGCGGCCAGCTTCCAACGGCCCGACGTACGCGATCGGGCTGTCGCCGTCGATGAGTTCGAGAACAGGGAATCCTGCATGTTCTCGTGCAGCATTCAACACTTCCACCATGGCAGCGGTTGCTGCACCGCCACCACCACCGATGACGGTGAAGTCCAGATCCGCCGAGTAGCGGTAATCACGGATGTGCACGAGCCGAAGCGCTGTGCCGCCCTTGAAGACGAGTTGCCCACCGTCCGTCGGCTTCGCTCGGTGTAGTTGGGCGACGATTGAGCCAGGACGTAGTCCCGTTCCACAACCGAAGCATCGACGCTGTCGTCGTTCGCCCGACGCGTGATCGCAAACCGGGTCAGCATCGCTAGTTCCCAACGACCGCTCGCAGCTCATCGATTGTCGTGTTCCACGCCACCCGAAGCCGTGTGTCTGTCCATGCGACACGGTGGTCGCGTGGATCCAACCGGATCACCTGTTGACAGTCTCAGAGGCAACTGGAGCGCCGTCGCCAAGGACGCGAGGCGACGTGCTGCTGCTTGTCCGCGCGTTCCGAAGGCATTGGTGAGTTGTGCGATGCGCGCCGAGTCCGCATCTCGCGATCCGGAGGCGACCGCCTCGGCGAGACGTTCCACGCCGCCGACGAGGTCCACACGGAGAGCACATTCAAAGAGTGCCCGCTCCAGCGACGAGCGCCACGAGTTCTTGACCGCTTCGGCTTCCAGGTGAATCGTCTCCGGCTTCTCTATGGCGAGACGAAGTGGTCTGCGGCTGACAGTTGAGAACCGGACCCGCTCCGTGCACGCGACGTAGATCGTCCGGACCGGATGGCTGAGCACTCCGAGCTCGCTTAGGGCGCTCAGGTAGGCAATCCGGTGATCCCGGCCTTCAAACGCCGCCCCGACGGCAAAGCCGAGGTCCTCGGTCGCCGCCGACGTCCCCAGCGCTCCGAACGGGCGGATCGCATAGTGGCCTCTTACCACCTTGTCGACCAGGCCCTTCTTGCTGAGTCGCGTGAGGGCGTTCGCGGTCGCCTCCGTGGACACCCCCAGGTGGGCCTTGGCGTCCTCGAAGGTGAACTCGTCTCGGCCCTCTGAGAGCAGGGTATCGATCAGTTCGAGCTGGCGGGTCATGTCGGCCTCCTATGAGCCAGTATACCAGAAACTCACGTAAAACGTGAGTTAACGCCGTGTTGGGCAACTCTGTTCGTAACTCACGTAAAGCGTGAGTTACCGCACATCTGCCCTGACTCCACGCCGACTCAGGGATCACCACTTCATCAGCATCACCGTCATCTTCAGCTCCTGTTCCTCTGACCACGCTCACTGAGAACCTGCCAGACCTGCTCACTGAAATCTTCCAGTCCTGAGCTCTCGGTGGACTGACAATCCACCACCGAGGGTGGCCCCCTTCCGAGGCTTGTGGTGTCCAAGCC
>Ga0187857_10002655_pt1 | contig 15652 bp, 12 predicted proteins | sample June2016WEW_8_10_FD_132984 | JGI IMG/M metagenome (GOLD analysis project Ga0187857, IMG submission 132984) | Peatland microbial communities from SPRUCE experiment site at the Marcell Experimental Forest, Minnesota, USA - June2016WEW_8_100 | ecosystem: Environmental > Terrestrial > Soil >...
CGTGCGCCGTCCTCGTGGACGGCGTCCCCATGCTCTCCTGCATGATGATGGCCGTCGACGCGCAGGGGCACGCCCTGACCACCATCGAAGGCATCGGCATGCCGGGCAGCCTCAGCAACATCCAGGCTTCAATCATTGACAACGACGGCGTCCAGTGTGGCTTCTGCATGCCGGGGATCGTGGTCGTGTCGACGGCTTATCTCAAGCAGAACCCCAAGCCTACCGACGCCCAGTGGAGGCAGGCGCTGGCCGGCAACATCTGCAGGTGCGGGAACCACCTGCACATCCTAGCAGGCTTGGAGGCGGTGACGGCCTAGAATGTCATACCCAGCTAACGTAACCTTCCCCGCGCCGCCATACAGGGTCCTCGGAACGTGGTCGGGTAGGCGGAATGATGCCCCGGCTAAGATATGTGGCCAATGGAAGCTCGGGGAGGACTTCAACATGAGCGACCAGCTCTACATGGCTCTGAAGCTCAGCCCCTACAGCGCCGCGACCATCACCGCCGTCGACGCCACCTCCGCCAGGGCGATACCTGGCGTCGTGATGGTGCTCACTTCAGCTGACGTGATGAACGACCCGGTGCTGAGCAAGATGGCGGTGGGCACCACTAAGCTCCTTCCCTACGACCAGATTAGGCACGCGGGACAGGAGGTCGCCGCGGCAGTGGCCGAAGACCCGTACGTGGCCCAAGAGGCCGTCGAGGCGATTAATATAACGTACAGCCAGCTCCCCTTCGTCAACAAGGTGCAGGACGCTATGGCGAGCGGCGCATCACAGGTGTGGTCAGGGACTCCCAACCTGCAGACTCCGACGATCTACAAGTTCGGAGACGCGGCCACCGCCATGGCGGCTTCGGGGGTCACGATATTCTCTCAGACCTACGAGAGCAACGACACCCACAACAACCCCATATCCAACATGGCGGGCACGGTTCAGGCCAACGGCGGAAGGCCCGAGCTGTACTACGACAACCAGGGCGCCAAAGGAGCTGCGAGCTCCATAGCAGGCTTGGTCGGCCTCCCCTACAGCAGGGGATGGGCTAAGGCAAGCACCACTGCCGGCAGCTTCGGAAGCAAGAGTGGCGGCAACTATCTCCAGCTCGCGACGGTCTTTTCTCAGAGGACCGGCAGGCCCGTGAAATGGGTGTGCACACGTGAGCACGACCTCACTAACGGTTCCCGCCATCCGAGGGACGTCTTCAACTTGAGCGCGGCCGTGCCGAACGGCTCTACAACGGGGGCCATCAATGCTCTACAGGTTAACATCTACAACAACACCGGCGATCAAAAGGCCGCCATGGTCGCGACGGCCTCCGGTGCCGCAGGCTACTTCTACAACACCTACAAGCTCCCCAACTGGACTGTGAACGCCTACGAGGTGTGGACCAACTATGTAGATCCCCTCGCCTACAGGCTACCGCCCGGCCCGCATGCCGCCTTCGCGATGAACGTGTTCCTCGACTACATCGCAGGGAAGCTCCGTATCAACCCCGTGACCCTGATGCAGAATAACAGCATGTACGTGACCGGAGACACGAACCAGCTTAACGGCTTCCCGTTCTACTCCATCGGCCAGCCGGCCTGCCTTAACCAGGCGCTGACTATGTCCAACTTCATGAGCAAGTGGAAGCTGGCGCCCACGTCGACGTCAGGCCTCACGGGAGTCGTTCACGGGATAGGCATCGCAAACACCGCCGCAGGTAACGGTTCCACCGCGGGCTCAGCCAGCACGGTCGTCGTCCTGCTCGGCGACGGCAGCCTGGAAGTCAGCTCGGGAGGCACCGACATCGGGAATGGCAGGACGGAGCAAGAGAGGCTCTACGCGGCCGAGATGATGGGTCTGCCAATGGACTATGTCACGATCGCCAACAATGATTCTGAATTCATCGGCGACACGGGAGGCACGAACGGAAGCAGTCAGACCAAGGCCTCAGGGAACTGCATAGTGCTAGCCTGCGCCGACGCCAAGAACCAGATGATGGCAAAGGCGGCCACGAGCCTGAAGACGACGGTAGACCAGCTCACGTACGCCATGGACGGCACCATGAAGATCTACGTCACAGCCACCCCGACGCAGTCAGTGACCTTCGCCCAGCTCTCCGGACAGCCCACCGTGATAGGCGTGGGCCACATGGTGGCTCCGACGGGTCACGCGGCGAACGTCTTCGACACCGCAGTGGCCGAAGTGGACGTCGACACGGACACGGGCCTAGTGAGCGTGACCAGCGTGACCGTAGTGCAGGACGTGGGCCAAGTCATCCACAAGGCGTCGATAGACGGGCAGATGTGGGGCGCGATGATCCAAGCCCTAGGGCAGACCGTTCAGGAGGAGATGTGGGTCGACATTCCGACGGGCCAAATCCTGGGTGCCAGCCATCTGGACGTCAAGAATCCACTCTTCACTCAGGTCCCCAGCTTGCAGGTGGCCTACGTCCAAGACCAGGAGGCACCGCCGCTTTCCTACAACTTCGGAGCGAAGGGAATGGGGGAGCCGCCGTTCGCTCCAGTCATCCCCGCCATCGCCAACGCGGTGGCCAACGCCACCGGCTGGTGGACTACCACGCTGCCTATCACGCCGGACAAGGTGCTGAAGGCGCTGGGGAAGGCATAAGGTGACTAGAGAATGAAACCACTTCTCATCTACAACCCGACGAGCCTGGCTGACGCCTCTGCCTACCTCACGAAGAACGCCGGCTCAGCGGCATTCGCAGGCGGCACGGAGGTATACCATTCGCTGAAGCAGAACTGCCTCCCCAACTTGCCTACGACGCTGGTCAACCTGAAGGCGATAACCGGCCTGGACTACATCACAGAGTCAGGCGGAATGCTGAAGATCGGACCACTGACGAAGCTGTCGGAGATCGCGAACAGCTCCACCGTGCAGACCAACTACCGCGCGCTGGCGCAGGCGGCAGGTGCGGTGGCATCACCTCTGATTCGTAACATGGGAACGATAGCGGGGAACATAGGCCAGGACGTCGCGTGCTGGTACTACAAGCAGACCGACAACATCTACAACTGCATCAGGAAGGGAGGGGCCGTGTGCTTCGCCCAGGCCGGCGACAACAGGTACTACCACTCAATCTTCGGTACCAAAGCGGGCTGCTACTCCGTCTCGCCGACGGACACGGGCATCGCGCTGTCCGCGCTCAACGCGTCGGTTGTGACGACCAAGCAGACGCTGACCATGGACCAATTCTTCTACGCGATGGCTCCGGGCAACAACCTCGCCACCGGCGAGCTCATAACGGAGATTGACGTCCCCACGCCGGCAACGGGTTCCAAATCGGCCTTCGTGAAGTTCGCCCTTCGGCCTTCTATAGACTTCGCGCTCGTCAGCGCAGCAGTATGGTACACCCCGGCCAGCGGAGCGGTGACGGACAGCAGGATCTACCTGGGCGGCGTCTACCAGACGCCCTATCGCGCGACGGCAGGGGAGACCGCACTCAAGGGACAGACTATCAGCTCCACAGTCGGCATGACCGTGGGACAGGCAGCGGTGGCTAACGCCTCGGCCATGACCGGGAACTCGTACAAGAAACAAGCCGCGGCAGCGATGATTCAGAGAGCGCTGTTAGCTTAAACAGCGGAGGGGGTGCATAGCACCCCCTCCAAGTTTCTTTTTAATTTCTCCTCAACTAGCGGAAGCCGCTACCTGCAGGTCCTCCGAAGAGATTGTCTCAGGTGAGCAGGGAAGAGGACAGGATGCCCGCCTTCATGAGGATGTACTCGAAAAGCGGGACATGGATTATCGTGGCGGGAGCCGACTGCAGCTCCCCAGAAGTAGGGAAACTCACCATCACCAGGTAGACGGGGTCGGCCTGGTCGCTCGTGAGCACGAACGACGTCTCCACCGTGGCTGGCTGCCCAGGCTTGAAATCTATGGCGAGGAGCCTGCTCGTTAGAAGCATCTCAGTGCTGTTGTCGGTGACAGTCACGTTCATCGCCCCCTCCTGCGCATGATTCATCTCGTTCGCCGTGGCGACGTCTATCGTAATCACGATGGAGTACGTCGTCGAACAACCCGAGCTCGTCCCCTGCGGCTGTAGCAATATCTGATTGCTGGTCTGGTTCCAGGTGTCGAAGGTCACAGGTGAAGGCAAGACCTCGTCTTCTACGTCCCCGCCGGTCGTCAGGGTGTTGCCGTTGAGCGAGGTTATGATCACCTTGTTCCTATCGCTCTCGGAGAGAGCGGTCGCGCCGGCTTGGACCACCGCGTAGGGGACGGCGACCCTGGAGAGCACTAGCAGCAGTGAAATGACCAAGAGGAAGCACGCCGGCTTGGCGGACCGTCTCAACAGCTGCCTCCTCTTCCCTTTCTCCATCTCTCTCTAGTGTGTCTCGTCGGCGGGAACTATTAAGGATAACGGCCGGAGGGGGAAGTCCCCCCGCCTTCGAGACGCCGCGTCGTGCAGGCGACCCGCAGGCACAGGGAAGATGAAGCTGAGCTGTTCTAACGCTTATCACTGATGGAGGAAATACTTGATTCCAGCCCTGCGCGTCTTGGTTATATGAGGGTGCTGCACGTCGCATTCATGATACTCGTCGCGGCGGTCGTCTTGTCCCACACCTTCGCGTAATCCCTCCTCAGCAGGCTCTCCGCCTTCCCCAATCCCGCGGCCAACATCACGGTCACCACCCCTCAGGCAAGCCCGTGCCGGCAGCCGACGACCGGCTCCTGGAACGACAGCTACCCCGCCTGAAGCCCTGGTCGGACCAAGATCGCTGATTCCGCTTCGAGCACAATCTTCACCGCGCTCTTCCTCTGGGACGTGGCCATCTGGACCACGACCTCTATCGGGTCGATTCAGGTGGACCTGAGTGGACTGCAGCCTACTTGGAGCGCGGACGGGACCGATATCGCATTCAGCTGCAACCTTTGCGGGACCTATCACATCCGGGTGATGCCCGCCGCCGCTGGACCCGTCGCCCAAGAATCCGCCGGCTACTAGGGAGGCGCCCGGGGGCGGGATTTGGGGGGCCTACCCCCCCTGCAAAACTTAAATTGGCGCCCCGGATACGTCGGCCCATGCAATCCTGCCCAGAGTGCGGCTCGGCCCTCTCCAAAGACGACAAGCTGTGTCCGAACTGCGGCGCAGAGGTCGTAGCAGCGGAGGAGAAGCCTGAGCTCGTGGAGAACCTCTCCTTCGACCAAATCATCATAGACGAACGGGGCTTCACCTTCCGCATCAGGAACACGGGGACAGCCCCCCTAACGGTGGCCTCGGTGCTCTTCTACGAACAGCCCACAGAGATAGTGAACGTTTCCTCGGAGAAGGGAACCGTCAAGGACGGCCTGCTGACGCTACAGCCAGGAGACCTCGGCGACGTGACCTTCCAGCCGTCATACACCGGCGTTGGTGGGGTAGTGTATCCTGCCGCCGTCATCACGGAATCCGGGAAGCGGTACGAAACAAGCGTCGGGTACCCGTAACGCGGAGCCGAGGACCCACAAGACAGATACACGTCAGGTTGGTTGAACTGGCAGAAGGTCACAAGAAGTGGGCGAGGTCCCCCCTCAGGTTCGTCGCTATGCGTCCCAGTCAACTTCCCCCCCACCGCCGGCTGTGCTTCTGCGCAATCCAAACAGGGTCGAGCCTGACACGGCCGGTTCAGTAGCTGCTGAGGACCTCGGCACGATCATGGGCTCCGTCTTAGGCCCCTCCCAAGGGCCAGCCCTACACCTACGGCCATCCCGACCGCAACAAAGGCGAAGAGACCTGGGAACTCGGGAACGGGCGCCGGCGCCTGCACTACGACCTCCCCTGTCATCGGCACAGCATAGTCGATCGTGCTAGAATACGTATAATTGCCAGGAATGCTGAACGTGTAGGTGAAGGACTGACCTGGGTACATCGGCCCCGAATCCCACGACTCGTTCTGCCCGGGGTCGGATGTGGCGGTGTGCGTTCCCGATAGGTCCGTCCAGTTCACCGTGTCCCCGACGTTCACAGCTACCACGTTGGGGTTAAAGTAATAGCCGCCCATGGTGTCCAGTTCCATCGTCACCGACCAGGTCGTGGCGGCTCGTGCGGGGCCCGGAGGGGGAGGACCTGAGACGGCGGCCGAGGCGAATAGGGCAAGCGCGAAGGCCGTCAGGAGACAGGCGCCGACCAGGGGCTTCAAGCTCCTTCGCCTCATCATGGTAGACGAATCCTCATGCTCCGACCGAATAGTTAAGCCTTCCCTGCCGTGAAGGGAAGGCTCGCGTCGGCCCGGTCGGAAGTCCCATTCCCACAGAGCTGGCGAGAGCCTTCGGGACCTGAGAGGACGTACCCTCCACCTGCCGTCAGCGTACCCCGGGACGAGCCACTCATGGAACGGAACTTCCTCCATGCATCCTCCTTAGATTATGGAGCTCGGACATCACGGCCGTCGGGCCGGTAGTTTAGGCTGGTAAAGTGCTCGCTTCGCAAGCGAGAGTCCGCGAGTTGAAGTCCGCCCGGTCCACTCCTGTTTACCGTCTAGATACGCAGGGGTTCGTGTCCAAGCCTGAGGAGGCAGCCTGAACAACTACATATCAGTAGGGGTAGAAAGCGTTACTTGCGAATCAGGACCTTACCGCTGGGCAACGTGCTGACAAACTGCCAGCCTTCGTCCACATACGGTTTGAGTTCTGCTTCCTCTACGATGTTCTGGGGATCACATGAGGAGGATCCAATTCTTTGAAGATGTAAGATTGACGGCGGGGCCGTGAACTGACGGAGATTCGGTTCAGCAAACATGTGCGTCAGTATATATTTAAGTATGTGAATACCATATTTAGCTCTGTGCAGCGCGCCCGTATGGTAAGAGCGCTTGCCGTCGTCATCGCTCTCTGCGTGTTTTTCGTTCCCGTGGCCGTGATGACAAGGCTTCCTCCTCCTTCCGGCTTCGCCACCACCCCCCTTCCCTACAAGCTGCTTACGTTCGGGTCTTGGAATGACGTTTCCCCGGCCTGGAGCCCCGATGGGAAGACGATAGCCTACGTCTCCGACCAGAACCGCGTCTGGCAGATATTCACTATGAACCCTGACGGCACGTCGAACAGGGCCATCACGCCGTCCAGCTACAATGGCACCAGCCCCTCCTGGAGCCCCAACTCCACCGCGATCGCCTTCATGAGCCAGGCGGGCTCTAAGGAATACGTGCGCGTGGTCTTCCTAGCGAACTTCACTATTATCACCTTGACCGACGGCAGCTATTCGGTGCCGCAGGGCCAGCCGAAATGGAGCCCCGACGGCACGCAGCTGCTGTTCTTCACGGCATCGACCTCGACTCTGCTTGTGTCGGTGGACCTGATTACCAGGGCCCTGAAGACCGTGGCGGAGGTCAACGGGAGCAACCTATTAGCGGCCTGGACGTCCTCCACCACGGTCGCGTATTCGACCCTGGGACAAGGGGGATATCAGATCGACTGGGCGAATGTGACGACCGGGGAAGGAGGGGTGATCGTCAGCGGGGCTGCTAACTACACCGCTCCTGTCGTTTCCCTTAGCGCTTCGCGGCTCGCCTACATCTCTGACGTGATCGCACCGAAATACGGAGACAACGCCTATCCCTCCTCTGCCTACCAGCCCGGCGACTGCAACCTGTGGGTGAGCGACCTCGATGGCTGGAACGCCACCTTCCAATCCGCGCCCACGGGGCTGCCCTTCCCCGGCGCGGTCACATATCCCAGCCCCTACACCCCCGGCACCATCAACCCGGCGCAGAGCCTGGCCTGGAGCTACGACGGACAACTCATCGCCTACACCGCCTACTCCGAGCTTTATGGCTCGAACATCTACCTGTGGAACGTAGCCATCGAAGCCACCTCACTGGGGCTCCTCGGGCCCACGAACTCGAACTGCACGGACCTCTCCTGGAGCCCGGACAACGTGAGCCTGGCCTTCGCTGCGATGTCGGCCGGCTTCTATCACATCTTCGTGCTCAACACCACGGGTCAGGTGGTACCGATGCCCGTCGGCGCAATGGAATAGCCGGAGCTCTTGCACTATCGGGAGTCAATCCCACAATTATGTGGTACTAGAAACCCCTGTAATAAACAGGCAGGATGGGGGGGTGAATTCGCCCAAACACTGAAGTAAATATCGGAGTTCTTGCAAGGTATTTCACAGGGTCCAGCAAGAACCCCTGTGAATTTGCTGTACGATTTATAATGTTGGTCATTCCTGCAAGTAAGAGCTTGTCATAATGATGTAAAGTATATGAGGTATAGATGAAACAATTTAGCTTACCTAATGATTTATATTCACGATGGAGTATACAAATATGACTATTATGACAACAGAAGGACAAGACGAATCTAAGAATGCTAGCAAGGTATCTCGCAGAAACTTCGTAATCGGTGTCGGCGCAGGGGTGGTAGTGGCTGCCATCGCTGGAGCCGGCGCTGAATCATTGCTCACGAAGAGCACCTCGTCGACCACCACGAGCACGGTCACGAGCACGGTTGCAGGCCCCACCACTACGGTGACAGGCCCCACCACTACGAAGACGAGCACGGCCACGGTGACAGGCCCCGCAAGCACGGTCACGAGCACGGTTGCAGGCCCCACCACGACGGTGACAGGCCCCACCACGACGGTGACCAGCACCTCGACGGTCCTGCCGCCGTCCTCTTCGATCATCACCCTGAACGTGAACGGGGTGAATCGGACCACGAACGTGGACAACCGGTGGTCTTTGGCTGACACGCTTCGGTACAAGTTCAACCTGATCGGCACCAAGGTCGGCTGCGACAGGGGAGAAGACGGCGCGTGCGCCGTCCTCGTGGACGGGATCCCCATGCTCAGCTGTATGATGCTTGCTGTCGAGTATCAGGGGCATAGTATTACCACCATAGAGGGCATCGGTACTCCTGGGAATCTGAGCAATGTCCAGACTTCACTCATTAACAACGATGGCGTGCAGTGCGGAGGGTGTATGCCGGGAATCGTGGTCGTGGCGACGGCCTTTCATAAGGCTAACCCCTCGGCCACCGACGCTCAGTGGAGGGCGGCATTGGCAGGGAACCTCTGCAGGTGTGGCAACTGGGCCAATATCTTGCAGGGTCTCGAGGCGGTGAAATCATAGATGTCATTACAAGGACCACCCTACAGGCTGGTTGGGCAATGGGCCGGCGTACGTCTCGAGGCGCCAGCGAGGATAAGCGGTCAGTTCAAGCTCGGGGCAGATTGGAACCTTCCGAACCAAGCCTATCTAAAAGTCAAACTCAGCACCATCCCGTCCGGGACCATCGCATCGATGGATGCGAGCGCGGCCCGGGCGATGCCAGGAGTGCTGGCGGTGGTTACGCCGAGCGACGTTCAGAACAACGCTGCCTGGAGCAAGATAAAGGTAGGCACATACCCCCTTTTGCCCTACGACAGGATAAGACACGCGGGAGAGGTGATCGCCGCGGTCGTGGCCGAGGACCCGTATGTGGCGGAGGAGGCATGCCAGGCCATCAATGTAACGTATAATCCCTCGCCGTTCGTGCTCGCTCCAGAGGACGCGATAGCGAGCTCGGCTCCACTGGTCAATCCTCCAGCGTCTAACGAATCGGCAACGGTGACCTACAAGTTCGGGGACGCCGCCACAGCGATGACCCAGCCTGGCATCACGCAGCTCTCTAGCAGATACGAAAGCGCCTTAATTCAGCACAACAACATCATGCCGCATGCTTTCACCATATCTGTGGATACCACCGGCAGGGTCGAGATGTATACGGCTACTCAGGCTTCGAAGACTCACGCCAGCGACTTGGCGACTGCACTCGGCGTCTCCGCCAGCAGGGTAAGGGTGTACAGCCTCTCCTCCGACGGTGGCTTCGGCGACAAAGGCGATGCCGGCGGGGGATATACTGCGTTCCCGCCTGAAATACTTGCCGCAATCCTCAGCCAGCAGCTAGGGAGGCCAGTACATCACAGGTGGACTCACGAGGAGAACCTCCTGGTAAGCCTTCACCGTTCCAAGGTCGTCTTCTACATCACCACAGGTTATAATAGCAGTGGAACCGTCATGGCCCTTACGGCGCAGGGTTACGGCACCGGCAGTCCCTACACGTCCAGCAGTAGTAATGCGTCGGGCGCTCTCAATAATTTCATCTGGACCTACAAGTTCCCGAACTTCACGCTAAACGGCAACGACGGCCATGCCAACACGTATAGACAAGGTCCCATGAGGAACCCTGCTTCACCACACCCGGCATGGGCTTTGAGCTCCCACCTCGACATGGTCGCCGCCGCCCTGGGCATAAACCCGGTGACCATGATGCAGGCCAACAACATGTATACACAGGGAGACAAAGACCAGCTGACGGGCTACAGGATAATCTCCATCGGCCAACCGGATTGTCTGAACCGAGTGCTCACTCTCTCGGGCTTCATGAGCAAGTGGAAGGCGTTCAACAAGAGCACACCTCTGACAGGTGTCGTGCACGGCATCGGCATAGCCAATCACGCCACCGGCAACGGCGGCACCGCCGCAGCGGAGACCGGTGCCATCATGATGGCAGCCGACGGCAGCTTCAACATCCTCATCGATAACAACAGCGTAGGAGGTGGCGGAAGGGAACGAAATATCATAATAGCCGCGGAGGCACTGGGACTGCCATTAGGGATGGTTACCATGGACAACGGCGATACAGACTGCGGCATCGACACCGGGAACACCGTAGGCAGTGGAGCGACCAAACACGTCGGGGATGTCATAGGGCTGGCCTGCCTTGACGCCAAGAGCCAAATGCTAGCCAGGGCTGCGACCCTGTTGAACACCACAACTGACAAACTGACCTACGCCCTAGATGGAACCATGCAAATCTACGTGACAGCTACACCAACCCAGTCCGTGACCTTCGCCCAGCTCGGCGGATATCCCAGGATCGTGGGTCGTGGAACGATGACCCTTCCACCTAGCACCACGGGGAGGGTCTACAATTCAGCCGTCTCTGAGGTGGACGTCGACACGGATACCGGCCTCGTGACTGTGACCGACGTATACCAGGTAGAGGACATCGGGCAGAAGATCTTCAATTCGGGGTGCGATACCCAGATGAAGAGCGGCATCTTGATGGCCCTCGGGATGGCGTTACAAGAGGAACAATGGCCTGATGTTCCGACAGGTATGCAGCTGATGACAAGCCATCTGGACATCAAGAATCCGCTGGTCACCCAGATGCCCAACATGGTCGTAGACTTCATCCAGAATCCAGAGCTGCCGCCAGACTCCTACAACTTCGGCGCGAAGGGGATGGGAGAGCCACCCATCAACCCGTCAGTACCGGCCACCGCGAACGCCATCTACAACGCCGTGGGGGCGCGCATCTACAACCTGCCTATGACGTGTGATAAGATCCTCAAGGCGTTGGGGAAGGCATAAGGTGAATAGAGAATGAAACAGATACTTCACTACAGCCCGACGAGCCTAGCTGACGCCTCAGCCTACCTCACCAAGAACGCCGGTTCGAAGGCCATCGCCGGGGGCACCGAGCTGTACTACTCGCTAAAGCAGAACAATCTCCCCAGCGAACCCACGATATTGGTGGACCTGAAATCCATACCCAACCTGGACTACATCACGGAGTCGGGAGGGGTCCTGAAGATAGGCCCTCTCACAAAATTGGCGGAGATCGCCAACAGCACCACCGTGCAGACCAACTACCGAGCGCTGGCGCAGGCTGCAGGCGCGGTGGCATCACCAGTGATACGCAACATGGGGACCATCGCAGGGAACATTACCCAGGACGTCTGGTGCTGGTACTACAGGGGCACCGACAACTTATACAACTGCCTCAGGAAGGGAGGGGTGATTTGTTACGCCACGGCGGGAGACAACCGATGGTACCACTCGATCTTTGGAGGACCCAAGGGATGCAACGCGATCCATCCATCAGACACGGCCACGGCGCTCTCCGCGCTCAACGCGTCGGTGGTGACGACTAAGCAGACCCTGACCATGGACAACTTCTTCTACAACCTGGCTCCGGGCAACACCCTCGCACAGGGCGAGCTCATCACGGAGATAGACGTCCCCACCCCCGCGGCGGGGTCGAAGTCTGCCTTCGTGAAGCTGGCCAACAGAAACTCGATCGACTTCGCCTTGGCCAACGCGGCCGTGTGGTACACCCCCGCCAGCGGAGCTGTGACGAGCTGCAAGATCTACCTGGGCGGCGTCTTCCAAGTGCCCTATCACGCCACGGCAGCGGAGACCGCCCTCAAGGGGCAGACCATCAGCGCCACCACCGCCGCCACGGTGGGAACGGCCGCCGTGTCGGCAGCGACGCCCATGACGGGCAACTCGTTCAAGAAGCAGCTAGCATCTATAGCGGTCCAGAGAGCTCTGTTAGCTTAGGCCCACAGAAAGGGGAATGCGCAAGCGTTCCCCTTCCTTCCTTTTTATTCTATCTGTTCTCCGAGAGCAAACTCGGAACGGTTTCCCCCGCATCTGAGGGGCGGCCTTCCGCGACCTGCGCAACTAGAATTAAAGCAGACCTGCCTTCGTCAGAAGGTATTCGAAGAGAGGCACTTGCACCGTCGTTGCACGAACGGGGCTTAACTCCTCAGCCGTGGGGAACGTGAGCCTAACTAGGAAAACCGGGTTGCTCTCGGGGACGACGATGTTGAACGTCGCATTTCCCGAAACCGGAACCCAACTGCGAAAATCCAAGACGACCAGTTGACTCGCAAGCAACTCCCCGTTGCCGTTATCGAAGACCGTTATGTTCACCGTTCCCCCTTCATCGTTGGACAAAGTGTTCGAAATGGTGAAGCTTATCTGGACGGTGCTTTCGAAGTCAGTATCGCAACCCGCCTGGGTCGCCATTGATGTCATCAAGACCTCGTTCGCAGTAGAATTCACTTGTGAGCTCGCGAGCGGGTAACTGGGCGGCGACGGGTCACCTTCTGAAGGAGTCTGCATCTGAGATTCTCCGTTCATAGAGGTCACCGTGACATGTCCCAGCGCGTAGGAGGGCAAGGCGGGCGGGTGGGCCGGGGTCAGTTCGTAGGAAACTGTAATCTTCGACAGCAAGACCAGAAGGATTACAATGGCAAGGAAGGCTTCGAGCTTGGCAAACCTCCTCGCCGAGCTCAGTCTTCTCCTTTTCTCCAAATTCCCCTTATAACATAGAGGGTCAGGCGCTATTAAGTTTTATCGTCAGCGCTCGATACTCTGTTTTCCTGAATTTGTATAACCCCTAGTAAGACGGACTGGAGCAAGATGGGTATGGAACAAGAGGAAGAGATACCTCGGTTTACATTAAGCCGGGCCCAGACGAGGTCTCATGGATTCTCCATGAGAAAGAGAGGAAAGAGCTAACGACCCGGCTCTTGGAACGACCGTTACCCCGCCTGGAACCCTGGCGGGACCAGGATCGCTTATTCCGCTTCGAGCACAATCTTCACCGCGCTCTCCATCTGGGACTTGGACAACTGGACCAGCTCCTCCATACGGCCAGTTCGGGGGGGCGTGAGCCCACCGCAGCCTACCTAGAGCGCGGACGGGGCCAATATAGCCTTCAGCTGCGACCTTTAGCGGCCTAATCACATCTGGACGACGCCCCCGGTGGGTGAAGCCGTCGCCCAGATATCCGCCAACTACGAGGGAGGCGCCCTGAGGGAAGGAATTGGGGCCCTGGCCCCCTGCAAAGCTTAAATTCGCGCCTTGGCCACATTTGCCTTATGCAATCCTGCCCAGAGTGCGGCACGGCTCTCTCCAAGGACGACAAGCTGTGTCCGAACTGCGGTGCCGGGGTCGCAGCGGCGGAGGAGAAGCCTGAACTCGTGGAGGGACTCTGCATCTACCACATCATCATGAGCGAACGGGGCTTCACCTTCGGCATCAGGAACACTGGGACGGCCCCACTCACTGTGGCCAGGGTGCTCGTCCACGAACAGCCCATGGAGATAGTAAACGTCTCCTCGGAGAAGGGGACCGTCAAGGACGGCCTGCTGACGCTTCAGCCCGGGGACGTCGGCGAGGTAACGTTCCGGCCGTCTTACGTCGGCGTCAGCGGGGTATTCTATCCCGCGGCCGTCATCACGGAATCCGGGAAGCGGTACGAAACAAGCGTCGCGTCCCCGTGACGCGGAGCCAAGGACCTACAGGGCAGATACACGTCAGGTCAGTAGAACTGGCAGCAAGTCGATGAGCAAGTTGGACGAGCGGCTCGGTTGTCAAACAAGGGGCACGGTGAATGGTAGTGGACTGCGCGGAGTCATCGGCAACCATTTCAATCCGTTCGGGTCCGCCTGCGGAACCAAGTTTGGTACTTATCCTGCCGGCTGCGCCTAGAGTTCTGTATCAACATACGGAAGTGTTCGGGTCTAGGCTGGCTCGAACCCGTGGCCGGATCAAATGTCTGGCTTGATTTTCCATCGTCAGCTACGGATAAGTCCCTTCGGACCCATGCTTCCATAACGCCCTGCAAACCTAAAATCGTCTGATCGAAAGACGGCTACCATCCTGATAGCCCATCCCTTCCCGAGCCAAGGACGGCACCGTAGAACCCCTAGCAATGGCATGCGGTTTTCGTCTCATCTGATTTGAGCTGAGATATCAAAGCTTATAGGCCCACTTTGAGCCCCGATAGCTACCGACCTCAGCGCAGCTAAGCTGTGGCGATTGCGAGGACGGGCGCCCTATCTCCTGAAGCCAGCCATCACCTCTTCGAACGGGTTCGCCATCCAGGCCGCCAGCGAAATGCCGAGGATACCTCCCCCCACAATAACAGAAGCAACGCAAGGGACCTATCCACTTCCAGAATTGTGCATGCATTTCCTTGGCCGGCCAGAGGCGGGCCATATAACTGAAGTCGAGACATCCCACATCACGGCATCCGGAAATCTGCACGCGATCCCATTTGTTTTTCGTCGAAAACGACTAGGCACCCTGATCTCGGATGGAATCCATCGTGGAGTCCTATTCCGCAAGTGTCGAAAGGGATTCGGGGGTTGTCTCAACCTGCACCTGACGCCATGGAAGAGGAACAGGCGCTATTGAGTGCATAGTCCCCTCATTCTTGCTCAAGATTTATTTCGTGGAGAGTTTCAAGCCCATTCCGCCTGACAGGATATGAACATTGCCGAACAGTTGAGCAGGTATGTTCACTCCATTCGTTTCAACGATCTGTCGCCCGAAGTCGTGCTGGAGGCCAAGAAAAGGCTAACTGATGGAATCGGCTGCGCCATCGGGGCCTTCGATGCCGAGCCCGTGAGAATCGCGAGAAAGGTCGCAAAAGGAATCAAGTCATCTAGGCCCTCCACTCTTCTGGGCACGGCCACGGGGAGCGCTCCCGACTTCGCCACGTTCGTCAACGGACTGATGGTCCGCTACTTCGACTTTAATGACACCTATCTGGGACAAGAGCCAGCGCATCCTAGCGACAACATATCGGCCTGCCTATCCGTGGCCGAGTCGGAAGGAGCAAGCGGCGAGGAGTTCATCCTCTCTCTGGTCCTCGCATATGAGATCCAGTGCAGGCTCTGTGATCTCGCCGACCTCAGGCACAGAGGTTGGGACCATGTCAACTACGGCCTCGCCTCCACAGCGTTGGCGTCAGGCAAACTCCTCGGCTTGGACGTTGGTAAGCTAACGCAGGCCGTTAACATAGCCCTGAACTCCCACATCGCCATGAGGCAGGTCCGCGTTGGGGAGCTCTCGATGTGGAAGGGTGCTTCCTTCGCAGA
>Ga0187857_10002659_pt1 | contig 15633 bp, 13 predicted proteins | sample June2016WEW_8_10_FD_132984 | JGI IMG/M metagenome (GOLD analysis project Ga0187857, IMG submission 132984) | Peatland microbial communities from SPRUCE experiment site at the Marcell Experimental Forest, Minnesota, USA - June2016WEW_8_100 | ecosystem: Environmental > Terrestrial > Soil >...
CGCCAAGAATATTTTCAAAATGCTTAGCGAAAAAGCCTCCATGGAAACGCTACGGGCCCTAATAAATAGTAAAGTTACAACTGTTGCTATTGGACCTACAACTGCTGAAGCTCTGAGGGAAATGGGCATAAATGTTGATGTGATGCCCCAAGACTACTTGTTTGAAGAAGCCTTAACAGCGTTAGCACGGTACTGGGAGCGCTAAGAGGAACATTCTAGCCATCTATTAGGCAAAAGGCAAGGATGGATTGGTGCTGCGGGCAGGAGCTGGAACCTGCGAACCCCTACGGGAAAGGGTTTCCCATCCGGGCGCCCAAGTCGAAGAAGTCTACATTTACGAGTCAGGCTTGCCCCTGGACAAGAAATTGAAAGACAAGTTTTTTCAAGATTTAACCTCTGGAGACAATCAAAATCAACGTATTCTGCATGCAAAGTGCGCGTATTCATTCGTTGCACATCGATGTTGATTCATGTTGGAGCGTATATACAAACGTATATGAAAACCGTATATATTTTTGACCTCCGAGGGTAGGCTGTAGCGCACACACTTTTAGCTTTACCCGATAGGATACCCTGCTATTTGTGGCAAAATCCAACAACAAAAAGAGGAAGCATGCGCGGCTAAAAGAAGCGTTAGATTCCAGTTGCGGTCCTAGAGGTTATCGAGATTAAATGGTTGTTCATAAGCCACAGAGGCAAAGATTTTTTCGGCAGCATCCTCTTGCTCTTTTGTGCCAGTAACAGCCAGCCAGCATGACCCTTCTGCGCCACAGACGCCGCCAGCGGAAAACAATTCAGCATTGGCTCCAGTCAAAAAGTTCACCGCATCCAACTCAGTAAACACTTGTCCTGGAACAGGTAACAAGCGATAGCCACCTGCACCGGGCTCATTTAGTTTTTCGGCTAAAGCGTACAAATCGCCGTTTATGCGCTTTTCCAAGCCTACCGGTATTATCAGTTTTACCCGGCGCCCCAGAACGGCGGGCAATGCTAAACCTATGGTTCCAGCTTTCGGGTGACCAATCAGGATAGCTGCTTGTTTATGCTCTAAATCCAAAGCATTTGCGCCTTTTAAGATAACGTCGCCTTCTTTGAGAGAGTCAACCACGTCGGATATTGTTTTGCCTTTTTGCCAGGCACCTTTGGTTATCACTACGTCTCCGGGAAATCTGCTTTCGTCAGCTATTCGCCCTTCTACAGTTAGGGTTTTGTTCGGAGGTAGAATTATTCCGCGGAAAAAGTGTTTTCTAGAGAAATCGTTTGAAATTTTTTGGGTTTTTAGTATTTCTTCCGCGATGTAGCCGTTTGTTGTTCCAGCTACAATTACAAGCGTGCCATTTTTAAGGGCACTTAAAATTGTCGGGTGATTTGCTAATGCTTTGGCGATTAAGCGTTTTCCTGCCGATGGTGTAATGAGGAACTGTTTCACTTCAGTTAACTCCCTTAACATTTAGCGTTATTATTTGACACGTGAATTATAACAATTGTGGTTTCCAGCAACATAAAATGATAAAAAATAAAAAGAAAATAATAAAGACGAAATAAAAGATGTTCAGCTGATGAGCTTAATATCTTCGTGGTGGTCTTCGTTTTGCGTAGCACTCACGGCAATAAACTGGCCTTGAGCCGTCTGGCTTGAAAGGAACGTCACATTCTTTTCCGCAGTCAGCGCAGGTTGCCTTGTGCATTTCTCTGTTATTATACATTCGCTATTTCAACTCCTACTACATTTGCTGTGCAAAAATTGCTTCTTGCACACCTTTAACGTGTTTTCCATGCTTATAAATTGAATGCTTAAATGCTTATTATTTTTAGATTAAACATTAAATTATTTTTTTAAACTACAGAAGATAAATAGAGAAGAGTATTTTGAACGTTTTTTCATTATGATAACTTAAGGTTTGAAATTTCCTCAAAAATTCAGGAAAAATGGCTTTTTTGTACATTCAAGCTAATATAGGTACGCTTCGTTATATTGTAGGCATTCAAAATATTGAGAGAAAGTGTGGAACCATTTGTGCTTTGCTTTTTCTCTTAACTCTGACATGACACATGGGAGAAGAAATTTGAGACAGAAAAAATCAACCTTAGGAGAGCACATTGCTCTTCTTTCAGTAAAACACAACATTTACCCCTCTGAAGTCTTCCAAGCACTTATTAAAGCAAAAGACAACGAAAAAGCTGTCTGCGGCAACCTTACAGTTGAATACCGTGGTAAGGTGAAAGATGAAATAATTTTTCTAATAAAAAAAGACAATAACGCTGTGGCTCAGTTCAGAGTTGATGAACAATTTCTGTTGAGAAAGGATAATCCTTTCGAAAGCTGGATGACAACTGATAAAATATGCAAAAAAATCGCTAAACAAAATATAGAATCAGTTTTCACTACGATTCACGATTTGAGAGCTTGTATGAAAAGGGTTAACGTTAAGGCTGAGGTTCTTGAGATTCCTAAGCCAGTGCAGGTTCACACGCAATTTGGCAATACTGTCAGGGTAGTTAACGCTTTGGTTGGAGACGAAACAGGAAAAATCAAACTCTGCCTATGGGAAGGACAAATAAACACAGTCGCTGTCGGAGATAACATTGAAATAAAGAATTCACATATATGCGTTTTTAGAGGCGAGAAGCAACTGCGCCTTGGAAAAAAAGGAGTTATCAGCACATTACAAAGCCCTGCTGAAGTATTAAGCAGCAGTTAGCACCAGCAACAGTTAGATAAACTCCATCAGTTCTATTTCTTTTTGGGAGGACTATTTTTATACATGAATTAAGCATTGCGTTGAAAGAAGTGAGGGCACAGATAATTTGACACTTATTGTTGACGATGCAGGCAGCGGCGACTTACTTTTCGGCGTAGTAATCGGCGCTTACCGAGAAGAAACAGGCGAATTCAAATACGACATGATCGACGTAAGGTTCTACCAAGAAATCTTCCGCGAAAAAGAGTACCTGCAAGAATCCTCACGCATCGTCTCCAAACTTGTCGCATGGTTTAACCTTAAACCAGACGAGGCAATTCACATTTGCCAAGGCTGCATCTTTGACGTAGCCGCTGAGGAGCTCCGTAAAGTTTACGGCGAAGACCGCGTTAAACGCGTCAGAGTCGTCGGCGAAGCGCAGAGGTTAACAGAAATCGCTTACCTAGACGAAATCCGCAACTTAGGCTACGAACCATTAGCTGAACGTGAAGAAAAAAGAGGCAAAAGCTTCTTCCACATGATGCGCTGGCTAAAAGACAAACCTGAAATGCTACGTTACGCCAAGACAGGTTGGCCACGCCTCAAGAACTACCATTTGTTTAGCCAATTTCACCAAGAACCAGTTTACACCGCAGTTTGTAGCGACTGCGGCTGCGAATGCAAAGTACCATTTCAACCCCATGCAGACCGTCCCGTGTACTGCCAGAAATGCTGGCTAGTTCATAAGTCTCACAGGAACGGGGCAAAAAACATAGCGCCTTAATCCAATCATTTTTACATGATGGGTTCGTTTGATGCTGGGCGTCCTTGTGATGTAAGGTTATTTTAGGCACTACTGCAATAATTCTTGCATGCGTGTGTATCGTTTATGGATAAGGACTGGGAACGTTTAGGGCGCCTCAAACCTGAAGAAAAAGTGCTGTTATGCATCGACATGACTGACGGATGCGCCCAAATATGTGCTGACGGTATCAGGAACCAGTTTCCAAGCATTACCGAGGAAGAGTTGATTGTGAAATTGCGTGAGCGGTTCGAATGGTCCAAGCACAACCGTTGAGGTGAAGTTAGATTGGAAGCATACTACGGTTTTGTGAAGAAACTTGTTAATGCTTTTGAAAGTGCAAAGTTAGATTATGCATTCACTGGTGCGTTGGCAGCGAGTTTTTACGGCGTTCCCCGAACCACTATTGACGTAGATGTAATAATAGCAGTTGCTGGCGAAACAGACTTGAAAAAAAAGATTACCGCTGCATTAAAACAGGCAAATTTAGAAGCAAATGAAAGAAAAATCGAGACGGCATTAACCTCAGGTTACAAAATAGTGACATTCAAAGACAAAATAACACCGTACACCGTTGACATTATACTCTCGGAAGCCGAACTAGACAAAAAATCAGGAAAGATAGGTAACCTACAAACTTTTTTCCAGTCGCCTGAAGGCTTGATTGCGGCAAAACTCAGAATGATTAAGGCAACCCTACCGCCTGAACGCGCAAGTAAAGATAAAGAAGATATTAAGGCAATTTTAGCCTTCACCAAATTGAATATTATCGCTGTCAGAAAACAGGCGCAAAAAGATAAAACACTTGAAATACTTGAAGCTTTAACCGCATAGTCTTCGGCTTGAATGCTAAAATATTATTTTTACCTAATGCCTATTGGTTGTGTTTTTGTTTGACTTCTAATAGTCATATCCAGCACTGCACTGTTGTCTGGCAGGCACGCTAGTACTTTTGATTATCCATCGTAACTGAAATTTAAGCCTCCTTAAACCATGAACAGGCGCTAGGTTTTTTCTTTAAAGAAGGATTCTAACTTTGCATTCTCCGCTCTCTTTAGCACTTCTGCACATTCTTTAGGGTCTAACGCCTTAAACTCCAAGCCCATGGTCACCAGCAACCTTTGCACATCCTTGCCCAAGCTGGGCGCTACGAGCACTCCGCGGAGTTCACGGTTCGCTTTCTCCTTAATCGCATCAATGTACCGTGCAAGCTGCAACACAGCTTCTTTTCCAGCCGTTTTCCGCTTAACCTCAACAACAACCAGTTTCCCATCCTTATCCACTCCGTAAACGTCCACAAAACCCGGCTCCACTTTTTTCTCGTAACTGATTGGTTTGAAACCTTCCTCTAAAAGCGACGGCTTGAGCAGAATCGCCTGGTGCATGTCTTTTTCGCTTGCGTAAAGCAGAAACTCTCCCGAATCGTCCAAGTTTAAGGCTGAAACCATAAGCAAGTTGCTAAATGTGATTTTGACGTTTTCTCTTGGTTTCTGCCTCACAGCGTGAACTTCAAGATTGGTCTCGCTGGCTTTGACGTGGAAGATGCTTCCTGAAGGTTGCCAGTTGACTGGTTCATAGCCGACTGGGCGGTGAACAAGAAGCGAGCCGTCAGCTTTGATTATTAAGATGCGTTCGCCAGGTTCAAGAGTTGAACTTGCCCTGCCAGCATAGTTTACTTGGCATGTACCTGCGATGATGAGGGTTCTTCTTTGGGCGAAGGCTTTCTCGATTAGCTTGGCAGCTTCCGCAAGTGTTGGTTCTGTAAGGACAGAGATTTTGTTTGGTTCCTGCAATTTTGTTTTCAGCCAAGTATTTTAGTTACTCCTTGGGTACATAAGATTTCTTGAAGGAACACAGAAGTGACAGGCTGGAAAGACAAGCGCAAGGTAATGCAACGTTATGATTTGACGGCTGAAATGTATGAAGAGCGATATGCCCAAGAACAGGAAGTAAAATACGGGGCAGCATTGGAAAACGTTATCGTAGCAGACTGCGCTGTTTTGGATGTTGGATGTGGCTCAGGCTTGTTTTTCAGCCATGCGGCAGCAAAGGCAAAGGTACTCGTGGGCGTTGACATTTCACGCAAACTCTTGCTTAAAGCTAAAGAACAAGCGCATGCTTTTCAGAATGTTTTGGTTTTGCAGGCTGACGCTGACCACTTACCTTTTAGAGAAGCATTTTTTGATGCTGTTTTCGCGTATACGGTGCTTCAAAACATGCCAAAACCCCCAGAAACATTAAACGAATTCAAAAGGGTAACCAAGCTAGGCGGCAGGGTTGTCGTGACTGGGTTGAAAAAGGCCTTTTCGCTCAATGCATTCATGGATGTTCTTGAAAGCTCTGGTTTGAAGATAGTTTCTTTTGTTGATAATGAAGATCTGAAGTGTTATGTTGCTGTGTTAACCGCTTAGCATTTATGCGTCTGATACTTGACCGTTGTCTTCGTAGATTCCTACTTTGACTTCGCTTAATTTAAAGCCACAAAACTGACCATCACGCAGTTTTGAAATAAAAACGCTGGAGTTTTCTAATTCCGTAAGAACCTTTGGAATGCCTTCGATAACTCAAACTCAATCAACCTCAAGAGAAAAATAATTTAGGCATAAAATTAAGTTAAGTTTCCTACAATATTATGGTTAACTCTTGATGGAAAATTTGAGATGAAGGTTACAGAACCGCTTGACCCGAAATTAGGAGAAAAAGGGGAATGTCAGCCCCTTGAACAAATATGTGGGTAAAGTGGCTCTGAGCGGTCGAACTCCTCCACCGCTATTACTGAAATAATAGTTCTCTTCAGCATATTCGTTTGTATGTCCTCTTAGGATGTACATAGTAGGTTATCAACCAAAAAGCAACAGTTATACAACCGAAGAAGTAACAGAACCCTTTTCTTGCCATCAAAAAAAGGTAAACAAGGCGTACAAGCTCTTACAAATAATGCTGGCTTTGTTTGCATTATTAAAACAGCAAACACTAGAAAGATTTGATCATTCATGTTCACGAGAACAATCACCATAAAGATGTCAAATTGTTTTAATAAGACGCTTTTCCTTAGATACGAACGCTCAATTTAGAGGCAAAGAAACTTTAATGCTAATCCAAGAAGTCATACTTGAAAACTTCATGAGTTACGAGTACGCTAGGGTACCGTTTAAACAAGGCGTAAACGTAATTGGTGGACCCAACGGGGCAGGAAAATCCTCTCTGCTGCTGGCAATATCTGTTGGCTTGGGGCAATCATATACTGAACGCTCAAGAAAACTCAGCGATTTAATCAGGTGGGGACAAGACCAGGCGCGGGTAACGCTTATTTTAGATAACAGCAAACAAGGAAACAAGCGCCCAGTACCAAAATACCAAAAAGACCAACTTTTCTTAACCCGCGTTTTGCGCCGTGATGGCAAATACGGGTTTGAACTTGAAAACCGAGCCGTCGGCAAGCAAGATGTTGAACGGTTACTCGGCAGGTTCGGCGTTAACCCCGACAACATGCTTATCATCATGCATCAGAGCATGGTTGAACAATTCACCGTGCTGAGCAACACAGAAAAACTGCGCATGGTTGAAGAAGCAGTCGGCTTAGAACCTTTCCGCGAAAATGTCCTGCAAGCAAAAACAAAACTTATGCGAATTCTCACGCAAGAAGAATCCGTAAGCAAACTTTTAGAGTCAGCCCAGCAAACGCTCAATTACTGGCGTGAACAATACGAAAAATATCAAGAGAAAAAGCAACTTCAGATTAAACGCAGATTTTTGGATCGAGAATTAACTTGGGCAGAAGTTGAAAGACGGGAAGGCATAGTTAAAAGCTTACAATCAAACCTCTACAAAAACCAAGACGCGCTAAGCAAAGTCGAAGGGGAAAAGCAAGCAATAACCAACCAGCTAAACAGTCAGCAGAACCAGCAGGAAGCGCTAAAAAAAGAAACAAGGACAGCTTTTGATGAACGATTAAGCCTCGAACACCAAATCGCCCAAAACCAATCCACACAATCACTAATTGCACAACTGCTTGAAGAAACACAAACGCTGGCGCAAGCAATCCAGAACAGCAAAAGCCAACTTAAGCTGCTCAGAAGCGAAAACCTCAAAGAAATGCTGAAAAACTCACAGCAGCAAATCATCAGGGCAAACGAGCAAGTTAAAGAAAACCAAGCAAAAATGCTCAATCTGGAAGAGTCAGCTGACAAGGTTACAGGCGAAGTGTTAGAGAAACGAGTAAACCTTGCCCTGCTTGAGTTTAAGCGTGCAAACGCAATTGTCAACCTAAAAGACATTGAAAAGTCACTAAAGGAGGCCGAAGAAAACCTAAAGGCAACAATTCTTAAGGCTCAGCAGTCAGGTGAACGAATAGCAGTCCTAAAAAACGCCTCTGAAATCCAAGATGAAATCAGCTTAACAGAAGGGCATATAGCAGCTCTCGCTGACGTGTCAGAGGACATAGAACGTCAGTATGAATCCTACTCGAAACTTTACTTGGAGCTGAAAGAGAAAGCGCAACTCGTAGCCGAAAACCGCGAGAAAACCCTTGAAGAAGTCAAAACCAGAATGCAAACATGGCGAACAGTCATGCAGAACCTCCTTGACCGCGTCAACTTGGAATACCAGAAAATCATGAGCCAAACTTCAGCAACAGGCGAAGTGCAACTGTCGAATCCGCAGGATATTGAAACCGCTGGGTTAGACATCCTCGTTGGGTTCAAAGGTGGAAAACCAGTGGCGCTAGACGCTTACACGCAAAGCGGCGGCGAGCGAACCACGGCAACCATGAGTTTTCTCTTAGCCTTGCAGCAGCATGTACGCTCACCATTCCGAGCAGTAGACGAATATGACATTCACATGGACCCTAAAAACCGCGAGATGATAGCGAAAATCCTTCTTTCCATTATTAAAGACGCGAACGCTCAATACGTGGTAATCACTCCAAGCCAAATCACCTTTGCCCAGCAAGACGCTAACGTGATTACGGTTCAAAATATAGAAGGAAAATCAGTCGTGCGCGAGGTAGCCACTTAATGCAGTCAATAAAACAACAAAAGGCGCTAGGCAAAGAAAAGCTTGAACGCATAATTGAAATGTGCATCGCCATCGAAAACCACACAGCAGACCCCTTCACACTAAATATTGACGAAATAATCAAAATAGTTAGAGAGTATTTCCCGCATTGGGAACACCCTGACGAGTTAAAACTAGACGCTGAAACACTTCACCACTTAGCTTCGGTTATTAAATTGCAGAGTGAATGGGTTAAGCAACGGTCAACTTCGCTTTATACTGACCCGTTTTTGTTGGAAGAGAAAATCCTGCAAATTGGCAAGCAAGAGATGGTTAACGTTTTTCTTAAAGCTTGGAATCCACTAATCGAGTTTGAACAAATCAGCCTCAACACTTTAGCACAGGGATTGCTCTATTGGGAAGCGTTGGCTCCTCTTAGTGAAAGATGGAAAGACCTTGATGCCGCTGAGGTTTCGATGGGTTTTGCAAGCAGGGACGAACTGATTAAGCAGGGAGTCTTAGGTGACAGGGAATTTTCTGAGGAACTGAATTGTTACTGGCAAGAACTCAGAGAGTGCGTTGTTAAGAAAGGACAGGATGGAAAAATCAATTATTGGGATTTTATTGGAGCTGACACTTACGAAGAAACAGTTCAAAGAGCTTTCTTAACGAGTTTTCTTGTTACTTACGGTTACGCAACGCTGGAGATTGACAGGTTAGAAGAGCTAGTTTTCATAAAACCCTTCGACAAACCGAAAACGGAGATTTTAACTCAACAATCAACATCGGTTGCCATCGCCGTCTCATGTGAAGATTGGCAGAAATGGAAAAGAGGCGAATTGGATTGAGCAAGAGAAAAGGCGTTTACGGCAGCAAAATCAAGAAAGCAACGCAGATGCTCTTCTACAAGCGCCACCAGAAACCAGGCGTTAAAGGTTGGGAACTGCGTAAAGCGTTAGGTTCAGATTACCCTAAAGTGCTTGATTTACTTGACGATTACCTAAAACCGCTGAATCTGCAGGTAAAAACGATTTTTGAAGAGGAGAAAACTCCAGAAAAGCCAACCTTAGAGGAGCTTGACAAAGCAAGATTCTATGTCACTTTACGAGGAGACTTGGCTACAAAGGATAAGTTGATGGGTTGGCGCATTGACGACTTAGCAGGCTTAGCCATAACAATCTCTTATATAATCAGCAAGAAAGGGCAAGCAGCACGAAAAGACGTTGAAAAACTCCTTGCCGAGAAAATGCCAAACTGGAAAGTTGGCTTAAACATCGAAAGGTACATTCGCTACGGCTACCTAGGACAAGATGATAATGGACAAATGTTTCTAGATTGGAGAACAAGGGCAGAAGTTGACCAGAAAGCGCTAATCAACATGCTACTCTCAAGTGACGCGCAAAAAGCAGAAACCGCTGAACCACAGGAAGAATCCTCGGAAGAAGAAGAACAAGAAAACGAGTAGCCTAAAACTTCAATGTTTATGAGCGGACTAAGCGCCCCTCTAAACAACTTTTCTGCACTTTTTTACACTTTTATTGACTCAACCTGCAAACGGTTCAAGCTTAAATTCAAAAAAGCAATCCAAAACAAGCTCTTCCAGAAAGGGGAGGACGGGTGCTATTTACTATTGAAATAAGAATGCTAAAAGCATAACAACAACTACTCGGACTAAAACCCTAAATACACACTCTTCAGCACTTTTTTATCAGGTAAAGGCGTTAAACTCACTCTGCAGATACTTCGACGGACTGAAGGCCAACTAGTTCAACGCCCTCTTTTGGTTCGTACCCTTCAGCTTCTAGATACGCCTCAATAGCTTCCTTAACTCGCACCATTAACTCATCAAGAGTTTTTGCTTGCGTGTGACACCCAGAAAGCTCAGGAACAGAGGCAACATAGTAGCCTCGTCATCCTTTTCGACAATAACTACGAACTTCAACCTTACCATCCCTGATAAAACATCAACGAAGTGACAATAAAAGCTTGTCATACATTAGTGGGTAAATGCCTTCGATGTTCAGGCATAAGTTATGCTGTTTACTAATTAGACTGAGGAATACAAGACTTGATTCAGCGACGTTTCATCGCCTAGTCAACCTGTATTGGACTGCTTAGGTGATGCTTACGTTCTGAATGTCGAAATAGCGTTTTGCTAAAAAGCGTAGACGCTCGGCGTTCTTGCCGTTCTTGCCTATTGCGACGCCCTTATCTTTCGGGTTGACGGTGATGACTGCCATCTTTTTGCCATCAGTTCGTTCCGTGACGCGTACTTCTCTGACTGCTGCTGGTTTGAGGGCGTTTTTTATAAATTGAACTGGGTCTTCGCTGTACTCGATGATTTCATGTTTTTTGCCCGTCATTCGCTCGAGAGTGTGGATGTTTCTGCCGCCTTTTCCTATGGCAACGCCCACTTGGCCTTGGTTGACGATGAATATTGCTCGTTCCTGTTCCTCGTCGATTATGCAGTCTTTCACGCTGGCGCCGCTTACGCTTTCAAACAATGCTATGTAACGCATTTCGTCGCAGGTGATTTTTATGCCGGTTGTCAGTTTTTTTCCTCCATTTTTTATTCTTTAACTTCTTCGGTTATTTTGAGAATTTCTGAGTCCCCAGTTTCTCTAATGCTTAAGGCTGATATAATAAAGAGTTTCTTGCAGACTTCCGCTAAATCCATTGAGCCACCTTTGTACGTCATCACAGGGACTTTAGAGATTTCTCCATAGTACTCTATCTGTTCTTTTATGTCTTTTGGACAGTTAGAGGCTAAAACTATCATCTTAGCCTTGCCAGTTTTAGCGTTCTGCAATGCAACGTTGGCTCCAAAGGACACTTTGCCAGTTTTCACTGCTGTCGCTAACGCTTTATCTATATCTATCATGCTTCTGTTTTTCCTCCTTGTTTAGCTTGTTTATCAAATGTTGACATGTACAATTCAACTAAGCCTGTACCGATTGGTATCGACTGCCCGACTATAACGTTTTCTGTTACACCTGCCAACGGGTCAATTTCACCTTTCACAGCCGCCTCAACAATGTTAGGCACTGTAATTTCGAATGCTGCTCTGGCTAAAACACTTGCTTTCTTGCCGCTAATGCCATGCCTGCCGATTTGCTGCACATCGCCAGTTGTAGTCATCATGTCTGCTACGAGCATAACGTGGCGTACATCAACATCTAAGCCTTGGTCTTCCAAGACGCCTTTTGCCTCGTTGACTAACGCGTTTCTTGATGCTTCCACACCGAGAGTGTTAGCTATTTCGTGAATGTTGTTGGTGCTTGTTCGTGAAGTGTCCACACCATGAACTTCTAAGACTTTAGACAAGTTTGAGCCGTCAGTGCGTATTACCCATTCTCCTCTTTCTTCAGTAACCAGCACACGTTTAATGTCCGGTACACCTTTAACTTGAAAACCTGGAATCTTTGTTAACATCCTCTTCAGTTGCTCAGCTTTTTTCGGCTTAATCTGCACTGTATAATCAGTAATTGTAACTGTTGCATTTTGCAATTCCAACCGCTCTTTCAGCTCATCCATTGTTATATTTCTGTCATCCATCATTGACTTGCTTAATTCAATAACGATTTCTTCGCGCACAGGGTCTTCGTAGATTGCTGAAGCCAAGTTTTCAACTGAAGTGTAAATTATGTTCCTTGCGACTTCAACAGCGCCCTCTTTGCTCTTCGCAGCTTCACCCTTTAAGTAGACGGTCATGATTGGCGTAGACGGAATCCTACGTGCATCCACGATTTCGATAAGCCTTGGTAAGCCTAAGGTAACGTTTTGTTCTTTGACACCAGCATAGTGGAAGGTTCTAAGAGTCATCTGTGTACCCGGTTCACCTATTGATTGAGCAGCAACAATTCCTACTGCTTCACCAGGCTCCATCAAAGCACGCTTGTATTGCTCAGCAGTCGAGGTTGTGGCTTTTTCAACACTTTTCTTGGTAAGCTTGTTCTTCGCGAAGTTTTGTTTAAGCTGAGTCATCAAAATCGGCGTAAGCTGACCGTCAACGCGTTTCAACTGCTTCTTAATTTCCTCAGCAGATGCTGCTTCACCTTTTTCTTCACCGATTTTTATTTGGTCAATGAGTCGGCTTACGTTTACCGCTTTGCCATGGTCACTTTTAGCAGGGTCAACACCGTCTTCACCATACCTAAACTGAATGATGTCGCCGGCTGAATCACGTACCGTGCTGTCGTATTCCAAACGAATATGCTCTAGAGCATTGATTAGCCTGCGCTGCATGTAACCGCTCTGTTGAGTGCGAACGGCAGTGTCAACTAGACCTTCCCTGCCACCCATAGCATGGAAGAAGAATTCAATGGCGTCCAAACCTGTCTGGTAAGAGTTATAAACGAAGCCTCTTGCTCGTGGACTTGGATCGCCATCAACAAAGTGGGGCAGCGCTCGTCCAGCGTAGCCTCGCATGATACGTTTGCCTCGCACTGATTGTTGCCCAACACAAGCAGCCATTTGGCCAATGTTTAAGCTTGAACCTCTTGCGCCTGTTCGGGTCATGACGATACCCGCGTTTTCTAGTGTGAAGTCTTCGTCTGCTATTTTGCCTGATTCGTCTCTGGCTGTGGCAAGTTCATGCATGACGTAGATTTCGAAGGATTCCTCTAAGGTTTGTCCTGGCAAGCGCGGGAGGGTTCCGTTTCGGAAGTTTTCAATGTGTTCATCGATTTTCTTTTGGATACGTTCCATGGTCTTTGCCATGCGATTGCGGGCTCTCGGCGAGAGAACAAGTTGATCGTAGGTGTAGCTGAATCCTCGCATTGAAATGTATAGTTTTAGCAGATGAGTTATATTGTTGAGGAATTCTCGTCCTGCTTGGGTGCCATAGTCTTTGATTATTCTGTGAAGGAGACTTTCAGATTGCTCAGCACCTATAGAGCGCCGGTCGATAACGCCTGAGACTAACTGGCCATTTCTGACCACTACATAAGCGTCGTGCTTGCATGCTTCCTCTTCACATTTTGTACAGCCTTGGCAAATGTTAGCTTTAAGAACGTAATTCAACGTTTTTGGCAGGAACAGGCTGAATATTTGTTTGCCTGACCACATGGGTTGCGGCTCCTTAATTTCTGGTTCTGGTAGTTCCCCAACGTATTCTGTTGTGGTAAGTAGCCTGTTAACTTCGCCTCTGGTCAGGTAGTTTCCTTTTCGAGTGAAGTAGTAAGCGCTTGTAATAAAGTCCCTTATTGCACCGATGATGGGTCCGCCGAATCTAGGTGAGAGGATTTGGTCTTGAACCTGCATTAGCAGAAGTGCTTCGGTTCGTGCTTCTTCGCTTTGTGGAACATGAAGGTTCATTTCGTCGCCGTCAAAGTCAGCGTTGTAAGGTGGGCAAACGCAGAGGTGGAGGCGGAAGGTCTTGTACGGCAAAACCCGCACGTAATGAGCCATAATTGACATGCGGTGAAGTGAAGGCTGCCGATTAAAGATTGCAATGTCACCGTTCTTGAGGTGCCGTTCAACTACGAATCCTAACTCTACAGCTTCAGAGATTTTGGTTCGGTCAACAACGAATTCTAGCCTAATGCGCTTGCCATCTGGCCTAATAATGTATAATGCGCCAGGATAGTTTTCTGGACCGTTAATTACGAGTTTCTTCAGTTCGTCAATGTTCCATGCTGTGACTTTTTCTGGAATAGATAACCGCATGGCAACATCTACTGGTACGCCAACCTCGTTAATGTCAAGGTTCGGGTCAGGAGAGATAACGGTACGGGCTGAAAAGTCAACTCGTTTGCCTGAAAGGTTGCTTCTAAAGCGACCTTCCTTTCCCTTAAGCCTTTGCGAGAGAGTCTTTAATGCTCTGCCACTGCGGTGCCTTGCCGGCGGAATGCCTGAGGCTTCATTGTTAAAGTACGTGGTAACATGGTACTGCAAAAGCTCAGAAAGGTCTTGAATGATAAGCGTAGGTGCACCTGCTTCCATGTTCTCTTTCAGACGCTGATTAATGCGAATGATGTCCACTAGTTTATGGGTTAAATCGTCTTCAGAGCGGATGCCTGATTCTAAAGTGATTGATGGGCGAACGTAAACTGGGGGTACAGGCAAAACCTGCAGGACCATCCATTCTGGGCGTGCAACTTTCGGGTTGAAACCCAAGATTTCAAGGTCTTCGTCTGAAACGCGTTCAAGCCTTTCACGAATCATGCTGGGTGTCAATGGCTCGGAGCCTGCTTCAGTCTGCTCAATAAACTTTGTTGGCTTTTCAAATGTAATCTTGTACTGAGCGGAGGCACAGTAGGGGCATTGTTTAGCTTTTATTTCAGTCATTATTTCCTTGTAAACTTCATCTGGAATTGTGCCTAAGAGCTCGTTGTACCGTTCGATTCGGGCATGCGCCTTTTTAACGGTCATCCTTCCATCAAGGCTTGTGTCTTTTGCAGGACCTTCGGAACCTTCAGGTAAGAGTATGCGACCGCAGCTGCGGCAGGTGGCTTTCAAAAGGTCGAAGATAATTTTTGTGAATTCTATATGTACGATTGGTACGGCTAGTTCGATGTGTCCAAGTGTCCCGGGCAGCGAATAGCTGTGTTGCCGCATGTTCTGCACCTTTGCCTTGGCTCAAGTGTGCCTAGTCTGCCATCCATTAAGCCGGCGGTGATGGGTGCGCCGTCTTCGTCGTAGGTGTCTGGGGTTTGGATTTCAACGACTGATTGTTTACGGAGGTCTTTGGGTGAAATTAAACCGAATGAGATTTCATCAACTATTTTATGGATTAATTCTTCCGTTGACATGTTACGCCTTCTCCTTAAGTCTTAATTTTGGTGTAATGCATAGGCTTTGAAGCTCCTGTAATAGAAGCTTGAAAGCGTACGAGACGATTACGGGTGAAATCTTTGCTTTTTCGTCACATATCCTGCAGACATAGCGTCTTTGTTTCATGTCGAAGTAAGCGATTTGACCGCAGTTCTCACAGATGTAGAGCGTGTACTTGTCTGACTCTTCCAGCAATCTGTCCCTGAGCAGCATTGCTGCGCCGTGTCCGATGAGACAGTCTCGTTCCATTTCTCCGAATCTGAGACCCCCGCCTCTGGCTCTGCCTTCAGTGGGTTGCCTTGTTAACATCTGGACTTGACCGCGGGCTCTGGCGTGTATTTTGTCAGCAACCATGTGGTGAAGTTTCTGATAATAGACTAC
>Ga0187857_10002687_pt1 | contig 15458 bp, 14 predicted proteins | sample June2016WEW_8_10_FD_132984 | JGI IMG/M metagenome (GOLD analysis project Ga0187857, IMG submission 132984) | Peatland microbial communities from SPRUCE experiment site at the Marcell Experimental Forest, Minnesota, USA - June2016WEW_8_100 | ecosystem: Environmental > Terrestrial > Soil >...
CTTTGGAGAGAGATTCAGCGAAGGATTCGTCCGCTTGGTGATAACTTAGGAATATCTGCATTGTTGCCTCGATACCTAGATGGTACCACCGGCTCCTCAACAGTCGGCCCGTATTATTCCGCCAGCGCCGCGGCTTTCTCTTCGGCTTCGGCGACGGCGCGGATGGAGACGTGTTCGTGGCGGGCAATCGCCAGGCCGGGCGGGATCACCGACATGAAGGTTATCGCCCACAACATCATGCCGCAGCTCACGGCGAGTTCGTGCTCAACGTGGAAGCCGGAGCTCAACATGCTGATGGTAGCCAGCTGCGAGCCGCCGCCGACCGCCGGTAACTGCAACATGGAACCGACCATGCTGGAGCCCATCAGGACGACCTCGTGCGGCAGCGTCAGCATCTGCAGCTCGCCGGGATAGGCGTGGGTGACCGCGTAGTAGGCGTAGGCGATCAAAACCCACATGAACAGCGAGACACCGACCAACTGCAGCGCGGAGCTGACGTCCTGGATCGTCTCCAGTCCATGACTGAAGGAAAGCACCTTCTCGCGCAGGTGGTACGCAAGCTTGGGAGCGAAGCCGACGAAGCGGTCATGCATGAATTGCGCGACGCGTTCCCCAGAGCGACGCACAATAACGATGCCGATGATGAGCACCACGATCAAGGCCATCAGCAGGAAAGAAAACTCGCGCAGCTGGCGATAGAAGTGGAGAGCGCGCAAATCGGGTGAAAGGAAACTGACGGCCAGCAGCACTGCGAACGCACCCATATCGAAGATGCGCTCCACTCCCCACACGGCGACTTGCGAGGTGAACGTGAGACGTTCTTTCTTGGCGATGATGTAGGGCCGGATCATCTCGCCGGCGCGGCCCAGCAGCGCCAACGCGGCGAAGCCGACGAACTGTGGCGCCAGTAGGCGAGCAGTGGTCGTCTTACACACCGGCTTCAGAAAGATGCGCCAGCGCACGGCGCGCAGGATGTACGCAAGATAGGTGATCGCGAGGCCATAGAAAATGTAGAGCCAATTCACGTGTTCGGTGCGGCTCCAGAACATGGCCCAATCGAAGGTCTTCCACGCCCGGATTTGCAAATAGATCAACAGGCAGAGTGCGACGAGAACGACGCCGAAGACCAGAATGCGTTTTCTATTCATGAAAGACGATTTGAAGGGGACGGCCTTCAGTGAGTGCGTGAGAACCGTGCCGTCCCTACGGGACTCGGTTACTTTTTCCACTTACCCAGGACTCCGCTTCGCTCCGTCCTGGGCTAACTGCGCTTCCACCCCTTCGGGGTTCTTTTTTCGTGAGTCATACTTCACTACCGAAAAATGGACCAGTTCTCACGCAGACTCTTCAGGCCGTCCGAAGCACCGCAAAATCATCACGGCTTTACAGGCCGCCGGAAAAGTCGAAAAGCAGATCCCTCGTCGGCCTGAAGGCCTCCTCGTGATGACAAAAACAAAGAGCTTTTCGGCACGACCAAGGTCGTGCCCTGACACGAAGCATTCCACACCTGACTTTTTCAGCAGCCTGCTAACGGTCAAGGTGAATGAGTGAGGGAACACGGTCAACGAGACTACTCGCTGCCGACGGTAGAGTTAGAATTGGCCTCTGCCAAAGCAGGATTCTTAGCTTGGGCACGATCCTGCATGGTATGGACTTTGCTTTGCTGTTTGCGCTCAGCTTGCTTCTTGCGGTTGTAATCCTTAATGACGCGGGCCACATAGGCGTGCGTCTCGCGATACGGGGGCACGCCCTTATACTGCTGGACGCGCTGCGGACCGGCATTGTAAGCGGCCAGAGCCTTAACCATGTCGTTGTTGTAGAGCATCAGTAATCCGCGCAGGTAGCGCACACCGCCATCCACGTTGTCCGCCGGGTCGAAGCTGTTCTTCACGCCCAGTTGGCTGGCGGTGCCGGGCATCAACTGCATCAGGCCTTGCGCGCCCTTGGGTGAAACCGCGCGTGGATTGTTGGCACTTTCGGCCTTGATCACGCTGGCGATGAAGTCGGCATCGACCTGGTGCTGTTCGCTGGCGGCACTGACGATGGACTTCAGGTCCTGCGACTTCGTGGGTTGCGAAGCCACGTCCTGCGGGTCGGGTGGAGCGGGCTCGAAGCTCTCGATCTCGGCAGTGGGGACGTCGACATAGCCGCCGGCCGGATCGGCGGTCATGTAGAGCCGCGTTTTCTCGCCAAATACTTCATGATGCTCATGGCGCAGGCTGAAACCGTTGCGAAGATTGGCCAGTTCGGCGGCGTGAAGCTGGAGAGCAAGGACCAGGGCAAAAAACAAGAAGCAGGTCCCTCGACTACGGCGGCGCAGCGCCGCCTGCACTCGGGATGAGACATCCGGGGAGAGCAGGCTCTTGAATGACACATTCATAAAATAAAGTAGCTCTGTTGACATCCTACTTATGCCGCCCCTAAAGGGGCTCAAATTTGAAAATCGAGCCTATCCAGCACTCCGCTCCCCCGATTCGCGCCAAGAGCGCGAATCGGGGACCCCGCTGCGTGCTGGGCTATCCTGTCGCCGTCCCGCTTTGCGGGACTCGATTGCGGGCATATCGAACTTTTTCGCCCACCGACGCATTCAAGCGCAACGCAAGGATCTCAACAGAGCCAAATAAAGTCTACGCATTCACGCTCGCTGCGTTAGCATCCAACACCTGCTCGATGGCCGCGGCTACGCCGCTTTCATCGTTGTGCAGAGTGATGGTCCAGCCATTCTGCTTCAAATCGTCAGAGGCATTGCCCATGATCACCGGATGCCCGGCAAAGGTCAACATCTCGACATCATTGTAATTATCGCCGATGGCCATGACCTCGGAGCGGTCTATGCCGCGCCACGTGGCCCAGCGCTCCAGTGCGTGGCCTTTGGAGCAGCCGGCATTCAGGATGTCCACAATAGTCAGGTCGCGATGATCGTATTGCGTTCGCAGGACCGTGATTTCATTGGCGAAATCGCAATCCAGCAGACGCTGCTGGGCGCGCTGCATCAGCTCAACCGGCCCGCAGAACATGGCCTGAATGGGATCTTCCGTCAGCGCCTTCTCGATCGGGCTGACATACTCGATATAGGGCGCGTTCTTTTCCATCCAGCGTTGAATGACGCCGTACAGGCGCTCGTGATTTTCACAGACGATGGCCCCCATGCCCTCGCGATCGAAGGTGATCGCCATGTGATCGCGGAACTCGCGCATGTGCCGGCAGATCTTCATCGCGGTGGCTTGCGGCATCAGATCGCGATGGAATGATTCGCCATTCGTGGACCGGGTGACGGCGCCGTTGGAGCTGATGATCCAAAGTTTGAAGCCCAGCAACTCCGCGACAGGAAGTGCGAAGCTGTGGCGGCGCCCGGTTACCAGCGCGATTTCAACACCGGCTTCGTGAGCGCGGCGAAGCGCGTCCAGATTGGCTTGCGAAATCTGGGCCTTGGAGTCGAGTAACGTGCCATCAATATCGATGGCGATTAGACGGACGGAACGGGTCAATATGCATCATTCTAACAGGCGAAGGAGCCATCAGTCGTCAGCTATCAGCTAAGCGATTTTCTACGGCGAGTGGCGATAATGATTCCAAGAAATACGGTCCGTTCGAATCCTGCGTCCCACGGTTGCTTAGCAGGCTGCTGAAAAGTGGTTCACTGCGGGCTGTGCCGTCGGCTAAAGCCGAGTCGGAGTCGAAAATTAAGCACTTAGACGCTAGCCTAAAGGCTAGCTCTACCCGAACATCGCAAAATCGCAACTTTTTCAGTAGCCTGTTAGGGCGAAACGGTCACGACTGAGCCCTGATGGCTCCATACCCGTTCTGCGAAACAGGCCCAAAGCGGGAGCCGGTTGCCGCCGAGTTGGCGTTGCCGGCGAAAAGCCCCTTCCCACCATGCCATCCGGCGACGTAGAGTAAACACGATGGAACTGCGAAAAGATCCCATCACGCGGTCATGGGTCATCTGCGGCGACGAGCCTGAACCAGTTGGCTCGGCTGGATCGTTCTGCCCATTTTGCCCTGAGTCTGGCATGCCGCTGCAAGTTGTGGCGACGTCGCCGACGGTCAATGGCGGTCCGTGGTCAGCCCGCGCCGTGGTGCATCCGCACCCGCTCTACGGCATCGATGGCGAGCCCGGCCGCTCCGGTAATGGACTCTACGACACCATGCGGCCGGTGGGAGCGCACGAGGTTCTGGTGGAGAATGCGCGTCATGATCGGCACTTGTGGAACGCCGATGACCGCGAGATTGAAGAGTACCTGGCCCTTTGCGGACAGCGTATCCAGGACCTGAAAGGCGATCTACGTTTCAAGTACATCAGCGTGTTCAAGAATTACGGCAGCATGTCGGGGCAGGAGTTCGATCATCCAACGTCGGAGATCGTAGCCACGACGTTTGTTCCGCGGCGTGTGCTGTATGAGTTGCGCGCGGCGCGGGAACATTATCGGGTGAAGGAGCGCTGCGTCTTCTGCGACATTCTCCACCAGGAGCAGGAGCAGAAGCTGCGCATGGTGGAAGTGCGCGGAGAGTACATGGCGGGCTGTCCTTACGCGCCGCGGGTTCCGTATGAGACGTGGATCGCGCCGCGCAATCACGAAGCGTACTTCGAGCGTATGGCGATGAAGTCGGGGGCCATGCGCGATTTCGCGGCTCTACTTCGGCGGACGCTGTTCCGCATTCGGACCATCGCCGACGGCTTCCACATGGTGCTGCACACCTCGCCTAACACGGTGCACCGCTCGGAGACGCTGGGCTTCTGGAAGACCATCGAGGACGACTATCATTGGCACCTGGAGATCCTGCCCATTCTCGGCACCAAGGCGAAGTCCTACACCTTCAAAGAGGTGTACTACTCGCCGGTCAGCTCGGAAACGGCAGCGGCAATCCTGCGCGAGAGACCGACAGAGTAAGACAGCAACTAGCAACTAGCAACTAGCTTAAACCCACAACGGTGCCAGGATTCTCTTAGCTCTCGTTCTTCTGCGATTGTTGCTGATTAATGAATAGGTGCTCAATTGCCAAATGCTAAGTGCTAACTGCTAATTGCTGCATTTATGACCATCCGCCGCCTCAAGACTTATACCGCGCAGACCGGCTACGTCTATCAGTACTACTTCGTGGGCAAGCGGGCAGCGCTGGCGGGCGATGCGGAAGCGCCTTCGACGGAATACATCTTCGACGTCAGCGCTGACCGCAAAACGACTTTCGCGGTTAGCATCTTCTTGCAGCCGCAGGCTCTCGCAGAGTGGGCCGCCGCCCGAGGCCGCAATCTAAGTGGGCCTGAACAATATGCCGCAGCGAAGCTTCGCCTGATGCAGGCCTTTGACGAAATTCCTGACATGCTGCATGACGGGCGCCGTCTGCGCCTGGACGCAGAGTTGTTGCTCGTGCTGCTGGAATCAATCGGAGTTGACTAACTGTTTAGTTAAAGCATGGTGTTGCACCTAACTCGGGCTGGCGGTCGGCGTCTAAATCTGAAGTGGCACAATTCTGGGACGACTACCAGCTTGGTTGCTGTACATGGCACGTGAATCCGGCCCATAATTAGCCAGCTACGCGGGGTGAGATGGCAATGTTCGAGCAAATGCCGCAGCCGGAGCGCAAACGACAGGGCCTTTCTATCCTCTTGTCGTTCGCGATACAGCTCGCACTGCTTCTGGCGCTTCTGTACTCCGCTGCGCCAACCTTCGTAACGCCATCAGATGTCGATTTCGGTATCTCGCATTCGTCAGGCTCGCGTTCCATCGTTTATCTGGCGCCGGTTGGACCGGAGCAGTCCAAACCCCCCGCAAACGAGCCACGGCTGACGCTGAGATCTTCGCTCCCGGCGAAGCCAAAGCCGCCCAAGGCTGAACCCAAGCGCGGACAATCCGCAGCCAGCGCCGACAACGCGCCCGAGGAGACCGCTCGTGGTGGATCGCCGTTTGGCCGCGCGCCTGGTTCGCCGCTGACGGGTGATGAGGTCATTCCCGCCTTTCCGGACGTTTATCCTGATCCTCCAGTTGCCCGCGGTGAGCTTCCGGCGGGCGTGCAGGGCGATGTGATCGTCGAGGTGACAATCGACTCCCGCGGTGATGTCATCGAGACCAAGCTGCTGCAAGGTATCGGTTACGGCGTCGAGCAGAAGGTCCTGCAAGTGTTGCAGCGTTGGCACTTTCATCCTGCAATGCGCGATGGCGTCACTATCGCCTCGCAGCATATCGTGCACTTCCATTACCCGAGCTAAGGCGTGTCTCGGCCTAACCTCTGATTCCAAACGTACCAACGTCGTGTGATACAGATCACAGGGCCGAGTGATGTCCATACTCGGTCTCTACGGTGTTCCCGCTATACTTATCTCAGCACAACGGGTTAGCGTGACCGTCAATGGGGTTTATGCCGTTAATTTGGCTTCGAGTCGCGGTGGTTTGCTACGGCGTGGGGCTGGTCTATTCCTTGCTGCTGCTCAGCAAGGAAGGCAACCTGCTGGCCAAGGTTGTTGAGCCAGCGGTTGGATTAGGCCTCATCTTCCACTTTGTGTCGCTGGTGGAATCCACCGTCTTGATTGGCCATTTGTCCCTGATCTCCATTCACTATTCGGAATCGTTGCTGGCTTTCCTTGCGATGGTGGTCTTCTTCGTCTTTTTCGTGGGCTATCGCACGGTATCGCCTGGAATCGTCATCTTCCCAATTGTCTTTGTGCTGACGCTGACCTCGGCCCTCGGCCAGCGGCCGGTCGCGCTCACTTCACCGCTATTGCGAAATGGCTGGATCTTCGTGCATGTGGCGCTGATCTTCACCGGCTATGCCGGGCTGTTTCTCAGCTTCGGGGCCAGCCTGCTCTACCTGGCCCAGGAACGCGCCTTGAAGTCGAAGAGCCGGACGGCGCTCCTGACCTGGCTGCCACCGTTGCAGACCATCGACGACATCGGCTATCACGCGTTGCTCTTCGGCTTTCCGTTTATGACCTTCGGCATCGTGACCGGCTCAGTGCTGGCGATTGAGAAGTATGGGCCAATGTTCTTCTACGATCCGAAGATTTTGCTGTCGTTCATCATGTGGGCCGTGTACATGCTGTTGCTGTACACACGCTGGAACTCCGGATGGCGTGGCCGCCGCGCGGCGTTTCTGGCGACCGTGGCTTTCGTAGTAGCCATTGGCGCCTGGGCCGCAAATAATTTCAGCCGTGTGCACAAGTTTATTCCCTCATGAACCTCGTCCTCATTGGCGTGAATCATCGGACGGCTCCGGTCGAGGTGCGCGAGCGCTTCGCCATTTCCGAGGCGCGTCTGCCTGAGGCCGTCAAGGAGTTAGCGTCATACCCTGGAATCGAAGAGGGGATGATCGTCTCCACTTGCAATCGAGTAGAGTTATTGGCCCGCACCGCGAATGGCACCGCCGATCTGAACGGATTCATGCGTAAGTTGTACGGCTTCGATCCCCACCCGTACCGCCAATATCTTTACGAATATCACGAGCGCGAAGCCGTGCAGCACGTGTTCCGCGTGGCCGCCAGTCTCGACTCGATGGTGGTTGGCGAGCCTCAAATTCTGGGACAGGTGAAAGAAGCTTATGCGACTGCTCGAGCTGTAGGAGCAGTGAACTCGCAACTGGACGCTCTGCTGAGCCGCGCCTTCGCCGTCGCCAAGCGCGTACGCAACGAGACTGCAGTTGCGACGTCGGCCGTGTCCATCGCATCCGTCGCCGTCGATCTGGCGAAGAAGATTTTCGGCAACCTGGAAGGCAAAAGCGTTTATCTGGTCGGTGCCGGAAAGATGTGCGAGCTGGCTGCGCGTCACCTGGTTGCCCACGGTGCAAAGCAGATCTACGTGGCCAACCGCACCTATGAGCGGGCCGTGGCCCTGGCCGCGAAATTCAACGGCGAGGCCATCCCTTTCGAGCAGCTGTACGAAACCGTTCCTCGCGCTGACATCGTGATCAGTTCCACCGGTGCACCGCATGCCATCTTCCGCAAGGAGCATGGTGAACGCTTCTTGAGCCATCGCCGCAACCGTCCCATGTTCTTCATCGATATCGCCGTGCCACGCGATATCGATCCGGAGATGAACAAGCTGGACGGCATCTTCGTCTACGATATCGACGACCTGCAGCAGGTGGTCTCGTCGCATGTGGCCGATCGCCGCGTCGAAGCGGACCACGCCGAATCCATCGTTCAGTTGGAGGTCGACAAGTTCCAGGCGCGGCTGCAGACCCTCGACGTGGTGCCGACGATCGTCTCGCTGCAGGAACATTTGGAAACTGTCCGCCAGGCTGAGATCGATCGAGTGCGCGGCCGGCTGGGCGCGCTCAGTCCTGAGCAGGAACTCGCGGTGGAAGCACTGACCCGAGGAATCATCAACAAGATTATGCACACACCCATTACGACCCTCAAAAGCGCAGCCCGGGAATCAGCCGAGGCGACGACTGTCATCGATCTGGTGCGCAAGCTCTTCGGACTCCGCGACGCAAAAACTGTAGAGTCGCGCGACGAAGCAGCGGTCATCGCCGGCGGAAAACCCGGAGCGCGAAACTGATGGCGCGCCTCAGGATTGGTTCTCGCGGATCCCAACTGGCGCTTTGGCAGGCCAACCACATTTCCTCACTCCTGCGCGAACGCGGGCATGAGGTCGAGATCGAAATCATCAAGACCACCGGCGATAAGATCACCGATGTTTCCCTCGCCCAGGTCGGCACCAAGGGAATGTTCACCAAGGAGATCGAAGAGGCGCTGGCTGAGGGCCGCGTCGATGTCGCCGTTCACAGTCTGAAAGATCTGCCGACCCAGTTGCCGCCGGGATTCGAACTGGTCGCGATCACCACCCGCGTGAACCCGCGCGACGTCTTCCTCTCCGTCAAGTACGACAGCATTAACGCGCTGCCCAAGGGCGCGCGTATCGGAACCAGCAGCTTGCGCCGGCAAGCTCAGCTTAAAGTGGCGCGGCCCGACCTGGTGATTCACGCGTTGCGCGGCAACGTTGACACCCGGGTGCGCAAGCTGGAGGAGGGAGAATACGACGCGATTATCCTTGCCGCCGCAGGTCTTACCAGGTTAGGCAAGATGCAACTGGTGAAGGAAGTGCTTTCGGAAGAATTCATGTGTCCTGCTGCGGGGCAGGGCGCGCTTGGCATCGAGATTCGCGCCGGCGATGAAGAAATGCGCAAGCACTTGGCCTTTCTCGACGATCCGGCCGCGCGCGCGGCTACCACCTGTGAGCGCGCTCTGCTGCACAAGCTGGGCGGTGGCTGCCAGGTTCCCATCGGCGCATTCGCCGAGATGCGGGAGGGCTTGCTGCATTTGACCGCAATTGTGGCGCGGCCCGATGGGTCGACAATCCTGCGCGAAACCCAGAGTGGCAGCCATGCCGTTGCACTTGGCGAAGCGGTGGGTGACAGCCTGCTGCAGCGAGGAGCCACCAGAATTCTGGAAGACGTGTACGGCGCGACGGCTGACGCCCCGCAACAGCCGTGAAGCGGTTGTCAGTGGCGAGTGGCCAGTTGCCAGTGGCTGGTTGAAGATCTGTCATCCTGAGCGGAGGCGTCGCGGCCTTTCGCGACGCCGGAGTCGAAGGACCCCTATATTGGCAAAAAACTCCCGCAACCCAATTGCAGAGAGCGTGAACCCTCTCACCGGCTGTCGCGTACTGGTATCGCGCGCAAGAAAACAGGCTGCTGTGCTTTCCTCCGCACTGCGGGAATTGGGTTGCGAGGTCATCGAAATTCCTTTCATCGAGATCCGTAAGCCCCGGTCCTACCAACCGCTCGATATGGCGTTGCAGAAGCTCACCACATACGACTGGCTAATTCTCACCAGCGTGAATGGTGTCGAAGCGCTGTTCGAGCGCATGGGAAAGAAGAAGCTTGATACCTCCGCTCTGGCCAAGTTGAAGATCGCGGCCATCGGCCCTGCCACAAAGAAATCCATCGAAGAGCACGGATTGTCGGTAACAGTCACGCCAAAGGAATATGTCGCGGAATCGGTTGTGAGCGCGTTGCGCCGTCGAGTGAAAGGACAGCGTGTCTTGCTGGTACGCGCCAAAGTCGCGCGCGATGTGATTCCGCGCGAACTGCGCAAAGCCCGCGCGGAGGTCGATGTAGTCGAGGCTTATGAGACGATAACGCCAAAGTCGTCTGATAGGCGATTGCGCGCCGTTCTAGGGAGCGAAAAACGCAAGCCTCATGCCATAACCTTTACCAGCTCCTCAACCGTGAAGAATTTTGTTGGCTTGCTCGGCTTGCAGCGCGCCCGCGCCGCATTGAAGAAGCCTGCGCCCCATCATGGAGTCCACACCGCTTCGATCGGTCCCGTGACCTCGGCCACACTGCGTGAATTTGCATTGCCGGTGGACATTGAGGCTAAGGAATACACCATTCCGGGACTGGTTGCCGCGATTGTGACGCAGAGCGGTTCGATCCGAAAATCGTCGGCCAAGCTGTAACGAAACTCTGATTAAGTCTGATCTTTCGATTAAGTCTGATCTTTCGAAGGGGACGGCCTTCACTGTCTGCGTGAGAACTAAGTCTGATCTTCGGCGGTGGAGTATGACTCACGAAAAAAAGAACCCCGAAGGGGTGGGAGTGCAGTTAGCCCAGGACGGAGCGAAGCGGAGTCCTGGGTAGGGCGGAAAAAAGTAACCGAGTCCCGTAGGTGTCTGTGTCGTAGCTGCAATTCGCGCTAAGCGGTGGAACAAACCATCGCATTTGGGGCCGAACTAGCCGCGCAGCGGCGACATTTGTGTTAGCCGTGGGCGTGAGCCCGCGGTGAAGTGGGAAAAACAACCGAGCCGCGGAGCGGCGGCACAGCTACGACACAGACACCGTAGGGACGGCAGGGCTCTCACGCAGCCACCTTCAGGCCGTCCGTAAACGCCACAAAATCCTCGCGGCTTTAGCCGCTGAGGGATCTCGCTGTGACTTAATCAGAGTTTCCCTAATCCGCAAAGCGCGTGACTCACTTCCGGCAACTGGCACAATACCCGCCAATCTCAAAACGTGCGACCAGAATGTGAAAGTGGCAGTCGCGTTCGACCTGGCCCTTGACCCGGTCGAATAAGTCGCTCTCGAACTCCTGCACCTTGGCGCAACGCAGGCAGGTCATGTGCATGTGATCGCGCTGCGGCCGCCGTTCATAGAAGTGCCCGTCTCCCTTGACGTGCAGCAGGTCAAGCTCGTCCACCAGGCCGTGCCGCTTCAGCAGGCCCAGGGTGCGATACACCGTGACCCGGTTAATGTTGGGATCGATGCGGACAGCTTTTCGGAGGATCTGCGCGGCATCGAGGTGTTGGCTCGCGGTCTCAATGATCCCAAGGATGACACGGCGCTGGCGTGTCATGCGGATTCCCCGGCTCAGCAATGCGGTTTGCAGGGCGCCAGGAGCTTCAGTCTCCGGAAGCGGCATCGTAGGTCTACCTTAGTTGGATTAGGTTGCAACACAGTTGCATATTGACAGCAACATTACGCCTGAGCTAACTTGCCGTCGCCATATCCAGTTATCTTAATGCAACCCGGTTGCAACTATATAAAATGTAAGTATAGCGTCCGTCCCAGCCGCGGTCAATAAATACGGCAATCCTAGTAGTAGCCGCAGCTGGTGGGAGTTGCGAACGGCGGACACCCGATTGGTGCATGATCGAGGTGAGTCTTCAATCCAGCCTGTGAGACGATGGTTCCATCGATCCTCCCTGTAAAATGTTCGCGGAGGAAAATCTTGCTAATCAGGGCCCGCAGTCCAATTTTCTTTTCCTTTCTACTCGTGTTAACAGCCTTATTAACTTTCTGGATTACGCCGTCTTTCGCTCAACAAAGCAGCTTTCGCAATGCGCCCGCATCCGCTTCGGCGACGACGAACCCGTATGCGGGCAGTGCTGCGGCATCTGCTACTGGCAGGAAACTCTACGCCCAGAGCTGCGCGCAATGTCACGGCAACAATTTGCAGGGAATGGGGCCGGCTCCGGCCCTCGACACGGCCGGGGTCCGCAAAGCCAAACCAGGTGAAGTATTCTGGTTTATCAGCACGGGAAATCTGACCTCGGGAATGCCTTCCTGGTCGAACCTGCCCAAACAGCAGCGTTGGCAGATCGTGACCTTCCTGCAATCGCCATCTAACCAGAAGGCGGCTGCGAAATAGGCGATCTCCCAGCGGTGTTTAAGTTGGGAAATTTACGCTCTCACTGCTCGATACTGGCGAAATCCGCTATAACAGAAGGGTGAGCGCAAGCAATCCTTTTCTCGCCGCCAAGACAGTGTTGATTACGGGTGCCTCCAGTGGCATCGGACTGGAACTGGCAGATCTTTTCGCCGCGGATGGCTATCGGCTGGTGCTGGTGGCGCGCAACCGCGGCGCCCTGCGCGGACTCGGCGACCAGTTGCAATCGCGTTACGGCGTGGAAGTGCGGATTTCGCCCAAGGACCTGGCACATCCGGCCGCGCCCGTCGAACTTTACCAGGAGCTACAGGAAGCCGGCATCGTTCTCGATGTTCTGATCAACAATGCGGGCTTCGGCGGCAGCGGAGCATTCCTCCAGACTGACTGGAACAACGAAGCCGAGATGATTCAGGTGAACATCGTCGCGCTGACTCATCTCACCAAACTTTTTCTGCCGCAGATTCGCGCCCGCGAGGGCAAGCTGCTCAACGTCGCCAGTGTCGCGGCCTTCGCACCCGGACCCTACATGGCGATTTACTACGCCAGCAAGGCCTTTGTCCTTCATTTTACCGAGGCGGTAGCGGAGGAGTTGAGCGGCACCGGTACCACCGTTACCTGTCTTTGTCCGGGACCGGTAATCACCAACTTTCAGCAGCGCGCCCACGTTGGCGAAAGCCATACGAAGAGCCCGTTCCTGGTGGACGTGCGCGAGGTTGCCCGCGCAGGTTATGAAGGCATGAAGCAAGGCAAGCGGCTGGTGATTCCGGGATGGAAGAACCGCCTGCTGACGCAGGGGCTGCGATTTTCACCGCGCAGCCTGGTGACCAAAGTTATCAGCCGGATGCACGAGGGTAAGAAGGGCGGCCACTAGCAATTAGCATTTGGCATTTAGCTACTGCCAACCGCAGAACGGCCAGGAATGATCCAGCATCGGCTAATTGCCAAGTGCTAAATGCTAAATGCCGCTCCTCACAATCCAAACAACTCCCGCAATCGCTTCGTCTGTGCGCGGCTCACCGGGATCTCTGTCTGCTTCTTGTCTTCCATGCGAATCTGGTACGAACTCTTGAACCAGGGCACGACTTCCTTGATGCGATTGATGTTCACCAGATAGGAGCGGTGAGCACGCCAGAACATGTTGGGATCGAGCGAGTCGAGCAACTCCTCCAGCGTGCGGCAGTTCGACTGGCCTTCCATCACGGTGGCGACGACGGTGATGATGCCGTCTTCAATTGAGGCGTAGCAGATGTCTTTCTGATCGACCAGAAACAGCCGGCCCGCAGCCTTCAGCAGGACCTTGGTAGCCGGCGGACGCTGTTGCTGTTCCAGCATCTTGACGATGGTGCCAATCTGGTCGGTGGGCGAGCCGGCGCTCTCCAGCTTGTGGCGGACTTTCTCCACCGCTTGCGAGACGCGCTTGCGATCGAACGGCTTCAGCAGGTAATCGATGGCGTTGACCTCGAAGGCCTTCACCGCATACTGATCGTAGGCGGTGGCAAAGACAATCTGCGGCAACGGGACCTTGCGATCCAGCAGCTTCTTGATGACGCCGAAGCCGTCCAGCCCCGGCATCTGCACGTCGAGAAAGACAAGGTCGGGCGAGAACTCCTTCACAAGGTTCACGGCTTCAACGCCGTTCTTGCCTTGCGCCAGGATATCGACATCGAGTTCGCGCAACAGGTAGGCAAGCTCGTCGCGCGCAAGCTGTTCGTCGTCAACTATGACTGCCGACAGTGCCATCCCATCTCCTGCATCCGGAATTGTTCAGCCATAACTATACCGGGAGCAAGCCGACCGGCGGAAGGGCACGGCTTCAACTAGGCTGATACGTAACTGAACAGGTGCGCAGCTTCCCGTTCCGCAGTCTGCCGCCATACAATGGCCACATTCACATCGGGGCCCATCGATGACCGTATTCCCAGTGGTTCTTCTCGCCGCAATCTCTTTCCTGGTCGGCGCTGTCTTTGCGTGGCTTCTATTCCGGTCGAAGACTGCCGCGTTGCAGGAGCGGAAGATCAGCCTAGAGGAAGAACTCGCGGCTGCCAGGGCTGCAAACGATCGTCATGCCGAGGAACTCCGGCTTCTGGGTGAAGCGCGATCGGCCCTCGAAGCCACTCTCGCCAGCGAGCGTTGCAACACCGATGAAAAACTCAGGCTGCTACAAGATGCAGGTGAGCAGTTAAAGATACAGTTTAAGGCGCTGGCGGCTTCCGCTTTGGAAACTAACAACGCCAACTTCCTTCAGCTCGCCAAGAGTGTTTTAGATAACCAGCAGACGCAGGCGGCGGGCGAACTGGCGCAAAAAGAGCTGGCAGTGAAGAACCTGGTCGAGCCGATCGCGCAGTCGCTCTCCGGAATGAATCAGCAGATCCAGGCGCTGGAGCAAACGCGCAGTCAAGCGTATGGCACGCTGACTTCGCAGGTGGCATCGCTTCTCGACACCCAGAAGGCGCTGCAAGTCGAGACCGGCAATCTGGTGAAAGCTTTGCGGGAGCCGCAGGCCCGTGGGCGTTGGGGCGAGTTGCAGCTTCATCGTGTGCTTGAGCTTTCCGGCATGTTGGAATATTGCGACTTCAAGGAGCAGCTCTCGTTCAACGACGACGAGCGGCGTTTCCGCCCGGACGTGATCGTCGACCTGCCCGGTGGCAAGCAGATTGTGGTCGACGCCAAGGTTCCGCTAACGGCGTATCTGTCGGCATTGGAGGCGCCGGACGACCTTACACGCAACGCGCGTCTCGACGACCACGCGCGGCAGGTGCGGCAGCACATCGACTCGCTCGCGAGCAAAGCCTACTGGACGCACTTGCCGTGCACGCCGGAGTTCGTGGTGCTGTTTCTCCCGGGCGAAGTCTTCTTCCGCGCGGCAATGGACGCAGACTTCGAACTGATTGAATATGGCGTCAGCCAGAAAGTCATCGTCGCGTCACCCACAACCCTGATCGCGCTGCTGAAGGCCGTGGCCTATGGCTGGAACCAGAAGAACCTGGCCGAAAGCGCGCGCCATATTAGCGAAGCAGGAAAGACGCTGTATGAGCGGCTGTGCACCATGACTGGATATCTGGAAGATCTGGGTAAGAAACTCGGCGGTGCCGTCGGATCCTACAACGAGATGGTGGCGTCGCTGGAGAAGCGTGTGCTGCCCGAGGCGCGCAAGTTTCCCGAACTCGACCGCTCGCTGGAAGCCGATCGACTGCCGGAGTTGGAGCAACTGGAGAAGACCCCGCGCGAGCTACAAGCTCAGGATTGGCAGGAACCGGTCGAGCACGCCAGACTCCCGTTCGAAGACGAGAAGGCCGACCGGGCGAAAGCGTAGAAACACCCCACCCAAGAGTCAACTTGGGTGGGGCATGATCAC
>Ga0187857_10002690_pt1 | contig 15451 bp, 17 predicted proteins | sample June2016WEW_8_10_FD_132984 | JGI IMG/M metagenome (GOLD analysis project Ga0187857, IMG submission 132984) | Peatland microbial communities from SPRUCE experiment site at the Marcell Experimental Forest, Minnesota, USA - June2016WEW_8_100 | ecosystem: Environmental > Terrestrial > Soil >...
CGATAGCGGCGCTCGTGAGGGTGGAGGTCAAGGAGCCGTTCACTATCACCGCTATGATAACGAAGGACGCGACGGAGGACCCCCTCAAACCAACTCATGACGACGCTGCCCCGGGATCGGAGGGAGACCTACTTGGCCGCACCAGAGGACTGGTCCGAAGCCTTCTGCAAGCCCCTCTTCAGGCCCATCAGCACCTTCTCCGATGTGACGGGCAGGTCGTTGACGGCCACCCCCGTGGCGTCCAGCACGGCGTTCCTCACGGCCGGTGCCGGCAGGACTATGGGAGGCTCGGCCACGATCTTTGCGCCAAAAGGCCCCAGCGGCCCTGGCACCTCAACTATGAAGGCCTTAAAGTTCTTGGGCACGTCCATGCTCGTGGGGATGTAGTAGTCGGCGAGGTTGGGGTTGACCACCTTGCCCTCCCTGTGGATTAACTCCTCCATCATCGCGTAGCCCAGACCCTGCACCGTGCCGCCGTAGATCTGGCCGAGCACGCCCGTCGGGTTGATGGCCTTCCCGACGTCATAGGCCACGTGGACGTCGGTGACCTGGTAGACGCCCGTCGATTCGTCCACCTGGACCTCCACTATCAGCGCTCCCCAGGTGTACTGAAGATATGGAGTGCCCAGACCGGTCTCCGTGTCCCAGGGCGCCGGCGGGGCCATGAAGAAACTCTCTTCGCTCATCTTCACCCCCCTACGGTGGGCTTCGAAGGCGAGATCAGCCCAGCCCACGGAGCGTGTCGTGTCGGCGCGGTCGAAGGCCACCCCGTCCTCTATCGAGACGTCGCTCTGGCTGACCTTGAGCAGGTCGGCGGCCACCAGCTCGAGACGCTTCCTCAGCTTCTCAGCTGCTAGGCGAGAGGCGTTCCCCCCTATCACCACGGTCCTGGACGCAACGGTGGGCCCCGTCTCCCTGTGCTTAGCCGTGTTCGGGCGGGCCAGCCTGAACCACTTCAGCGGAACGCCCATGACGGCAGCTGCAACTTGTATCACCCCGGTTATCGCGCCGGTGCCGTACTCGGTGAGCCCCGTCCCCACGGTGATGATTCCATCCCTCCCCACCTCCAGGAGGACCGCCGCATAGTCGTTCCCTTCGGGGCCGAGGCTGTTTCCATGCATGAGCAGGGCGATGCCGAGACCCTTCTTCACCTGGCCGACCTGGTTGGCGAAGATCTTGCGCTTGTTCCAGTAGTCGCTGGAGCCCACCACCTTCTCGACGCATTGTGGAAGGCCGCAGCTGGAGTCGATCAAGGCGTTGGTGGCGTTGCGCTTCCCCGGGACGAGCATGTTCTTCATCCTGAACTCGAGCGGGTCCATCGACAGCTTCCTGGCAAGGTCCTCCATCTGGCTCTCCATGGCGAAGATGGCCTGGGGGCCTCCGAAGCCTCTGAGGCTTCCGGCGTACGTGTTGTTCGTATAGACGAGGTAGCTGTCAGCCTTGACGTTAGGGACCTCGTACGCCCCCGTACAGTGGAAGATTCCCCTCCCTATGACGAAGACGCCCAAGGACGCGTACGCCCCCGTGTCGAGGTAGAGCTCGACCTCGTCGGCTTGCAGCTTGCCGTCGGCTGAGACCCCCGTCTTGTGCCTGATTACGTAGGGGTGCCTCTTGGTGTGCATCACCATCGACTCTTCGCGGTCCATCCTGCAGTAGACAGGCTTCTTCAGCTTCAGTGCGGCGATGGCCGCCGCGCCGCAGACGTCGTAGGGCGTCTCGTCGGACTTCGGCCCGAAGGCGCCGCCAGTGAAGGCCTGGACCACGCGGACTTTCTCGGCCGGCATGTTCAGCATCTTGACCAGCGCGGCCCTAGTGTGGTGAGGGCTCTGCATGGAGCCGATTACGGTGACGGAGCCGTCGGCGGAGGGCACCGCCATCCCGACCTCGGTCTCCATGGGCGTCGCGTCCTGGAACTGGGTCCTGAATGTGTTCTCGAGCACGACCGATGAGCTGGAGAAGCCCTTCAAGATGTCACCTTTTCTGATCTTCATCTGTTTCGCGACGTTCCCTTCGTCGTGGACCTTGACTGCGTAGGGCTGCATGGCCTCCACCGGGTCAAAGACCGTCGGGAGCTCGTCGTAGGTCACCTTCACTGCTTCGACAGCATCTTGGGCTGTCGCGTCCGTCTCGGCGATGACTGCCCCGATGAGGTCGGCTGTGGAGCGCACCACCCCAGATGAAAAGAGGGGCCTGTCGGGGATCACCGCGGAGGACTCATTGATCCCGGGAACGTCTCTCCATGTAATAACATCCACCACCCTCGGCATGCCCTTCGCCCGCGACAGATCTAGGTCACGGATGGTGCCGTGGGCCACGGACGAGTGGAAGAGCTTGGCGTGAAGAGTCCCCCGGGCAAGCATGTCCCCCGTGTAAACGGGCCGGCCGAGGACCTTTTCGAGGCCGTCGATGCGCTCTATGGACTCACCCACGTAGAGAAGCTTCCCTTCCTCGCCCTTCTGCTTCACCCCCTTCAGGAAATGGGAGACTTCGGGGGTCATGGCTTCCTCTCCTCCGCGGCTTCAAGAATGGCATGGAAGATCGGATAGTAACCGGTGCATCGGCAGAGGATGCCGCTGATGCCCAGCCTGACCTCGTCCTCCGAGGGCTTGGCGTTCTTCGAAACGATGTCCTTGGCAGCGACTAGCATGGCCGGGGTGCAGAAGCCGCACTGGGCGGCGTTGTATTTGAGGAATTTCTGCTGGAGGACCTTCATCAGCGGGTCCTCCACCAGTCCTTCGAGCGTGGTTACGACGGAGCCCCTGCACTGGGCGGCGAGCACGAGACAAGAATTGACCAGCTTGCCGTCGAGGAGGACAGCGCACAGGCCGCAGTCACCGCTGCGGCAACCATCCTTGACGCTCTTGAGGTCCAACCGGTCGCGGAGGATGTCCATAAGAGAGTCGGTCGAGTCAACGTGCAAGGAGCGCTCCGCACCATTCACCGTCATGGTTACGAAATGCTTGGACAAGGCCATCAGGTTCCCCTTATGCGGAAGGCGGAGAGCTCCAGAAGGCGCTTCAGGTAGACCTTGGCTATCTCAGAGCGATACTCACCAGACGCCCTGAAGTCGTTCTTCAGGTCGAGCTCGGAGGAAAGGACGGCCTGGGCGGCCGCTATGGTGTCGGCGCCGAGCCTCCTGCCGGCGAGGTATTCCTCCACCGCGGAGGCCCTCTGCGGAACCCTTCCGGCCACCCTATTGAGAGCGACGCGGGCGGCGCGCACAGTCTCCCTATCAGCCTCCATGGTCAGGACCACGGCCTCGTTGACCAGAGCGATGATGAGGATATTGCGCCGGCCCAGCTTTTCGTAGGCCGAACCGCTATTGGCCGGCAGGGGGCCTAGCTCGACCCCGGAGAGGATCTCGCCGCTCTTCTTGGAGATGGTCCGCTTGCCCTTGATAAAGTCCTTCAAAGGGAGGGCCCTCTCACCCTTGAGGCTCAGAAGCTTGACCCTGGCATCGAGCGCCAGGAACACGGGGATCAGGTCTTCGGAGGATGTGGCGGAGCAGATGTTCCCTCCGACGGTGGCCACGTTCCTTATCTGGGGGTCGCCGAACTTCCTCCCGGCCTCGCGCACGAGCTCCATTTCCCTTCCGATGAGAGGGGACTCCATCAGGTCGCTCACCGTGCTCAGCGCCCCGACGTGGAGAGAGCCGTCCTGGCTGCGGATGTATCGCAGGTCGCCTCCCAGCCCCGAGATGTCGAGGAGGCTGGCGGCCGAAGCGCGGCGCCTTCGCAGCCTCGGGAGGAGGTCCGTGCCTCGTGCGATGATGGAGGTTGCTTCCCCAAGGTCGTCCAAGTAGCTCAACGCGTCACGGAGGTCGGTCGGCACGTAGATGTCGTAGCCTGGCATCGCGCTCAGCCTCCACCTACAGGCGGTACGAACAGCACGACATCACCGTCCTTCAGTCTGAAGTTCGAGGCGTCCTCCAGCAGGCTCGACTTGCCGTTGTGGTAAACGAGCGAGTAGGGACGGGGCTTTCCGTGGGAGTCGAAGAGAGGCTGTCGGAAGTTCTCGCCCATCTTCCGATTCAAGGAGTCCAAAAGGCCATGCAGGTCTCCGGCCTCCAGCTCCAGCTCGCTCTTGTTGGAGCTGGGGATCAAGTCAAAGAACAGCCTGACCTTGACCTTAGCCAAATTCGTTTTCGTGTCAAAAATCCCCTTTCCCGTTAAAAACCTTTGCGAGGTTGCGCCGCTGAGTCTCTGACGTTGACGGAGGAGAGAGCGAGCCTCTGCGAAACACGGGCGGGGCACGACCAGTTGGGAGCTTCATCCTCGGCACAAATTTTATACGATGACATGGTGGGGCACTACACGACGAACGCTCGAACCGGGGCCCGTCTTCTAGCCTGGATCAGGATGGCAGCCCGCGAAGCTGTTGATCGAGGGTCCAAATCCCTCCGGGCCCGCATTCATGCAAGTCAAAGCCCTGAAGCCCTGCTCGACCGATCGAGTATCCACGGAAGCCTCCGGCAGGATGCCACCGCCATGCGGGAGGTGAAGACGAATGGCAGCCTATGAAAGAGCTCAGAGCCGAACAGGCTGCCCACTTCCTTGATGCGATGAGACGAAGGCCTAGAGTGGCTCGCCCGGTTCACTGGCAAGGTCGAAGCTCAGAAGCCGAGTCCCTCCAAGGTCAAATCGGAACGACCCGCTGAACGAGGCACCACCGAGGAGTAGGGGAAGCCAGTGGCGGTCGTCCTCCCACATCTGGCTATAGGGAATGTCTTCGGCCGCGAACCACCGGAGGCTCCCTTCGTCGCTGGACCTGAGCTCTCCCGTGAATTCCCGGGCGGAGAACACATGCACCACCCAGTCCTTGCTCCAATCATCGCCGAACTGGAACCTCAGCTTCCCGCGAAGCCTCGGGTCCTCAATCTCGAGGCCCGACTCTTCGCCCACCTCCCTCCTTACGCATTCGAGGGGGCTCTCGCCCGGAAGCAGCTTCCCCCCGAGGCCGTTCCACTTCCCCCCGCCAAACCTCCCCTTGGACTTCAGTAGCAATAGCACCTGACCATCCCGGATGATCAGACACAAGGTCGCCTCGGTGGCCATTTTCCAGCTCGCCTCGCTCCGCCCTGGGCTGCATTTATAGCTGTGGGATGTAATAAATGGTCTGAAGGACATTTGGACGACAGGAAGGAGAGGGTGCGGCGCAACGTGGAACGCCTGCGCAGGGCGGAGTTGGAAGGAAGTTACAACTCCATCGCCCAGGAGCTGACGAGGAAGCGGCTGGACTGGTACGAGCGCAACAAGGTTAGCCTAGGATTGGAGGGTTCGGACGTCAGGAAGGCGTACACGCTGCTCCTTATTCGCTATCTTGGCCTGGACCCTAAGGAAGTGCCCGTCGTCTATGAGGACGAAGAAAGGATCGTATGGAGGTCCCACAACTTCTGCCCTCTACTGGAGGCCTGCAAGGAGAAGGGAAGGGACACGAGGGTGGTCTGCAGCAAGCTAGAGGCGCCGGCCCAGGCGCTGGTGTCCAAAGTCAGCCCGACCCTCAGGTTCTCACGCAAGTATGCCACCTTGAGGCCGTACGGAGCCTTCTGCGAAGAAATGATCGAGCGGCGCTAGCAGGGGGGAGCCGGCGACCCTGCACCAAGGGCGTAGGAGAGCATTCGGCCGCGACATGCACAAGGCGCGTGCGGTGAAGCCCGACGGCCTCTAGCGTGGCGCCGCGTTGGCCGCGCTGCGCTTGGCCATTTCGGCCACTATTGTAGCGGGGATCTCGGGCCTCAACCGGATAAGAGTTCCGAATGACCACGCCGTGAACGCGGCGCATCGCGTCGGCTCCACGGCGACGACGTCGGCGGTCCTGGGCTGGTTGTCGAGCACAGCCATTTCGCCGAAGAAGCCGCCCTTCCCGATCTTTGAGATGACCTTACCCTCCTTCCTGACTGCGGCGGCCCCGTCCAGTATCACGTAGAACCCTATTCCCAGCTCTCCCTCCTTGACGATCGTCTGGCCTGACCTGAAGGACATATCATGGCCCAGCTTGACGGCCGTTTCGAGCTGCTTTTTCTTCAGCGGAGAGAAAAGTGAAACGGAGCGCAAGGCGTCGGCGAATTCCGGGCGGCCTTCCTCTTTCATCAGTCGAAGTGTCTCGTGTGGAAATTTAAACCCATCGTCGGTTTTACTTGCGAAATACAGGGCGGCGATTCGAAGCAAGAAAGCGCGACATGCTCCGATCGGGGCCCCTTCACGGCCATGGCTTCTCCCGGCCCCAACCCCACCGTCTTGTCTCAGTCCGTAAAAGGAGCCGAAGATGTCATGACTCTGACCTACGGGCACAGCTCGCGTGTCATCACCCTCATCGTGGAGGCGCCCGTGCCCGAGTTCCCGGGCGCCTTCGTCCTTGCGGCGGTCGGCTCCCCCGTTATGGTGGCCATCTTCTATGAGAGGAAATCCAGGAACATGACGCCGCGGCGCCAGCCGAGCCTCCAGGCCTGAAGCCGTGCCTCAGAACCTGAGCCAGAATCCGACGTCGACCGCTGCGCTGAGCAGGGGGATGCAGCCGGGACTACCTAGAGCCTATCCTTCTGGCCACGTCTATGTCGCCCTTGCGCATGAACATGGCCCTCTTGACCCTCGCCATGGCGATCTCTTCGGCCACCACCCGCATAGAACGGCCCGTCCCGATCACCTCTTGGATGACGACCTCAGTGTTCTTGGAAATCTTGTATTCGATGAGGTCGAAGGCCTCCTTTTCGGTCCCGCCCTTGTATTCGACATAGGAGCCGATGACGCCTCCGGCGTTGACCAGGAGGTCGGGGAGAACCCAGACCCCTGCCGAATGGAGCATCTGATCGCCCTCCTTGGTCGTGGGGATGTTGGCGGCCTCGACGACCATCCTGACCTTCGCTGACAGCAGCTGGGGGACGGTCATTTCGTTGATGATGTCGGACGTGGCCGCAGGGATGAAGATGTCGCAGGGGATTCTGAAGATGTCGTCCCTGCCTGCCTTTGAATATGAAGGGATGCTCCACAGCACGGGCTCCTTGGTGGACTGCTTCATCTCATTGAGGACCTTGGGGATGTCCAGGCCCCGGGGTTCGGCCAGCGAGCAGCTGACGTCAGATATGCCGACTATCTTGAAGCCCATCTCGTCCAGAAACTTGGCGGTGAATGAGCCGACGTTGCCGAAGCCCTGTATGCAGACCCTGGCCTCTTTCGGGTCGAGGCCGAACTTCTGCAGCTTGTTGAGGAGGCGCAGGGCGAGGTTCACGGCGTGGGCGACGCCGTAGCCCGTAGTGCCCAGCTCATGGGGGATGCCGCCAATCTCCGAAGGCTTGCCGGTGCAGGCCTTCATGTCCCCGACTTCGTGGGCGAAGACGGCCATTTCCAGCTCGGTGGTGCCCATGTCGGTGGCACCCACGTACTGGTTGGGAACGTAAGGCCTGATGGCCCGGGCGAAGGCCCTGACCCACGCCGCCCTGTCGACCTTGGAAGGGTCGCCGCGGATGCCCGCCTTGGCCCCTCCGAAGGGCAGGCTGGCTAGGGACACCTTCCACGTCATCACCCTGGCGAGCCTGAAAACCTCCCGAGGCGTCACCGTGGGCGAGAACCGGATGCCGCCCTTCCCTGGCCCGCAGGCCGTGTTGTCAATCACGAGGACGCCCTGCATCCCCGTGTCGGGATCGTAGACCTGTATGACCTTTTCAGGTCCCCATTCGTCTCCCATGCTCCAGACGTCTATTTCTTGGAGCCTCTCCGTCGCAATGGCTGGCGCAGAAACGTTCCCCAAGGAGACTCGCCCAACAGGTAGCGCCGAGGTTTCCATATAAGACCTTCCGTCGGTGGAGGCTGACGCCGAGTCAGGAGAGCTCGCGCCCAGGATTAGTGAGACGCAGTCGGACGATCAGGCCGTCGCGGGCGCCGGAGTGGGGGCGGGGGCCGGCCAATGCAGACGCCTGTTGAGCCAGTACAGGGGAAAGACGGAGAGGACCAGCACCCCCCAGGCGTACGCGTACCCTATGAAGCCATACTGAATAGAGATGGATTCGAGTAAGGCCGCGAACAGGAGCATGAAGACCGCCAATGCAAGGGACGACATGGCGCGGGGCAGCTCGGCGCGTAGGCGCCTCATGGGGATGGAGTAGGCTAGGAGGAAGCTCTCCGTCACGGCTACTGCATAGGCCATGAACTCGACATAGGAGTGAGGGGAGAGGAAGGTGGTAATCAGGAGGAGGCTGACAGGGACGCCGCTAGAAACGGCCAGCGAAGAGATTATCTGGCCAGTGGTCAGCGTAGCTTCGTAGAAGATGTACCAGCCAAGCACCGGCACGAATTCGCGGAGGGCTATGCTGACGTTGTTGAGGAAGATGTCCAGGGCCTTCAACAAGAGGGGCTCGTTCTCCATCTGGGCAACAATCGCTTTGGTGTCGTTGAGGAGGGAGTTCGCCTGGTCCGCCGGGACCTTGATGGTGGAGAAGGCGGCGAATAAAGCCACCTGTCCGACGAAGACCGCCAACACCAAGATGAGCCACTTCCTGTCGAAGAGGGGCTCCCGGGAGGACATCATTGTGTGCCCGCTCGCCGAGCTCCTATTTCTTCTCATCGGTCGTTGTGCCCAGGGACGAACGCCTGGACAAGTGATGGCTAGCGGTGGGCTTCGTTCGAACCCCGTTCGTCCATGCTCTAAGGATTGGTCGCATGTCCGGAGCGCTTTGCCCAGGCAGGATAGGGTGGATGGGGAGGGAGGCCGCCGCTACTCAAGGCTGAATGAGATTGCATGGTTGGCCGGGGGTCCTTTTTGTCAGAAAATGTTTAATTCCCATTACTGGGAGTGTCTCTCTATGATGTCCCAGCGGGGAATCGCATCAGCTTCTGCCTCCCAGGAGGGGCAGGCGCTTGAGCGGGGTGGCCGACCAGAGCGGAACTGATGGCGCATGAGCTTCATCGACACCCCGCTGCTGGTCGTTTCTCTCGCTGTCACGTTCATCTTCTTCGCCTACGGATTCAACATCTTCTACATGCTGAGGCTTTCGAGGAAGTACAAAAAGCCCACCCCCCAGGGCCACGACAAGCCCACTATAGCCATCCATCTCCCCATATTCAACGAACGATATGTCGCCGAGAGGCTCCTAGAGGCCTGCTCGCTCACAGCCGAACTCTACGGAAAGGAGAGGGTGCACGTCGCCGTGCTCGACGACTCCGATGACGAGACCACCTCGATACTTCAGGGGGTCGCCGCCGGTTATAGGGCCAGGGGGTTCAACTTCGACGTGCAGCACAGGGATGACAGGAGCGGCTTCAAGGCGGGGGCCCTCAATGCAGGCCTAGAGAAGGCCAAGGAGGAATTCATCGTAGTCTTCGATTCAGACTTCATGCCGAGGAGGGACTTCCTGGACAGGGCGGCCAGCTACATAACGGCCGACGACAGGCTGGGGGTGGTCCAGTTCAGGTGGAGCTACACCAACCGCGAGTACAACTGGATAACCAAGGCGGTCTCAATTGGGATGGACGCGCACTTCATGATCGAGCAGCCCGCGAGGTGCGCCGGCGGCCTGTTCCTCAATTTCAACGGGAGCGCCGGCATCATCCGGACCAGCGCGCTCCGCGAATCCGGTGGCTGGCAGTCCGACACCTTGGCCGAGGACCTGGACGTCAGCTACAGGATGCAGCTCCTCCACTACCGCATTCAGTACGTCGACGACGACGTCCCCTGCGAAATCCCACCCACCGTAGCGGGCTTCAAGAGGCAGCAGGCGAGATGGGCCAGAGGCAGCCTGCAGGTGGCCAAGAAGTCGCTCCCCAGGCTTCTGAGGGACAAAGGCGTCACCGTGCGCCAGAAGCTGGAAGCTTACATTCACCTGACGTATTACGCTGTCCATCCCCTCATGTACGCCTCATTCCTGCTGGCCGCCGTGGCCGCCATATTCAACATCGACAGCATCAAAGTCATCATCCCCACGGCCGCTCAGGTGGGCGGGCTCGGTCAGGGAGGAGCGGCCGGGTTCTCTTGGGTCGACCCGGTGTGGGTTATCTTCGCGCTCTCGATCCTCCTGTGCACCGCAGCGGCCTGGATCTATTACATCGTGGCCATGAGGATGCAGCATATCAGTGTGGCTAGAAACTGGAGGTCTCTTCTGGCCTTGGGCTTCCTGGGCTACGGTATTAGCGTGAGCAACACGCTCGAAGCGGCGAAGGCCTTCCTGCTGAAGGGGAGCGGTGTGTTCAAGAGGACGCCGAAATACGCGGTGATCGGGAGGGAGGGCACCTGGAAGGACAAGAAATACCAGGTGCCCCTGGACTACACGTCGATGGTGGAGGCTCTCAGCGTGATACTGGCGGCCGTGGCCATCGGCAGGGCCGTCGCCTTCAGTAACTACGGAATCATAATAATATTGGGCGTCTACGCCTTCGCCTACATCTTTGTGTTCTCCACCACCATCTCCCAGAGCGGCAAGGAGAACGCCATCCCCGTCTTAGCTTCCTGACGGCTTCACTGGGGCTCTATGGTCGAGGGCGGCTTGTTGGTGACTGCGTATGTCACCAAGGAGACCTCGGGAAGCCTGTTCGTGACCTTCCTGCTGACGGCGTCTAGGAGGTCGAACGGGAGGCGAACCCAATCGGCGGTCATCCCGTCCTCCGAAGTTACGGCCTTGAGCGTGACGACGTATCCTTCGCGGCGCAGGTCGCCCGCGACGCCGACGACCTTGTCGTCTCCTACGATGGCGAAGGCCTGCCACAGCTTCTCGTAGAGCCCCGCGGAGCGCAGCTCGTCTTCGAAGATGGCGCTGGCTTCCCGGCAGACGCCAAGCTTCTGTGGGGTGACCTCGCCCACGATCCTCACAGCCAGGCCCGGGCCGGGGAAGGGGTGGCGCACTACGAACTCCCTGGGCATGCCCAGCTGGGCGGCGACCTTCCTCACTTCGTCCTTGTAGAGCTCCCTCAGCGGCTCCAGGAGCTTGAAAGGTATCCCCTTGGGTAGGCCGGCGACATTGTGATGGGCCTTGATCCTGGAGGCCGGCCCCGCTGTGGAGGCGCTCTCGATCACGTCGGGATAGAGCGTCCCCTGGGCCAGCCACTGGAAGGGGCCCTCTTCCCTGTTGAAGTCCTCGAAGACCCTAGCGAATTCGGCCCCCACGATGAGCCTCTTCTCCTCGGGCCCGGTAACTCCCTTCAGAGCGGCAAGGAAGCGTTTGGATGCTTCGATGCGGACGACCTTCAGGCCGAGGAGGTCGCGCAGGGTGTGGAGGACCTCCTCACTCTCGCCCTTCCTCAACAGGCCATGGTCTACGAACAGGCAGGCGAGGTTCTCCCCCACGGCCTTGGAGACCATCAGGGCCAGGGTGGACGAATCGACCCCCCCGCTGACCGCGCAGAGCACCCTTTCGGGGCCCACCGCCTTCCTGACCGCCTCTATCTCGGAACCCACGAAGTCCTCCAGCCTCCAAGTCTTCCTGCAGCCGCATACGTCGTAGACGAACGCCGCCAGGATGTCCGTCCCGTACTCGGTCTGGGTGACCTCGGGGTGAAACTGGAGGCCGAAGACCCTGCGTCGCCGGTCCTCGATGGCTGCGAAGAGGGAGTTGTCGGAGGTGGCCGTCACCTGGAAGCCCTTCGGCATCTTGGTCACCTGGTCCCCGTGACTGGCCCAAATGCGGCTCCGCGCAGGGACCCTCTGGAGGAGAGACGAACCGGCGCGCACCTTGAGGGTGGACTCGCCATATTCGCTCTTCGTGGCGGGCTTCACGACCCCCCCGAATAGGTGGGCGATGAGCTGGTGCCCGTAGCAGATACCCAGTATCGGTAGGCCTAGGCTGAGGACGTCGGGCGACGGCTTGGGCGCGCCCTTCACGTACACGCTGGAGGGGCCGCCCGAGAAGATAAGCCCCCTCGCCTCGCTCTCCCTGACGTAGCTGGTGGGGACCGAAAACGGGACCAGCTGGCAGGGCACCTCGAGCTCCCTGACCCTCCGCACTATTAGATGCGCATACTGCCCGCCAAAATCGAGTACAAGGATCCCGCCCCGGGTCGACTTCATAGAAGAAAACCAGCTCGACACATATTTAAACGTGGTTTGGCGCCTCCAAAATATGGATTGGCTCGGAACCGTGAAGGAGGACCTCCTCAAGGCCTCCATCGTGCAATTGAGACAGGCCGACAGGGTCTACGACTATATCGTCAACCCCCTTAGCTCGGGCGTGCCGGAGATACCCAGCCAAGCCCTCTGGGGCTGCGGCTACGAGATGGCGAGGATCCTCAACCTGAAAGGGGCAGGCAAGATAATGGCACCCGAGGCCATGGGCTTCCATATAGCGACTGCCCTGAGCATGGTGACGGGTATCCCCATGCTTATGATCAGGAAGCGTTCTTATTTTCTTCCCGGCGAAGTGGCGGTGCCCAAGAAGACCGGCTACGACGAGTCCGTCATGTACATCAACGGCGTCAGTCCGGGCGACAGGGTGGTGCTGGTGGACTCCATCATCGCGACGGGCGGGACGCTCCTCCCGATCATCAAAGCCCTGCAGGGGCTGGGGGCCGTCGTCCACGACGCCGCCGTGGTGATTGAGAGAGAAGGGCTCCACGGGGTCGAGGTCATCGAGAAGGAGACTGGCGTCCACGTGAAGACGCTCCTCAAGATAGACATCGTCGATGGCAAAGTCCAAATTATGTAGGCTCTTCGCTAGCCGACTAGGACGTGGGGGAGGCTGCGGTTCCGAGGATGCTATTCCCGGCTCTTTATGTAAGAAGCCACCCATAAGGTTCTCCTGGCGGCCCCGGCATTCCTGACCTGAGGCATAGAGAGGATGGCGTAGGAGACACACGCCACGAACAGGAGTTGGAGGACGTTGAAGATCGCGGTGAAGCCGAGCACCAGCGCGAGGGCGTTGCTGTCGGTGAGAGTCACCCCAATCAACGCAAAGGACGCCGAAACAAAGGCGACGATGCCGGGGACGGTGTAAATCAGGATGATGACCACGTAGTTAGCCAGGGTCATCAATATGGCGCGGCTGATTAGCCCCAGGGTGGTCCCAAAGCCGGCGGCCCTGCCGACCGTCGCGTGCCTACTCCTCGAAGCCAGCGCCATTCCCAGCCAGATGCCAGCCAGGGAAGAAACTATCGCGACGAGCTTGAGCACCGGGCCGACGGGCACGTTCGCCCCGATCAGCATGAGCGTGATGAATTCGACGACGGAGGCCGTTAGGGCCGGGGCCGGGCCGAAGATGAAGAAGGCGAGCAGGATGGCTATCTCTCCGAGATCGAACTGGAGGTAGGGCACTAACGGGAAGCTGAGGACCAGCCACTGCGAAATGAAGGTGAGGATCACCGCCAGCGCGCCGAACACCGCGCCGCCTACGATGACCTGGTTCTTGCTCCGAAGGCTCTGCAAGTTGTTGGTAACTACCATCCTCCTGGTATTTAGGTCTTGGTTGTAACAACCACTTAAGTAGTAGATGTTGCCTCGATAGGGGGAGAGGACGGAAGAAATGGTCCAAGCAAGGAAATATGCACGCTCACCCTACTTCCCGACCCTCGTGGAGCTGCTCCTCCTCGGGGCGAAGAGCCGCTTCATCCCGCTGACCACCGAAGGGCTCGCCGGGCAGCTGGGCAAGTCGCAGCAGGCGGTCTCCCAGCACATCCTGGAGCTCGAGAGACAGGGATACATCGAGAGGGAGAGGGAGGGGAGGCGGTTCAACATAAAGCTCACGGACAAGGCCGTCAACGACTTGACGTCCTACTACCTAACGCTCCGAAGCGTCCTCGAAGAGGCGCCCGACATCTTCGAGTTCAGCGGCGAGCTCTTCACGGGGCTGGGCGAAGGTGCCTACTACGTCAGCATGTCAGGCTACGCCAAGCAGTTCAAGGAGAAGCTGGGCTTCGAGCCCTTCCCTGGGACCCTCAACCTGAGGCTGGACACCCGCACGGACAGGGTGCAGGTGGAGCAGCTTAGGAGCAGGACGGGGATACTGATTGATGGTTTCACCGACGGGACCCGCTCGTTTGGGGCTCTCCGCGTCTTCCCCGCTCTGATCGAGGATGAAAGGGGCGCAATCCTTGCCATCGACAGGACCCATTACGACGTCTCCGTGCTGGAGCTCATAGCGCCGAAGAACCTCAGGGACGCCCTTGGCCTGAAGGACGGGTCCAAGGTTTCAGTCAAGGCCTTCCTTCAGACCCCGATGGCGAGGCCCGGGTGAACGGGAGGGCCAGCTGGGTCTGATTCGCGGATGATGGTGCGGTCATGTCCAGCTTCATCGTTCGGAAGGCGACCCTCGACGACCTCGACGTCCTGGTCAAGCAAAGGCACCTGATGTTCGAGGAGATGGAGCCGCGCACGGAGGAGGAGCACGCCATCGGGGACAGGACATACCGCATATGGGTGAGGAAGATGATGAAGGACGATCATCTGGTGTTCTTCCTGGCCGAAGGCAAGAAGGGGAGGATAGTCGCCGGCGGCGGCGTGTGGCTGCGCGAACGGCAGCCGAGGCTTCGCGACAAGGGAGGGCTTGGGCCTTACCTGCTCTCGATGTATACCGATCCGGGGTTCAGGGGGAAAGGCCTCGCCACCTCCATCGTAAAGAGTGCGGAGGATTGGTCGAGGGAGAATGGCTATTACACGATCACCCTCCACGCGTCGAAGATGGGCCGGAAGCTCTACTCCGAGCTGGGCTGGAAGAGGGGCTGGGAGATGTACAAGGAGCTCGATTCCCAGTCCTCGGGCGTAGAAAAGAGAGGACGTGCGTCCGCCAAGGGCCGGGACGGGTCCGGACGCCACTTTTAAATAAAGCCAAATTCCGAACCTGGTGATGTCTGCCGCACGCAAGAACGTACATGTCATCAACCATCCGCTGGCACAGGCCATTCTCACGGAGCTCAGGAACAAGAATACGCCGCAGATACCCTTCAGGAAGGGTCTCGTCAAGCTCGGTCGCCTTACGGCTGTGGAGATCATCTCCTCTTTTCCTACCAAGGAGGTCTCAGTGGAGACGCCGCTCAACGTCAAGGCAAAGGGCGTCGTCGTCCCCGACATGGAACATATTGTCATCATCAACGTGCTGAGGGCGGCCACTGCGCTCGTGGAAGGGATGCTGAAGTCCTTCCCGTACGCCAGGCTGGGCGTGCTCGCGGTGCAGAGGGTCGAAGAGAAGGAGGGGATCGAGAACGTGAAGCCGGTCAAGTTCTTCGTCAAGATACCGAAGTTCAACGGCGATGACACGGTCATCGTAGCCGACCCCATGCTCGCTACGGGTGGAACCCTGCTCACGACCATAGCGGAGATATACAAGATCGGGAAACCGAAGAGGCTCATCCTCGCCTCCGTCATCTCCTGCGACTACGGAATAGATCAGGTGACGAAGAAGTACCCAGAAGCGGAGCTCTACACGGTGGCCATCGACCACGAATTGAACACGCACGCCTACATAGTGCCAGGCTTGGGGGACGCTGGTGACAGGTCCTTCGGCTAGAAGCAAGCATCGCAGTTTCAGTTTTATTTCATAGCC
>Ga0187857_10002701_pt1 | contig 15422 bp, 15 predicted proteins | sample June2016WEW_8_10_FD_132984 | JGI IMG/M metagenome (GOLD analysis project Ga0187857, IMG submission 132984) | Peatland microbial communities from SPRUCE experiment site at the Marcell Experimental Forest, Minnesota, USA - June2016WEW_8_100 | ecosystem: Environmental > Terrestrial > Soil >...
CGAAGATCCTGACTTTCGCCGCGCGTGGCGCAAGCGCGTTGTCGATCACGATGGTGACTCGGCACAGGAAGGCGGTATCGAGCGTTGGATCCGGCTGGCGGAGGCAACCGGCCTGAACCGCCAGCGTGTCATGGGCTGCGATGAGGTCTTGCCTGCGGTTCGTTATGCCGTGGATGCTTATCTTCATCTCGTCAAGAACCGCACTTTTCTGGAGGCAGTTGCCTCTTCGCTGACCGAATTGTTCTCGCGCGATTTGATTGCGCTGCGAATGGATCGTCTGCGCCAGCATTATCCGTGGCTGTCGAGTGGCCTGGACTATTTCACTGCCCGCCTGCATCAGGCGCCAGAAGACGCCCGCTTTGCCTTGCAGTGGGTCACCGAGCACGCCCACACGCGTGCTGAGCAGGAGCAGGCAATCGCGGCGTTACGGGCGAAGTGCGATATTCTCTGGGCGCAACTGGACGCGATTCATTTTGCCTACGTCCAGCCGGGATGGCCTCCGCCGGGCGCATTTCGAATGGAGTCCTGAGCGTGCCTCGGCCTGAGCAAACCAGCCAGCCTCGACTCGCACCAGGTTGCCGATGGGGCAGCCAAGGCGAACAACAGGTGGTGCTCTTTCCTGAAGGCATGATCCGCGTCCAGGGGACCGGCCAGAACATCCTGGAACTCTGCGATGGTCAACGCACCGTTCAGGAGATCGTGGCAACGCTGTCGGAACGCTATGGCGCGGCTGATCCGGCGAAGATCACGGAAGACGTGTCCAGTTTCCTGGAAGCGCTGCAACGAAAACGGATTGTGGATTACTGATGATTCCAAACCCATTGGCGCTGATCGCCGAGATCACGCATCGTTGTCCGCTGCACTGCGTGTACTGCTCTAATCCTGTGCAGCTGGTTGCGACGAAGGCGGAACTTTCCACCGAGGAATGGGTCCGCGTGTTTCAGGAAGCAAGTCGTCTTGGCGTTCTCCATCTGCACCTGACTGGTGGCGAACCGGCGGCACGCGCCGACCTGGAAGAGCTGATCGCGGGTGCTCGCCAAGCCGGTCTTTACACGAACCTGATCACCTCCGGGCTCGGCGTGCCCGAAGCGCGACTGGCGGAGCTTGTGAACGCCGGACTCGACCATATCCAACTGAGCTTCCAGGATTCAAGAGCCGAGCCGGCGCAGTGGATCGCAGGCGCCAAAGGTCACGCCTATAAGGTCGTCATTGCTGACAAGATTCGGCAACTCCCGGTGGCGTTCACCGTGAACCTCGTGGTGCACCGCCAGAACCTCGACCACATCGAGGAGATGATCGAGTTCATTGAGCAGCTCCAACCGGAGCGGGTGGAAATTGCCCACGCGCAATACTACGGCTGGGCACTGAAAAACCGCGATACCCTGCTGCCGACCCCTCAGCAATTAGAGAACTGCTTGCGTGCCGTGGAAAAAGCACAAGTGCGTCTTGCGGGAAAAGTGCGAATTGACAGCGTGGTTCCGGACTACTATGCCCGTTACCCGAAGGCGTGCATGGGAGGGTGGGGCAGGCGTCTGGTGCTGATTGATCCTTCCGGGCAGGCGCTGCCTTGCCATGCCGCTGGAGTTATTCCTGGCATGCAGTTTGACAACGTGCGCGAGCATCCGCTGGAATGGATCTGGCGAGAGTCCGCGGCGTTCCAACGCTTTCGGGGTGAAGAATGGATGCCGGAGCCGTGCAAGAGCTGTGACCGCCGCACGGAAGACTTCGGCGGCTGCCGCTGTCAGGCTCTCCTGCTCACCGGCGACGCGAATGCTACTGACCCAGTCTGCTCGCTTTCGCCCGATCATCATTTGATTGAGACTGCACGGGCGGCTGCGAAATCCGACGCCGCACAAGTCTCCTGGTCGTACCGAACCAATGCTGGATGAGCGTCGTACCAACAACACCCGCTACCCAACCCAATCAGCAGACCCCAGGTGTGTTCAAGACGTTCCGCGCGCTACGCCATCGTGATTTCAGGCTGCTATGGATCGGATTGGCCGTTTCCGCCGTCGGCACCTGGATGCAGATTGTCGCCCAGAGTCTGCTGGTTCTAAAGATTACCCACGGATCGGCCTTCGCGTTAGGAACTGTCTCACTCGCGCAGGCCTTGGCATTTTTCCTCTTTGCCCTCGTCGGCGGGAGCGTCGCCGATCGTCTCGATAAGCGCCGCCTTCTGCTATTTACTCAAACCGGATCTGCGACGCTGGCAATTTTGCTGGGTTTCCTCACACTCTTCGGCGTCATCCAGCTCTGGATGATTCTTGTGCTGGCATTCCTGAACGGAACTCTACTGAGCTTCGATCAGCCGGCACGCGGCGCGCTCGTTCCAGTACTCGTTCCCCAGGAAAGTCTCGGGAACGCTATCAGCCTGCAGGCGATGACATTCAACGGAGCTGCGACACTGGGACCGGCATTGGCCGGATTTGGCGTGGCAACGCTCGGTTACGCCGGTAACTTCTTTCTGAACGGCGCCAGTTTCCTGGGAGTATTGATTGCCCTGTACGTCATGCGTGTGCCAAAGGGGCCGACCCACCAGCTATCGACTCTCCAGGCGATTCGTGACGCGCTCGGTACCGTCCGGCGGGACGCCGTCTTGCCTTGGGTGTTGTCCGGCTACGCGGCGATGCTTTTTCTGGGACCGTCGTCCGCTTTGATCTTGCCGGTTTACGCCGTGAAGATCCTTCACATTGGCCCGGAACGTCTTGGCTTGTTATTCTCCGCAGCCGGCGTGGGAACAATTCTGGGAGCATTGTTCCTGGCTTCTCTGGACAGCAATCCCCGAAGAGGACGTATCTTCCTGACGGGAATTTTCATCTGGGTTGTGGCGCTAACAGGATTTGCCATCACCTCAAGGTTTTGGATTGCCATGGCCGCGCTACTCATCTTTGGAGTTGGCCAGACGCTGGCCGGAACAACAACGATTACTCTCCTGCAAACCCGCGCGCCGCAGCAGATGAGAGGGCGATTGATGAGTCTGAACACCCTGCTCATTATGGGCGTTCGTCCGTTGGGCGATTTTCCAGCGGGCGCTTTGATCGCCGGAATTGGAGCGCCTGGAACCGTGTTGCTCAGTGCCAGCCTGGTGGGGATTTATGGACTCGGACTCGCGATGCGGCCTGCAATTCGGTCAACCTAGCCTGAGGCTCATATGCTGCGGTTGTTGTTTACCCAAGAACTATCACGAGCTCGAAGAAGCTCTACCTTTCCCCTGACTTGCGCCTTCGTACTCGTGACTGCAGAGATTGGCTTATCAACAATTTTGAGTTGCTGATGAGATAGGAGCCAGTTGCTCAGTCGAGCTCGATTGCAATGACGACATTTGTGTGCCTGAGCAGCCTGCCGAAAAAGTCGCCGACGATTTTCAGCCAATACTTGTGTCGCAGCAGTTGCTGTCCTTGAGCAGCTTCCTCGTCCGTGCAAATTCGCGCACGCGCGTTTATCCAGGCGCCACGCAGGTTACCACGCATGTCGCACGGGACGACGCGGACTTTGGGGTTGTTGCGGAGCCGCTTCACTTTGCCCACGTTGGCCTCGGAATAGACGTAGAACACCGTTCGCCCTGACACCGCGTCTGATTGAGCGGGCGCTTGCGCGAACCACACCGGCGTACAGACGCCAATTCCGCTTTTGCGGAAGGTTTCCAGATTCAGGTATTTCGCGTTGGCAAACTGAGCGACCGCATCGGGCATGGTGCGTACCTCCGACTAGAGATGAGGTTATCGCATCGGAGCCGTCTCTTGCTTTGTCTTATTTCAAACGGGCATCTTACCGTCGGCCACTCTGCAATTCAGCGGTTCGATGGTGCAGTCCACCCACGAATTGGAGCGCTTCACCATCCTAAAAGCCTTGTCAGTCGTGTGTTTGCGATGCAACAGCGGGAGAGGTCGGCTTTACATTCGTCGCTCGTCTGAGTCACAATACTCCTCCAGCAGCATTTCTGCTTCGATCGAGGATTACCTTGAAGTTGCGCGCTTGGCTGTTCTTGTTGTTGTTTGTGCACGTTCTGCTGCACCCCTGGGTGCATGCGATGGGCACAGCGAAGCCAGCAATCGCCTCCGCAGTAGTAAGCAGAAGTTTGACTCCATCGGAAAGCAGCCTTATCGGTGGCGATCAATGCGAACTGTGCCGCGTAGGTCATAACGCCACCGTCACGCCCCAGCTTCCAAAGACTGCTGTTCTCAATCCACGATGGATTCGAACGACTCTACAGGCAGTCAACTACGCCTCTCTGCAATCTGACCGCAGACTCCCCTCGCGAGCACCTCCAACTCTCTAATTAATTTCGCGCTTTGGAAAACTGTAGCGGCGTGCCTCGATAGCGCGCCCTAGTCGACGGCAGTTCCCGTTGCTCTATTTGCCGCGGTGCTCAGGTCTTGTTGTTGGCACCACGTCTCGAAAGAGCCCAGCGAAAAATTGGAGGATCGATGTTCCGGAATTCGCAATTGTACCCCCAACTAGCAGCGCAGGATTCAGCGTTAGCAGTGTCAGTCCTGCGTGATCTCACGTTCTTGCTGCTGGCGTTGGCCATAGTCTTTTCGCCCGGGCTTTCTCGCGCCCAGACAACCGGTTCGTCGTCAATTACCGGAACGGTAGCGGACCAGTCTGGCGCGGTCATCCCAGGCGCAACCGTCGTAATTTCTAATCCCGTGAGCCAATACACGCGATCGACCACCACCGACAGCACGGGAAAATTTACTTTCGCAAACGTGCCCATCAATCCCTACCACATGACGGTGAACATTACCGGTTTTGCACCCTACGCGCAGGACGTCGACGTTCGTTCGTCCGTTCCGTTGAGCCTGAAGGTCACGCTCCAGATTTCATCCACTGCCGAGAACGTTACAGTGCAAGGCGAAGCGGGCGACTTGGTAGAGAACGACCCGACATTCCACACCGATGTTGATCGCAGCCTATTCGAAAAGCTCCCCTTGGAAAGCACCTCGTCAGAGCTTAGCTCGCTGGTCACCTTGGCATCGCCCGGAATCGCCGCCGATTCCAACGGCCTGTTTCACGGACTGGGCGACCACGCCGAGAACTCGTTTTCTCTGGACGGCCAGCCGATTACCGACCAGCAGAGCAAGGTGTTTTCCAACCAGATACCGCTCGATGCCGTGCAGTCGATGACCGTCATTGGCGGTGCTCCTCCGGCGGAGTATGGCGACAAGACCAGCTTGGTGATCGATGTGACTACCCGTTCGGGACTCGGCTCCACGACCCCTCACGGTAATGTCACCTCTTCCTATGGCACTTTTGGCACATCGAACCTGGATGCCAACTTCTCCTACGGCGGCAAAAACTGGGGCAATTTTATTGCCGCCAACGGGCTTGATACCGGTCGCTTCCTCGACCCGCCTGAGTTCGTCGTCTTCCACTCGCACGGCAATGAGGAAAACATTTTCGATAGAGTCGACTACGTACTCTCCAGCAACGACTCGTTGCATTTGAACTTTCAATATTCCCGTTCCTGGTTCCAAACTCCCAATTCATACGACCAGGAATTTCACGATTTCAACGGCACTCCTGTCTTGAATCCCTTGACAGGCGTTCCCTTAGGGCCGACCGATCAGCGATCTAAGATTCAAACCTTGGACATCGCACCCACGTGGACTCACACATTAAGCCCGAATGCTGTTCTGAACGTTACCGGCTTTGTGCGGCGCGACGCCTACAACTACTACCCCAGCAATGACCCGTTCAACGATCTTGGCCCACCGAGTCTCCAGAGGGAAAGCGTCGCCCAGCAGCGCACACTTCTCAATGCCGGAGCTCTGGCGAACGTGACCTACACTAAGGGCATTCACAACATCAAGGCCGGTATCGCCTACGAACAGACATTCCTGAACGAGAATGATCAGCTCGGGATCGTCGATCCTACGCTCAATGCGCCTTGTTTGAATAGCGGCGGCGCTCCGGTCAATGGCTTTACCAACCCCGGGCAGTGCGCAGGAGCTGGATACCAGCCAAATATCGCTTCCAACCCAAACGCCCCTAACACCCCTCTGTATCCCCTGTTCAACCCTGTTCTGCTGCCCTATGACCTGACGCGCGGAGGAATTCTCTTCCCGTTCGTCGGTCACACCGACATCAAGGAACTCTCGATGTACGTAGAGGACACCATTACCAAGCGCAATTGGAGCTTCAATCTCGGGATACGAGGCGATTTGTATAACGGGCTTATCACGTCCGACCAACCGGAGCCACGCGTGGGAATCTCGTACAACGTCCAGAAGACGAACACGGTCTTGCGCATCTCGTATGCGCGCACGCTGGAGACTCCATTCAACGAGAACCTGGTGCTCTCCAGTACTGGCTGTGGCTCGCCCGTCCTGAACCCTCTTCTGGGCTGCTTGTCTACCACGTTGACGCCGGTGGCTCCCGGCTTTCGCAATGAATTTCATGCCGGCCTGCAGCAAGCCGTCGGGCGCTACCTGGTCATCGATGGCGAATACATCTGGAAGTACACCCACAACGCGTATGACTTCAGTGTGCTGGGCAACACGCCGATCACGTTCCCAATCGAGTGGACCCGCTCCAAAATTCCAGGATTTGCCTTGCGCGCCAGTATGCCGGTCAACCATGGCTTCAGCGCGCTGGTGGTGATGTCCAGCGTCGCTGCCCGGTTCTTCACTCCGCAGATCTCCGGAGCCGGAGCCAATCCCCTGGCGCCCACCGGGGTTTTCCGCATCGACCACGACGAAGCCTACAACATGACCGCACACTTGCAATATCAGGTCCCTTGGAAGCGTGCGCCGTGGGTTGGTTTCAACTGGCGCTACGACAGCGGGCTTGTGGCCGGTGCATCGCCATGCTACGGCGTGGAAGTATTTAACACCTGCCCGGGCTCAGTGCTCATCAACGGCATACCGTATGTGAGCATGATCGCCGCCAACGTAGGAGGAGTTCCCTTGACTGCCGACCAGGAGTTTCAGGCCGGTTTCACCTGCAATGGCGTACACGCAACTCCGACCCAACCTCTGCCCTTCAATTGCCCAGCTTCGCAGTTTGGCTCTACGCTCATCAAAGTACCTTCGCCCAATACTGAAAATGACGATCACAATCCACCCCGCATAGCGTCGCGCAATCTCTTCGACTTGTCTGTGGGCGTTGACGACCTATTCAAGGGTGACCGATATAAGTGGAGTCTGCAATTCACAGCGATCAACCTTACAAACAACTATGCTCTCTATAACTTCCTCTCAACGTTCAGCGGCACGCACTACGTGACACCGCGTGCCCTGACAGCTCAGATCGGATTCCACTTCTAGGTGGAGCTGAGAAAGATCCAACATAGAGGAGCTGGAATCTTACATGTATATTACGTTTACGACATCTTGTTCGATGCCTCGAGGTCAGAAGAAGAATCGCCTGGCACGCAATGAAAATGCCACTCGATTGTGAGTGGCATAAAGGGGAAGTGCGGATGGATGGCCCGGAAAGTACGAGGTATAACGCTACGACTTCGATTTCCGTTTCCGCTCTGCCCAACGCTGCTTCATCATCTCGGAGATGCGCTTACGAGCGGCAGCGCTCATATGCCGGCGCGGACGTGTGGCAGCGCTGCTGACGCTACCTACCGGTCTGCCACGGCGGCGCGCTCCAGCTCCCGGTCCTTCTAGAGCCGTAATGGCCCGATCAAGACGGTCGCGCTCTCTCTTGAGATCATTGAGTATGTTCTGAATATCCATGCTGCTCCTTTCGACGTGCTTTCAAACTTCAACTAGTGTAACAGTACGATTAAAATAATACCGACAATTTCAAGTATTGAAGGGCTTTATTGCGCGATTGCCAATCTTGAGGTGGTAAGCGGGCCTGGCACCTAAGTAAGAGCAGAAGTATCCTTCAAATGTGCGACGTTAATGGGAAATTAGAGACAGCAGTTTTGATTGACGCAAAGCTCGCTTCCCGAATCTTGCCTGCAACTCGCTAGAAAGAGGAACCCTAAGTGGCGGATAAAAGCTACCACATGACCCCCGAGCAGTTCCGGCAATACGGGCGTGACATGGTCGACTGGGTCGCGAAGTATTATGAAGACATCGAGACCTTGCCCGTATTATCACAGGTAAAGCCGGGTGAGATTCGGCAGAAACTGCCCGGCGCCGCGCCTCAGGAAGCCGAGGATTTCGCCACGATCTTGCGGGACATAGATAAAGTCATCCTTCCCGGAGTAACCCACTGGCAATCTCCCAACTTCTTTGCCTACTTTCCTGCTAACGCATCGGGCCCGGCGATTCTGGGAGACCTGCTTTCTTCAGCTCTCGGAGTTCAGGGAATGCTTTGGGCCACCAGCCCCGCTTGTACGGAATTAGAGACTCACGTTTTGGATTGGCTGGTGCCGATGTTGGGACTTCCGCAGAAGTTCCTATCGGGTAGTTCCGGCGGCGGTGTCATCCAGGACACCGCATCCAGTTCTTCGCTGTGCGCCATGTTAGCGGCTCGCGAGCGCGCCACAAACTATCGGAGCAACCGACGGGGATGCGACGGACGACTAGTGGCCTATACCTCGAATCAGGCCCACTCTTCTATCGAAAAGGCCACCATGGTCGCTGGCATCGGCACGGACAATCTGCGCCTTATCGAGGTGGACGAACGCTTTGCAATGCGCCCCGAGGCATTGGCAATGCAGATCGCGCGGGACCGCGAAGCCAGCCTAACTCCATTTTTTGTGTCGGCGACTGTGGGAACGACTTCCTCCAACGCTCTGGACCCTTTGCCGGCGATTGGCGCCATCTGCCACGACAACCATCTTTGGTTTCACGTAGACGCTGCGATGTCTGGAACGGCTGGCCTATGTCCGGAATTTCGCTACATACAGGATGGGCTTGAGTTCGCCGACAGCTATACCTTCAACCCGCATAAATGGATGTTTACCAACTTTGACTGCAACTGTTTCTATGTCGCCGATCGCAAGGCGCTGATCGACTCGCTAAGCATACTGCCAGAATACTTGCGCAATCAGGCGACGGAATCGGGCGAGGTGTTCGACTATCGCGATTGGCACATTCCGCTGGGACGGCGCTTTCGCTCGCTGAAGCTGTGGTTCGTAATTCGTTATTACGGAGTCGAAGGACTGCAATTTCACGTCCGTCGTCACATCGCAATGGCGCAGCAGTTTCTGGAATGGGTAAAGCAGGACGAGCGCTTTGAAGTAGCCGCCCCGGCGCCGCTGAACCTGGTGTGCTTCCGTCATCGCGGCGGCGACCAGAGGAATGAGGAGTTGATGAATCGTCTGAACAGTAGCGGCGATCTCTACCTCACCCACACGCGGCTGGATGGACGATTCACCTTGCGCTTCTGCGTCGGCCAAACTAACACGACACAACGACACGTCGAGCAGGCATGGAAGCGGATTCAACAAGAGGCCGACAAATTGTGAGCTAAGGCAGACTACTGTTGTGCCGTCCCTTGGCTTGGCTGGGTGACGGGTGCCGGAGTCATCCCCAGGAACGTCGTCCCCATGAACCTTCCGCTGGAACTGAAGTTCCAGGTGAACAGGGCAAAGCCCGCGTGGGCGCATGTCTGGCAGCCGTTGCGAAGCGGATAGCCGATGATGAACTGTAAGCCGCCCTTGGGGCCGGTCTGTGAGTTGGGCCAGGTCTTGCCGTCGCGGTCACCCGGCCACAGGTTGACCTTGGGGAACTGATTCTGCAAACTCTGGAACTGAAAGCTTTGCTGCATTCCTTTCTGATCCAGCAGCTTCAGGTTTTCGGCATTGATGATTCGCGGCTGGCCGTTGACCAATAGCAATCCGTAGGTTGAGCGCAGGGGATATGTTACCCATGCAATGTCGACCGGTCCAACTGCCTGGAAACCGGTCAGGATGCCAACTTCTCCGGCCATTTGCTTGTAGAGTTCGTGGGTGAAGCTCACTGCATCGGCAGAGGCGCCCGCCTTGGGCATCTGGTCGATCACGCATTGGGCGAACTTCAGCGACGGCGATACCTTGTCGCACGCCGCATGGGCGCTGGTCAGGAAGGCGCTGCCCGGCTGCCACACCGCAGATGAGCCAATGTTGACTGGCGTCGTTTGTCCGAAGCCGAATGTGGCCAGCGTGATGACAGCAAGCAACGCGAATAATCTCCGCATACATCCCCCTAAGGCCGGTTTGGAATCGCGAATGGAGTTTAGCAGACGCGCCGGGAACTCACGAGCTAGCTTCACGCTGTCAGCCGCAGCTTGGAAGGATTTCTTCGCCGGCGTCGTTCCGGAAATCCTTGCCATCCTCTTTTCCTCTATGATATGAATATGGATTCAGGTTCATATTATGCATCGTCGTCTCTTCTTTATCGGTCTCGTCATCTGGATCGCCGCCACTCTCGCCTTGCGCTTCGCCGGACAATTCATACTCCGTCCGCGCCCTTGGCCGGCAACGGTCATCCTGTTCACGGTCAGCTTTGTCCTGATGGCTTGGCTGGCACGCCGTCTCTGCCGACGATTTCAAGTGCCGCCCGAGCGGTGGCCGGACGGCGCTATCTCGCTTGCCATGCCAACCCTGTTGCTCGATCCCTTCTCCAGCGCCTTCTTCCCGGTGGTGTTTCCCAACTTAGCTCCCGAGCTGGCTGGCGTCTTCGGTGGTTGGATGCTGGTCTGCTGTGCTGGCGCGCTGATGGGAGGAACGCTGCACCGCGGCGCACTCCGGTGACCAGCCATCGTCCCAATCTGCTGAAGTTCGAACAATTGCTGCCGGAGCCGCGTCAGGAGCGCAGCCAGGAGAAGCGCAGGCGGCTGAAGGACGCGGCGCTTCAACTCTTCCGCTCCCGTGGATACGAACGCACCTCAATCGAGCACATCGCGAAGCGCGCTGATCTCGCCACGGGCAGCTTTTACCAGCACTATCGCTCCAAACAGCAACTGTTGCTCGCTCTCATGGACGAGCTGCTGGCGGGAATGGGCCGGCTGAGTCTTCGTCCCAATTACAGCGGCGACGTCCGCGCGAGTCTGCGGGAGCTGTTGGCTCGCGGCTTCTCCAACGACTTGCGTTATCTGGGCGCTTATCGCGCTTGGGAGGAGGCCGTGCTCTACGACCCGCAAATGGCCAGCAGTCAGATGGCGATCCGCGCGTGGACGACGAAGCGTGTCGCCGTACTGCTCACGTCGTTGCAGCAGTGGCCCGGTGCGCGACCCGGCGTCGATGTGGCCGCCCTAGCGCAGGTCATCGACACTTTATTTTGGAGCCTGTTGGCGCAGGCCGTGTTCCTGACAAGAGTGGAACTGAATCACTGGATCGATGCAGCAACTCACCTGATCTATCACGCGCTGTTCCTCGATCCATCGAAAGACGGTACGTCGCAGTAGGTCAGGCGAGAGTCAATTCATCGGTGAGGCGAGGCCACCGGCGTGCCAGCTCAAAATTCCGTCTGCGATTGGGCACTGGTTGCGTCTGGCCGATCCCAAGGATGGCGCGAGCGTTCCACGCCAGCGTCACGCCGGGGCAGGGACTTCATTTTCGCCTCCGGCTCATTGCTGCGGCGGTGGCGCCGGCTGCGTTGTCGGTGGTGGCGCTGGCGGAGCCTGTGGCTGGCGCGTTGGCCGGGTCAGTTTCGGCGGCGGCGGCGTAGGTATATACACGGTTCGCAGGAACTTTCCGCTGGCGTCGAAGTCCCACCCGAAGCGGGCCAATCCAACGTGCTGGCAGGCATGACATCCATTGATCAGCGGATAACTCACGATGAACTCGGTCCCGCCAGCGGGCAATGGCTGTACCCGAGGCCACGGCGCGCTGCCGCTACGGTCGCCCGGCCAAATATCGGATTGAGCAAACTTCTTTTTTACCCCCTGAAACATTGGGTCCTGTTGCAGCGCCGCCCGATCCAGCTTTTGCAGATCGTCGACGTCGAGAATCTTAGGATCGCCGTTCACCAGCAGCAGGGCATAGTTGTCGTTGGCGCGCAGCGGATAGAACACTTGCGCCGCGTCCACGGGGCCGTACTTCTTGAAGGCAGTCATGATTCCCACCAGCCCGCCATTCTGCCGATATAGCATCCTGGTAAAACTCACAGCGTCGGCAGGTGCTCCCGCCGCCGCAATCTGATTCATGAAGCACTGGTCGAAGCTCGCCGGCCCCGCGCCTTTTTCGCAAACCGAATGGGCTTTGTTAAGGAAGTCCTGGGGCGGCTGCCATATTGCCGAAGCTCCGATCTTGCCATCGGAAGCCGCCGGCATCGTCGCCTGCGAACTGGCCGAGCCAGCTTGAGGAACAGCCCAAACCAACGTCCAACCTGTCAAGATCGTTACGAGCAACAGTACTGATCGTCTCACCTTAATTCGTTCTCCACTCTGCGAATAAACTGCGTAGCCCATGTCCGGCAGCGCACCAGTATCTCTATTTTTGCCCGTGGTGGTCAAACCCCGGCGTCTGCTAACGGCAGAACGATCACCATTCGCGCAGTGGTCCGTCTAATCGGCGCAGCGTGACGAGCATCACAGACCGCTAGGTAGGCCAGCAGCGACAATTAATTGACGATGAATTCACGACAGCCAGTTCGGAAAGCGGCATCGCTGATGTTGGCGGTCACCCTGTTGTTGTGGGTGGAGATCGGCGTCGCGATGGTTCCTGTTTCTGCCGACAGCGTCCAGTGTCGTGCGCTCATCATGCAGCATGTGCGCCCTCCGACTGCTGCCGCGATGTCATCAGGTTGTTGCCCGCGGCACGCCAGACTCAAACCCACCGCCGCGGCTTTTCGTCCAGCTCAACGCCCGGATTGCTGCGCGTTAAGCAACCCACCCACGCGTCCAGTGGCGTTCCTTGTTGCGCGGAGCGTACCGATTGAACTCAGCGCCCATATACCTTGCGGGCCCGCGCTGGTTCTGTCGCCACCAGACGCGGATGTGTGGCTCGGCGAATCTCCGCCGTTCAGCAAGCTCGTCTTCGAGATGAAGACCGATCTTCGAATCTAGACCTCCTCAGAATCACCCGATCGCTCTCGCGCGGCAGCAACATCTGCGTCGCACCCAGTATCGCTGCGGACCTTTTACGTCCGCATCACCGGAATTCTGAGGACACTATGAAATCGAAAGCTCTCGTAGTTCTAAGCACGTTTGTCATGGCCCTGGCGTTGATGGCCCAGAGCACAACCCAAACAACTCCCGCTCCAACCGGCGACAATGCCAAAGCCTGTGCCTGCTGCAATCATGACCAGACAGATGGGAAGATGGCATGCTGCGGCAAGGACGGAGCCGCCTGCGCCAAAGATGCATCTTGCTGCAAGGGCGGCAGCTGCTGCCAAGGCAAGGATGGCAAGGCTTGCGCAATGATGTCGAAGGACCAGAATGGCAGGATGACCTGCTGTGCTGGCGGCAAGTGCCCGATGATGTCGAACGGCAAAAGCGGCAAGAGCTGCTGTGGCGGCAAGATGTGCGAACGTCCGCAAGCCGGAGCCTGATGGCTCTGGTTGCACTCCCTACACGCTAAGCGGGATAACGGCTTGGCAATCCACGCCCCGGCTACGGCCGGGGCTTCTTGCCTCCATGAACATCATGGGCACCCGCCAAGCCGGTATAGTGACCGCTGTAGGCTGCTACTGATTTTCCCATAAAAGTTCACAAAATTGTCGCTGGCGCGCACTCCGGAAAGGTGTACAATTTGCCCACTGCGAATCGTGGGGCCAGTTCTTCTCTAGCTAATTCCCTCACGATCTACCGCCTGCACTGAACTTCGGGCGCGTTCGGAAGCTTTCTTGGGCAACCCTCGCCCGTCACTCACGAGACCGTAACGTCTTGTCTACGCTCTCGCGGAGGTTACTATGCGGTATGGACCTTGGCTCGCTCCCCTCATCGCTCTTCTCGTCACTACAGCCCAGGCTCAGCTACGCGCTGGAGGGTCGGGTGGACCCAGCTCGGGCGGCAATGTGCACGTACGAGTCGTCCTGGAAAACGGTCGCAATGCCGGCCCGTATCTTCAGGTTCGCCTGTTGGGCGGAGGAACCAGCACCATAGGTACCACCTATACGAATGATGTCGGCGAAGCTTCGTTCAACGGCATTGCTTTGGGCAGCTATTCCATCGAAGTCAGTGGCGATGGGATTCAGACGAAGTCAACCGATTCCTTCATGGTCGATGAGCGAAAGTCTTCGCAGTCACAGTGGATCACCGTTCGCCGGCTGGAAGAATCAGGGCCTAGGCCGGTGTCAGCCCACTCCAACATGGTCTCCGCCAATGACCTTAATGTCCCCGGCAAAGCCCGCAAGGAACTGGACAAGGCCAACGAAGAGATGGCCATGCAGAATTGGAAGAAGGCGCTGGAGCACTTGGACAAGGCGATTGCTCTCGCTCCGCAATACGCCACTGCTTATAACAATCTAGGGGTGCTCTACGCTAAGACAAACGACATTCCCCACGAGGAGGAAGCGCTGAAAAAGGCGGTTGCCCTGGACGAACACTTCGCTCCCGCTCTGCTGAACTACGGGAAGCTTTGTATGCGGCAGAAAAATTTTCCGCAGGCGGAAGACCTGTTGCAGAAGGCCAGCACGGTAGAACCCAACAACCCTGAGACGCTGATGTTGTTGGCCGACGCGGAATTCATGGATCGCCATTTTGATGCTGCGATTGCCAGCGCGCATCAGGCACACACATCGGGGCAGGACCATCCGTCATTTGTCCACTACATCGCAGCCCGCGCCTACCAACAGAAAAGCCAGCTACCCGAAGCGCTCGCCGAATTCCAGCTATTCTTACGGGAAGAGCCCAAGGGACCGCGTGCGGATTACGTTCGCGGAGACGTTGCCAAGATACAGCGAGCTAGTGCTAGCCAGCCAGCAAGCCCACAGTAGCTGCAGAAGTACCGAAAGCGCTGGTTTGCGCTCGAGTGTTCCCGCCTAAGCCGGGTTGGCTTTGTAGACCTGAACCCTTTGCGGAAGCGCTCCGGTAGCTCGGGGAGATATTCCGAAATCCGAGTCAGAATGTCCTCGAAACTCAGATCTGCTAGGAAGCTACCCCTCGGCGTTCTTCATCTTGAGCTGGCTCTTGTTCTCTTCCAGAAACTCGCGGATCTGGTCAGCCTGATCCAACAGCCGGATCCACTGTTCATAATAGAGCGTGACTGGGAAGCGCCCCAACCCATAGACGCTGACCCCACCCTTTTCGCTGACTTTGTACTGAAGTACGCCTCGCCCCCGTCCCTGCGCCTGCTTCTCCAATTCTGCTATTTTGGCTTTCAATTCGTCATAACTTGGTTCCGCCATATCTTTGCTCCTCTATAAGGTCGTGTAGGACACCGTGCGCGTCCGAGCCGAACGCTCGCAGCAGCCATCTTACCCGAACTTGACGATAAAGGATGTGAGCTGTTGCACGGCTATCACCGCCCGCGGTGAACAACTGTTTCTTAATGAGAACGGCGAGCACAACGGTGTGGTTTCCGCTGAAATGAGGCGTAACTCGCCTACTGCCTCCGCGTCGGCATGGCGCTGTGTTCGCTTTGCTCTGAG
>Ga0187857_10002704_pt1 | contig 15387 bp, 17 predicted proteins | sample June2016WEW_8_10_FD_132984 | JGI IMG/M metagenome (GOLD analysis project Ga0187857, IMG submission 132984) | Peatland microbial communities from SPRUCE experiment site at the Marcell Experimental Forest, Minnesota, USA - June2016WEW_8_100 | ecosystem: Environmental > Terrestrial > Soil >...
ACCATCTTGCCGCGGCTCGTGTCTATCACACGGGCCTCTATGTCCACCGCCCCGCCGCCGACCTTGACCAGCGTGGGGTTGGTCCCATTGCTTATATCGAGTATCCTTTCAGCGCGGGCCAGGACTTTCTGCACGGCGGCGTAGGGGTCAGCCACCCCCACCGACTGAATCTGGGCGACCATCAGGGGCCTGGTAGCTACGGCATGAAAGCCTCCCTTTCCCCTGGCCATCTTCGCAGCGTTGGAAGCAGCGGCTATCACGCTAGGCTCCTCGATGGCCATGGGCACGACGTACCCCTTGCCGTTAATCACGAAGTTGGTGGCGACGCCCACAGGGAGCTGAATCGCCCCAATGACATTCTCAATCATCCGGTCGGCGACATCTCTCTTCAGGGCGGTCATGGAGTGGATGGAGTCGGCGTCTTCGTCGCTGATGCCCGTCATCTCCTTCACTCGCCTCATTCTCTCAGCCATGTCCAGCTTGTAAAGGCCAGAAAGCGAAGAACTCATCTGGATTGTCGACTAGCCGTTCGTCAATAGCCTATACATAAACTATGTTGGAAGAAGGGTCGTCGTTCGTCAGCCTGAGCCCGAACCGAAAAGGTTTAAATCATTTCTCAAGAGGAGCTAAACGAAGAAGGGCCGATCGTCTAGTCTGGTCTTGGACGTCGCTCTGACTCACACGTTATGTGTGCGGAAAACGGCGAAGATCACAGGTTCGAATCCTGTTCGGCCCACCACAAAACGGGCGAGCGTGGCCCTTGCTGCGGCAGCTGCGACCTTCGCGATAGGGTTCGTCGCTAGGACGTTCTTGGGCATAGCGTTGTAGGACCCACGCACCTGCGTCGGGAAATGAGAGGGGCTGCTTAGACCAGCTCTTCCGGCGCGCCTTGCAGCTGGCAGACGTATCTTGCCAGGACGAAGAGGAGGCTGGAAAGCCTGTTCAGGAACGCGATTTCGGAGCTCTCCTTCTCCTTCCCCAGCTTTATCCTGACCACCCGCCTCTCTGCCCTCCGGCACACCGTCCGCGAAACATGGAGGACGGCGCCCAGGTGGGTACCTCCGGGGAGGATGAACCTCCTCAGCGTGGGAAGCCGAGAGTCGTATTTCAGCGCCTCCTTCTCCAGCCAAGAGACGTCGGAAGGCGTCATTTCGTATCCCTTGATTGAAAGGAGGCAGGCGTTGAAGCGGAAGAGGGTCACTTGGACGGCCCTGAGCGTCGCCGAGACATCCTTCAGCTCTCCGGAGAAGGCCCGAGCCAGGCCCAGGTACGCGACGAGCTCATCCACCGTCCCGATCGCCTCCATCAAATTTGAATCCTTCCTGACCCTAGATCTAGCGGTCGCGGTCAGGCCGGCATCTCCGGTGCCGGTGAATGGCTTCGCCTTGACCGTTTTCTCTCTCTCCGACTGGGTGGTCGGCAAAGGATAAGTATGAAGTTTGCTTGGGACTCGACGTCACGCCGAATTCCTAGATTCCTATAGGAGACGACCCGGCTGCGCCCATGGCTGCAAGGCAGAAGGAAATCTTATATGCGTCATAGAAGAGCACTTGAATTCAGCCGTCTAGGTGTAGCTTTTTGGTCCAAGAGCCCGACTATGACATCATCATCGCCGGCGGGGGGATGTCTGGCCTGCTCACCGCCGCTGCCGTCGGCGTGCTTTCGAAGCAGAAGGTCCGGGTCCTCGTCGTGGACAGGAACTCCCCCGCGGAGCCGGGCAAGAAGACGGTCAACGGGTGGACTTGTGGGGACGCTACTTCGAAGAACTCCCTCGATTATCTGGCGAAGAACACGGGCATAAGTTACGGCTCACCGGAGATCGAGCATCGGGTGGAGGGGGTGCTGCTCTTCTCTCCTGACCATGAGACGAAGGTGCTGTTCGAGGGAGAGGGCTTCATGCTCAGCAGGAAGCTGCTCGCCCGACGGCAGGTGGAAGACGCAAGGAAGCTGGGGGTGGAGTTCGCCTTCGGGGTCAACTTGGACGGGCTTCTCGCCGAGGACGGATGGATCAGGGGGGTCGTTGGCAGGAACCAAGATGGATCCGTTTTCAAAGAGACGGCAAAGGTTGTCGTGGACTCGGCCGGCTCCGCGACGAAGCTCAGGCGAACTATCCAAATCAAGAGCAAGATTGAGAAGGAGCTCGACAGGGAGGACCTTGAAAGCACCGGTCGCTACATCTACGACTTCGAACGCGGCGTTGAGGACAAGACCTGGTTCGACCCCAAATACGCAATCATTCACTTTGACCAGTATCTCTCGCCAGGCGGTTATTGCTGGACCTTTGCTAGAGGAGAGAATAAGGTCAACATCGGCTTGGGCGTTCAGAAGTCGGCCCTGGACGCCAGGAACAAGAGGTACGGGAAGAAGGACACCCTCCAGGACCTCATCGACCAGTATGTGGAGTCGAACAAGGCCATTAAGAACCCCGTGTTGTCCTCCTCAGAGAAGGATGAGGGCAACAACAGGGGGAGCTGGCAGGTGCCCGTCAGGAGGCACAACGACTGCCTCGTGGCCAACGGCTACGCCCTCGTGGGCGACGCTGCATGGATGGCGAGGCCCATCGACGCGGGTGGCATCGGCCCCTGCATCTACTCCAGCGTCATCCTGGGAGGCGTCCTGGCACGAGCGCTGGAGGCTAGGGACACCAGCGAAAGCGGCCTCTGGGGATACAACGTGGAATATATGCACTTCTACGGCTACCAGATGGCAAGCTTCGAGATCCTTCGGGCCTATCTGCAGACGCTGACCAACGACCAGATCAGCTACGGCATGAAACACTTCCTGTCGGAGAGCGACGTCGCTCACATCACTCGGCGCCAGCATCCGGAATTCGACAGGGTGAGGATGTTCAACCCCATGATGTGGCTGAGAATCCTCAGTGAGCCCGACCTGGCCAGCAATCTGAGGTTCACGGCCAAGAAGAGTGAATCCCTGATCAACCACAACCTGAAGTACCCCGAGAAGCCTACGGACTGGCTCGAATGGAAGAAGGGATTGGTCACCGAGATGAACGAAGCTTTCAAGAAGTTCCACATTCGGGAAATCCCGCCCTCGTCAGCCTCATGAAAGGGCTGGCGTCCGCTCGAGGCTTGGGCAACGCTTTATACCTTCGCACATGAAATAGGCTACAACATCCTCGGCTGGTGCACAGTGGTTGCTCAGGCGCATCGATCTTGGGGGCGAGCCCTTGAACTTGGACTTCACATTCGAGTCAGGGCAGATATTCCAGTGGAGGAAGGCCGACGGCTGGTGGCTAGGGATAGTGGGCACCCACGCGACGATGCTTAGGACGGAAGACGGTTCCCTCTTGGTGAGGTCAAACCCGGAGGCCTCCGAAGAAAGAATAAAGGAGTTCATGTGCCTGAATGTCCGCTACGACGATCTCGCCGGTGGAAGGAGCGTTGACGAATTTACCTCCTCTCTCCTTCAAGACTACAGAGGCCTTAGAATCCTTAAGCAGGACCCGTGGAGCTGCCTGATGTCCTACATCGTATCGGCCAGTCTCAGCATCAGAGCCATCGACAGGGTCCTCGGAAGCATTGCGTCCTCCTGCAGGGAGCTGAACGTGGACGGGCTTTCCCTGCGAGAACTGCCCGGCCCCAGTGACTTCTTGAATGTGAGAAGGCCGAGGAAGAGATACCTCGGGAGGAAGTGGAGCTACCTGCGCCAAGCCGCCAGGGACATCGACGACGGTACCTTGGATTTCGATGAGATAAGGTCACTCCCCTACGATGTGGCGTGGAGCTCCCTCGTGATCGCCAAGGAGAGCCATGTGATGGGGGTGGGCCCCAAGGTGGCGGACTGCCTTTTGCTTTTCTCGCTGGACAAGCCAGAGGCCTTCCCCATGGACAGATGGATAATGCGAGGGCTTCAACGGCACTATGGTTGGCTGGTGCCAGAGAGGATAGCGACCAAGCTGAGGAACGAGGGGGAAGCTCTTACCGTAAGAGAGTATGAAGCGGTGTCCCAGAACGTCAGATCACATTTTGGGAAGCTGGGAGGGCTGGTCCAAGAATGCCTTTTCCTTCACATGAGGACGGCTAGGCCTGGGCGGCCTTCGGCTTGATGGACTCAAGGAGCTTGACGTTGTGCTCGTGTGAGGTCTTGCGCCTGCTGTCCACTCGAAGACCCGATCGAAGAGCGAGGCTCTTGGTGACTCCGGCGGCCAGGAGCTCCGCATACGAGAATCCCTTCGCCTCTCGTACCTTCACGTCCCCTTTGTAGGCGATTATGACCGTCGGCGCTGCCTTGCTCAAGATGGGGGCGGGCTTGGGCTTTGCTGTCTTCGCTGCCTTCGGAATCACTGCCTTCTTGGCCTTGAGGGCAGGCTTGGCAACCTTGACCGCTTCGGCGGCCGCCTTGGCTGGCGCCTCCTTCGGGACCGTGACCGTCGGCGCCAAAGGCTTCGCCTGCCGCTCGGCGGCCTTGGGCTGTTTCACAGGTTCAGGAGCTGCCACTGTGGGCTCCTCCTTCGGAAGAGCCGCCCTCCGCTTCGGCTTCGCGACCGCCTTCCGTTTCGGCTTCGCAACTGCCTTCTTCGCCGCCACCTTGGGAGCCTTAGGTGCCCCCTCCTTGATCTCCTTCTTCGCTGCCTTCGGAATCACTGCCTTCTTGGCCTTGAGGGCAGGCTTGGCAACTTTGACCGCTTCGGCGGCCGCCTTGGCTGGCGCCTCCTTCTTGACCTTATGGGCCTTCTCTAAGCGGGCTTCCTCTTTGGCCTCAGCTGGCTTCTTCGCCTTCTTTGAAGTCGCCTTCTTTGAAGGCGCCTTCTTAGCGGTCTTCTTGTCTGCGTTCAATGTGATCAATCAGCAGCTTGCCGGATTACGGCGGATAGGCTTTGCCGATTACCATATAAAAACGCTTTCCAGTGTAAGAGCCCGTAGTTGTCGAACGCGCAGAGCGGGCTGACGATCATGAGGAGGGACCTTGACTCCATCATACGCCAAGGGAAGGCGGAGCTGCCGTCGGAATGTTGTGGCCTCATGATCGGGAGAAGAGAGGGGGGGAGATGCGTCTGCCACCACATCCGTCCCACCGGGAACGCCGACAAGTCTCCTTACAGCTTCACCATCGCACCGGAGGAACTCCTGAAAGGCTACCGTCATGCTGACGACTTGGGCATGGAGCTCGTGGGGATCTACCATACCCACCCTGCCCGACCCTTCCCGTCTAGCGTCGACCTGGGGTTCATGAAATGGAGCGCACCGGTCTGGCTGATCGTCTCGAGCCTGAACTGGGCTTACGCCGCCTATGTGCTGGAGGGGGGACGGCCGGTCAAGGTCAACGTAACACTGGTCCAGCCAAGCTTTTATCGACAGTAACGACCTATCCCTTGGAGGGGACCGGCTTTAGAACCTTGGTGGAACCGCAGAGACTTCAAGAAGCTTTTCGATGACCTCGATAAGGAGCCCGAAGACATTCTCGAAATGTTCGAGAAGACGTTGAAGTCGTTCGAGAAGTTCCCCGTCGATAGCGAGTTTGAAGGCTCCTTCTTCTATGGTTTTTCGATTACGCAGGGGCCGGAGGGCAAGCCAGTCATCAGGGAGTTCGGGAACGTCAAGCCATCTGGCTATACCGTCGCCAGGTCGGAGGTTCGCGAGCCCATGGTGGATACCGTCTATGACCACAAACACAACGAGCTGAGGGTCGTCGTCGATATGCCCGGCGTCGTCTCTGACGAAATTTCTTTCTCCGTCCGCCGGCGCGGCGTGAGCATACGGGCGTCGGACGGCGACCGGAGATATGAGGCGGAGGTCCCTCTTGACGTGCCCGTGGAAAACAGGCCGCTGAGGAAGACCTTCAACAACGGCATATTGGAACTGGTCCTCAGACCCAAGCCGGAAGCACGAGGTCGGAGGGGTGCAGGGGCCAAGAAATCGAAGGCGCAGCGATAACCTTTTTATCAGGAGCTCAAGGAGCTTCAAACTGGTCCCGCGTCCCGCGGTAAGGACCTCCTTTCAGGGGGTTCCCGCAGGCTCAGCCTGGTAGAGCTTCCGACATGGGCGGTTGCGACCGTCCGTGGGAGATGCTGTAGTGGTTGGCCCTGGCTGACCCGTCCAGCCTGCCAGGCATACACGGAAACCGGAGTGTCGCAGGCTCAAATCCTGCCCGCGGGACCAACATGACTCCCTAGGCTGGACCACGATTCGAGAGCCGAGGTCAAAGCGCGGCCAGGACGTGGGCGGCGGCCTTGTCGGCGACCATCGCCAGGGACAGTATGAGGAGGTACAGCGCCGTGAACTTGTAAGCCCTCCATGCCATGGCGGCCGAGTTCGTCACCATCAGGAGGTAGTCACTGAAGAGCAGGAGAGAGCCAAGGATGACCGCCACGCCAAGGTAGACGTAGCCGAAGTAGCCGAAGGCGTAGAGGGAAAGAGAAGAAGCGACTAGAGCGACACTGTTGACCATTATGGCCTTGGAGGTAGCCATGACGCCGGCGACGACGGGCAGCATCGGAACGCCGGCCCCCTCATACTGCTCGACGCCCTTTATGGCGAGCGCCCAGAAGTGGCTGGGGGTCCAGAGGAAGATGGCCATCCCGATGAGGAAGGCTTCAAGGTTCACCGGGGCGACCGCTGTCCAGCCGGCCAAGAAGGCGAAGCTGCCGGAAGCGCCTCCGATGACTATGTTCCACGACGTCCTCCTCTTCAGAAGATAAGTGTACACGAAGGCGTAGGTCACAAGCCCGGCCGCCACCATGGCCCCGCTCAATTGCGAAAGGCCGAAGAGCGCGACGCAGACGCCGAGAGTTCCCATGACAATGCCAACGCTTAGGGCTTCCCTTGGGAGGACCTTCTTCGAGGGGATCGGGCGCGTGCTTGTCCGTTTCATCATCGCGTCGATGTCCCTGTCGAAGTAGTTGTTCAAGGCGTTGGCCCCCGCCGTGGAGAGGAAGCCCGCCGCTGTCAAGAGGAGGATTCTGGGGGCGTCCACGGAGAGCCCTGACGCGAGAACGAGGCCGATGATGGATTCGGCCCACAGGAGGCTGAAGATCCTCAGCTTGAAGAGCGTGATGAAGGCTCTGAGCCTCTCCGATCCGGAGACCCTAGCGGCGACCGGGGCCTTAAGGGTCAATGGCCCGCCACCACGGTGATGCTGCCGACCATCCACAGATGATAGATGCAGTAGTAGCTGAACGTGCCCGTGGTGTTGAAGGTCACCGTGACCGACTGGCCGGCCAGGATGTCACCGGTGTTGAAGGATTTGTCCAACGCGGTGGCGGTGTGGACCGCAACGTCGTTGTTGTAGAACATGACGGTGCTGTTGACGCCCAGGACCAGCGTGATGTTCGCGGGCGAGAAACCCATGGATTGGTTGAAATACGCCCCGCTCACCATCACGACGAGTACGCTGCCCGCCGGGGGCTTCGGGATGTTGCTGGCTGAGTAGAGGTGCGACGAGCCGATGTAGTCGAGGCCTCCGCCGATGCCGGCGGCCACCAGGAGGATTAGCGCGACGCCTGCTAGGGTACGGTTGACCTTCAAACGACGGGCACACCTCCAGCGGTCTCCTTCTGGGCGCGAATCACCTTGTAAAGGTTGTAGAGGAACGGAAGCTGGCCGATGCCAAGCACCAACGCGAAGACGAGCGCCAGGTCGAGCCATATGGCGTAAGTCGTCGTAAAGCCCAGCGTTTGAAGGACCACGTTCGCCTCCCTCCTAGGCGCGCCCAGAAGGCCGAGCACCAAGAAACAGGTCGACATGCCGAAGCTGCCGATGAACGAAGCCCAAAAGTGTATCCTGCCCAGCACCTTACTGGGGAAATCGCGGTGAATGAGCAGCGGGAGGAGGAAGTAGAGGATGCCGAAGGAGGCCATCATGACCCCTGCCAGAGCGTTGAAATGGAAGTGGGCCACAATGACGTAAGTGTTGTGCTGGTAGACGTCGAAGGCGACGGTGCCCGCCTCCTCCCCTATGAAACCGCCGATTATCCAGCCCGCGATGCTGGCCACGATGAACATGGAGGGCGTGCTCCACCTGAACTTGCTCCTCCACATTACGGCGACCAGGGTGAAGACCGTCAGCCCAGACGCAAAGCCAATCAGGTAGCTCATCGATTGCGAGAACAGGTTGATCCAGACCGGCTGGTTGACGTCCATGTACAGGTGATGGCTATAGACTCCTACACCGGAGACCAGGAGCAGCGGCCACGGAACTCTGGCCCAACGCTCGCTGGGAAGGGCTCTGTTGGCGAAGGTAGTCATGAGGTAGTAGTAGAGACCGATTACCATGAAGAAGGCGAAGTATACGATCGGGTGACCGTACAGCCAGAACAAGTTCTTGGCTAGGAGGGCGTTGACGTCGAAGGGAGGGGCGGTGATCTGGTAGAGGCCCAATATCTGTTCGATCATCACAGAAGGAGTGGAGAAGAGGAGGACGATGGTGGCGACCACGACACCGATGACGGGGATGGGGAGGGGTTCGAGCTTGTTCCAAGTTGACGTAGGCATGTACGCGTCAAGGCCGATGCTCTGAATGAACCGGTAGAGGCTCGACTGAGTGTAGAACCTCTGTTGACTTGAACCGGGCATCTTGGTGGAGTAAACCGTCCTGAGCGCGACGTAGGCGAAGACTATGAACCCAACCTCGGTGCCCAGCGCCGACGCCAGGAATAGGGCCGTGGAGGCCGCGGTCCACGCGTTAGCCGAGTAGAACGGGAGGGGGTAGAGGTAGTACCAGCCAGCGGCGAACCCCATGCCGATGCTGACCAGCATCGCGTAGAAGCTGAACATGGTGATGACGCTAGCGGCTAGCGCCATCCTGTAGCTGTAGAGGGGCCTCTTCAGGAAATAGGCCAGGAGGAAGAAGGAGATACCGTAGGCGAACGGGAACTGCCAGCCTACGAACATCCCCAAGCCGTGCGCCGTAAGAAGCTGGTAGAAGACCTGGGCTGTAGTGGCTGGGACGCCAGCCTGGTCCGTGCGCATCAACAATGCGAAGGAGCCAGCGATGATGAAGTTGATGAAGGAGATAACGATCAGGGCGAACGAGAGCCGGCGGATGTTGGCGGGAACCTCCCACTTGCTCTCCACCGACACCGCCGTCTCCTCGCCCAACTAGCCGCTCACCACTGTGAACGTCGTGACCATAAAGGGGTGTCCAAAGCCACAGTACTCGAGGCATCTTATCGTGTATACGCCAGGCTCCGTAAATGTGTATATGAAGTCGTTATCGTAGCCCGGCATCACCTGTTCCTGCATCAACAGAGTGCCGTTGGGGCTGTAGACCCCGAACCCATGGGTGACGTCCTTGGAGGTGACTATCCATTCGACGGGAGTGTTCGCTATGACCTTAGTGGAGTTGAGGGTCCAGCTGAACTGCTTAGCCACGACGGTGATCGCCTGGGTGGGCTGCAGCCTCCCGAAGGACAGCACGGGGATAAAGGGGAGGGTGAACGCCCAGAACCCTATGAATACGACGGCGATGGCCAGCACGTAGAGGCCCTTCTTGTGGTACCAGCCAGGCACCTTGTCGGCGTTCCTAGGATGGCGGGTAGTGTAGATGGCCCAGGCCATGAGGAACACTGCGATGCCTACGAGGACCACGAGAAGACCTGCGAGGAAGTTGATTCCGAAGCCTACGTCTCCGGCCAGAGTGAAAACTGGTAGGGACATTCGACCATCCGCTGAGTCTCGAGGCGATTCATGGCTAATAAATGTGTTTGTCAGTATCCGTAAAAATTCTGATATTTGCGTTTCCTTCGTAAATCTTTTAAACAGTATTTCAATCATTAGCCATAGTGACGGTATTGTCTAGCCAAACTACACCAATCGGTGTCTGGGTGGCGATAGGGATTTCTCTTGCGGCCCTCGTCTTTGCGATGGCGGTCTACACCGAAGTAGCGACCACGAACACCGTGACCCTACCTGCGAACATAAACCAACAGCTCACCAACATCCAGGCTTTGCTCGGCTCGTTGCCTGCCGTGAACCAGACCCCGACGACGAGGAATGTGCTAGTCGAATGGGGGATAGACTATGCTGGGCTGGATAGCTTCTCCCCGACCTTGATCGTGGTCAACCAGGGAGACACCGTTGCTATCACCTTCATCAGCAACGACACCGGTGACGGCCACACGTTCACTCTCGACACGGGGCCCTACGACTTCCAAATCAACATTACGGCGCCAGGCCTGATGAACACGCTCAACGGCCAGGAATTCACGACACCACCCACAAGCAACTCGCCCGGCGTGAATGTGACGGGGTCCGCGGGAAGCCTGACGGGCACTGGAAGCTTCGTGGCGAGCGCGGCGGGCGTCTACGAGTACGTTTGTGTTTACCACCGCTATATGATAGGATATTTAGTGGTGCTTCCCAACTCGGCTTACTCGCCTTAGGCTAGAAGCACGTCCGTGCAGCGGGCCTCTCTCGTTCGTTCTATTCTGCAACTGAAAGGAGGCCCTTCACGTTTCGGATGGCATCCTCCCTGTCCAAATAGGTAACGACTCTGATCGAAGGGGTGCCGGCGATGAGCCCAGAAACCCTCGAATCGGGGCGCCGGAGGCAGATGACCTTCTTCTCCTTGATCACAGCGAACTCCACCTCCATCCCTACGCCATGGCTGGGAGTCGATATCTCGGCGACGATGGCGTCAGATGCCTCCAGGGCGTCGAAGTCGCGCTTGGCGACTTGTTCGAAGGTCAAGCCCCAGCTGGGGTCCCTATCGAGGACCCACTTGGACGTTATGCTGTGGCCTAGCTTCTCTATCACCTCAGCCAGAGCGCTCGCCAGCATTTGGTCCCTGTTATAGGCGAGCGGAACCGCGAGGTATATCTTCATGACTTTTCACCGAAAGGGCTTCGCCTTCTCCGATATAAATGGAACATGGGGAGAATGCTCAGCGAAGGAGGGTGCTTCGACAGCGCCTCAGGACCTCTTCGGCATGGCCTACCGTGTCGTATGCCTGCCATACGTCCAGCACCACCTTCTCCTTTGAAATCAGGAAGGTGTATCGGTCAGAGAAGCCGTATGCGTTCCTCACGCCGTAGAGGGTGCTAGCTTCGCCATGTGGGTCGTGGCAGAGGGCAAGGGAGAGCCGTCTGCTGTCCTTCAGGGCTGCTGCTTCGGAAATGACCTCCGTGCTCACGCCGGCCAGCTTGACGCCCAAGGCGGCGAATTCGGCGAGGCGCCGGTCGAAGTCGACAATTTCGGCAACACAAGTGCTTCCTTGGTTGGTCGGGTAGAAGAAGAGGACCGTGGAGGAGTCCGCGTAGGGAAGCGCCAGCTCGGACGAGATTCCGCGGACGGTGATGGTGGGCGCGGCATCTCCCCTGGCGAGAGGCAACCCATCGTCGCAGCGGGCCGCGGGCCTTATACGCTCACCTGTCATTGACTCGGAAGTAGTTCTAAAAGACAGGCGATCGATGGAGGACGCTCGTGAGAATCGCGCAAGGCAGACGGCTGATCTCACTTGTATACCAGAACCTAGAAGGGCGGTCAGGAGATGACCAGGAAGACGAAGATGAGCTCGTCAAAGAGGACGTGCGAAACCAGGACGGGGAAGAGGTTTCCCAGCCTGTTGAACATATATCCCCAGAAGAGGCCACCGATGAGCGCCACCAGCATCAGGGAGGAGTTGAAGGTGGAGACGTGAATCAGAGTGTAAAGAGCGCTAGTCAACAGCAGGGCCCTGTTAGGAGAAACTGTGGTGTCTAGGTGCCGTTGGATGAACCCCCTCCAGTACAGCTCCTCAGTGGGGCCGATGGGGAAGAGCAGGGCGGCCGATATCAAAGTGATGGGCGTGCTTCCTCGGAGCTGGTACACCCAGTTGACCTGCTGTGAGAAGCCTGGGAAGCCCTTGACGATTTGAAACCCTCCCCAGAAGAAGGCGTAGATGAGCAGAGCGGATGCGACGCCTATCAGGAGGTCTTTCGCCGTGACCCTGATCTTTATAGAAGAGAATCGGATGAGCGAGAGGGAGAGGAGTATCAGCGCCGACACCGTTAGCGTGGGCCAGAAGCCTCCGAGCACGGGGTCGTTGAAGACGAAGAACCAGAGGACGAAGGGCACTGGGAGGGTCAGCACTTCATAGCTGAGCTTCATGGTTCTCCGCACCAAGGTCCTCCGATGCAGTGTTCAATAAACTATCGTGATGAAAAAATTCTCCCTGTCTTCTGGTTGTTCGCAACGGCGGTCCAGTTCTCCTCAATCGCCGCCATGAACCTCCCTCTCTCGTCCTCAGTCATCTTGGCGAACCTTCCTTGGGCCCTCAAGTAGAGTTCGATGGGCTTCCGTCTATCCTTGTTGACGAAGGGCAGGCTGGGCGTAGACAGCCTGTAAACGCCGTCTTCCACCTCGTAAACTATCCAAGAGCCGGTCTGGACGGCGAGGCGGCCCACCTCTATGGTCTTCTCCGAGGAGAACTTCCAACCCGGAGGACAGGGGGCCTGCAGATGGATGTACTTGAAACCTTGAATTCTAGCAGCCTTCCGTAGCTTCTCCGCAAAGTCGAGCGGGAAAGCCAAGCTGGCCGTGGCTACGTACGGTACGTGATGCATCATCATTATGGAGGGGAGGTCCTTCTTGCCCTCCATCTTGCCGGTGACGGTGGTCGTTGTCCAGGCCCCGATGGGGGTCGAGCTGCTTCGCTGTATCCCCGTGTTCATGTAGGCCTCGTTGTCATAGCAGACGTAGATGATGTTCGCGTTCCTTTCGGCAGCCCCGCTGAGCGACGCCATGCCTATGTCCGAAGTGGCCCCGTCACCAGCCCATACCAGAACGCTGACGTCCTTGATGCCCCTCTGCTCCAGCGCCGCAGCTACGCCGGATGCGCTAGATGACGCGGCAGCGAAAGCTATGTTGAGGAGCGGCACGCGGGCTGATGTCTTGGGGAAGGCGCCCTGGATGATGGTGGCGCAGCCTGCGGGCACCACCATGATGGTCTTTGGCCCCAGCGCCTTCAGAGCGATGCGCAAGCCGATGGAAGCAGGGCAACCGTGGCATGAGGGGTTGCCGCCCAGCCAGTATTCCTCGTTGGGAAGGTCTTTGATCTTCAATACCATTACAGTATCTCCTCCCTGAGGTCGATCCATTCGTCTTGACCCTCCTCGACCGACCTCGTGGTGACCAAGATGGCATTCTTGACGTCTTCGACAGTAATGTCTCTGCCGCCCAGCCCGGCGATGAACCCTTTGACGTGAGGGGGTCTCTTGAGCCCGTAGAGGGCGGAGGTGAGTTCCGCGCGAATAATGCCGCCGAGTCCCAGAGAGATGTCCCTATCTATTACCGCCACGCCCTTGAGGTTACCTAGGGCTGAGCGCAGAGCATCCTTGGGGAAGGGCCGTAGGACCCTGATCCTCGCCACGCCCGCGTCAATGCCCTGCGACCTCAGTTGGTCGACGGCCTCCATCGCTTCGCCCGCATGAGCCCCGGCGGCCACTACGGCATACTTGGCATCCTCCATGCGGTAGAGCTCGACTAGCCCGCCGTAGGACCTGCCGAAAGCCTTCTGGAACTTCCTGTCCACCTCGACTATCTTGCTCTCGGCCTTCTTCATCGCCTCTTCGGCGAGGTAACGGAACTCCATGTTCCATTCGGGGTAGGTCAAGTTCCCCATGGTCTTAGGCTCGTCAGTGTCTAGGAGGAAGCCTGGGACGCGATTCTTCGGGAGGAAGAAATCGACCGCCTCCTGCTCGGGGACGTCGACGGGTACGGCTGTATGCGACACGATGAAGGCGTCGAGTCCGATCATGGTCGGCAGCAGGATGTCCGGGTCCTCCGCGATCATGTAGGCTTGGATGACGCTATCGAGCGCCTCTTGGTTGGTCTGAACCATCAAGGTGATCCAGCCCGTGTCCCTCTGGGCTAGGATGTCCGTGTGCTCCGACCATATCCCCCACGGAGGGCCGATGGACCGCGTTATCACGGCCATGACCATGGGAAGCCGCGCATAGCCGGCCCAGAAGACCATCTCGTTCATGAACAAGAGGCCATGAGAGGAGGTCGCCGTGAAACAGCGTGCTCCGGCGGACGCCCCGCCGATGCAGGCAGCCAGGGCGCTATGCTCTGATTCGACCCTCACCAGCTTGGCCCTGAGTCTGTCGGTGTCAACCAGCTCTGACAGCTTCTCTACTACGGAGGTCTGAGGTGTGATGGGATAGGCGGAGACGAGCTCCACCCTGGAAAGCGCCGCGCCATACGCTATAGCGTAGTTCCCCGACATGACCTTGTACTTCGGCAATTCTTATCCCTCCTTGACCATCGTTATCGCCTTGGGCGGGCACTCGTTCATGCAGATGCCGCAGCCCTTGCAGTACTGGTAGTCGATATAAACGACCTTCTCGCCGCGCAGAATAGAGCCCTCGGGGCAGTACATCCAACAGAAGAGGCAGTTGATACACTTCGCCTCGTCGAGAACGGGCCTCTCCGTCCTCCAGCTGCTGGTGTCGCCACCCGAGCCGAGCATCGGCGTCGAGAACGGGACGGCCTTAATCTTCAGTGTCAAATGGTTCTCGTCACATCCAAGAGCGCGAGATCGTAGGCCGTCCGCAGGGCGCTACAATTCTTCTCGCCCACCTCGCCCTTCCATGTGTCGGCGGTGGCCTGAAGCGCCGACTCCAACGAGGCCACACCGGTGGCCCTGATAACGGCGCCCACCATCGAAGCGTTGACGAAGGGAAAGCCGGATATCACGAGCCCATTATTCAGAGCAATCTTCGTCGCGTCGACGGTCAGCACCCGGAACTTCCCGTCCGGAGACTCTGGGGCGTGAGAGGCGTTGAGGATGAGGAGACCGCCTTCCTTGAGTCCTGCCGTGACGTCCATGGTCTTCATCAGGTTGGACTCGAAGACGGCCACGACATCGGGGTCGCTGGACTGCCCGTGGATTAGCACGGGAGAGTCGGAGATGCGGACTGTCGCAGAGACCGTCGCTCCCCTCCTCTCAGCTCCGAAATACGGAGTGCTTTGCCCCCACTTCCCTTCGCGAAGGACGGCGTTGACGATGAGCTCAGCGGCGGTGACGATCCCCTGACCGCCCCGCCCATAGAGCCGGATTTCAAGCAGCAATCCGCGTTACCTGTCCCATGAGGCGCTGATGGATATATAAGCCCTCCAGGAATCCGGAGGAATACATACGAAGCTTAGCTTGAACTGACACCACATGTCGAATTTATAGATGGGTGTCCCGCCGACCCCTGTCAGTGTCCGAAAGTGATCTCCGCCGGTTCGAAGTCCTGAAGCCTTCGATGATTGTACTCGTCGTAGGCGCTCAGATCGAGAAGGCCTTGGCCGCTCTGATTGAAGAAGATGGTCTTTTTCTCTCCCGTCCTCTTGCATTCCAAAGCTTCGTCGATGGCTAGCCTAATGGCATGCGAGGACTCCGGGATTGGGATGATGCCCGTGACCGATGCGAAGAGGCTTCCCGCTTCGAAGAATTCCGTCTGATG
>Ga0187857_10002714_pt1 | contig 15344 bp, 17 predicted proteins | sample June2016WEW_8_10_FD_132984 | JGI IMG/M metagenome (GOLD analysis project Ga0187857, IMG submission 132984) | Peatland microbial communities from SPRUCE experiment site at the Marcell Experimental Forest, Minnesota, USA - June2016WEW_8_100 | ecosystem: Environmental > Terrestrial > Soil >...
GAGTTGTTGCCGATGCAGGGTCCTTGGGCATGGGCGGTTCCGACGAAAAGGAACAATGCTACGGCAATGACGAACAGGTGCGGAAGAGTTTTCGTGCCTGCCGTAATCGCTTTTGTCGTCAAGGATTTCAAGTTAGAGCTAAATTGATTGGCCATGTTTATTCTCCTGTGGCGCCATGTCGGGCGCTGCGATTGGCGGCGGCATGCTCGTGTCGCCGAGTTAACCCAGGTTTGGCGCGAAGGTCGGTCGTCAGTCCGACGCAGCAAACCTACGGTCGATGCGTTCGCCTCACCATCTGTACGAGTGGCATACAACGGAGTCATGCCCGCACAAGGGCGCACGCGATTCTTCAGTGTCGATGGGGCCCGGCGCCCTGGCTCACAAAGGAAAGGTTTGCAGTACTGCGCCGCAGAGAGCCGAGGACGATGAGAGCGGCGCTAGTTGGATCGGGCCGTGGGGAAAGGCGTCCTTACTCTTGCTGATCCGCCGTTGGCATGAGCGGATGCCTCGCAGGAGTTCCCTGCCTGTCGTGCGCACAGCTTAAGATGCCGAACTACCCCAACATCTGGACGGGAGCGGCTCTCGTACCTGGCGGCCCAAGTACCTAATAAGGAGAGATGGGAGCGAGCGTAGGCCGGGTTTAACCAAATGTCAACAAGATTTTAATGGGATTGTAATAATGGCGGCGCCGCGTTCTGGCAGTTTGCGGAAAAACGGTAGCCGGTTACCGGAACAGCAGATCCCTCGTCGGGCTGACAACTCGAGAGCTGGCGACGGCGTACTCGTTCGGAAAGCTCAGGCGTGGCTGAAGCTGTGCCCCTTCAAGAATCCCGCGGCTGAAGCCCATCAATAAGAGGCGCACTTATCGCTGGGCTAAAGCCCAGCGCTTCCACCTGCCAGCGCTTCCACCTGGAAGACGCCACGACCTAGGTCCCTAACATCTCGCTCAACTTGGTTAGGTGGAAGAGCTCTTTGACGCGCGGCGAGAGGTTGACGAACTCCAGGCTGCAATAAGCCGCGGCGGCTGCGGATACTTTCAGCCCAACCAGAGTACCCAGGCCGGAACTATCCACAAAGTTGACGTCGCTGAGGTCGAGTATGATGCGACGGCACTTCGGGATCATGGGCTTGACCAGTTGCTTTAACTCCTGCGCGCTATCGCTGACGATCCTGCCGTGAGCTTTTATGGTGGTGGTGTCGCCCGAGAGTTCCACCTCGTAGCTGAAGAGCGGGGATGGTGGGGTTGCCATGGTTGCCTCCTCACGTCGTGACTGGGCTGGTTGCACTGCGCCGCGAAGAAGCAGTTTCCATGCGGCCGGCGCGATGGTTGTTTCGCGACCCATCATTGTACTGCTACCCGCTGCTTATGCCGAAGTTCCTCTTCTGGAACCTGAACCGGTGCGACGCTCCCGAGCTGATCGCGCAGTTGGCGCACGCGGAGCAGGTGGAAGTCTTCATCCTGGCCGAGAGCGGCAGGAACAAGGCGCGCTGCTGGACGAGAAGACTAAGCAACTGGTGAAGGGTGAGGTGAGCACCCACGTTCTGGGCCCCATGTTTATTCATTCGTTCAATATTGTCGCGCCTACGATTAAGTATCGCTACGAGTTGTTTACGGCCGCACACGCGATCAGCTTCTATCCCCTGACGGTGCAGTTCTCCAGCCAGAAGACGGTGCTTAATAATGAAGAAGATTTCCGGGCGAAGCTGAAGGAGATTCTCTCGTCACAGCACACACTGAACGTGGTGCATTCGATATTGGCGCAGGTAAAGGCGTAGGTTGGAAGCTTTCCATCCTGCCTGCCAACGAAGTGGACAGGGGCGGCCGCCCGAATAGTCGTGCCACAGCCAGTAGCGACTGTTGTATTTTTCAGCACGCGTGGATCATGCAAAATGGATTTCCAACTACCACACCTAAAGGCTATTGACATCCATTCAAGCACATCGTAAAGTCGCTTGACTTTACCGCTCCCAGCGTACCCCTTCGGAAGGTGCGTTCTTATAGCAGGATCAGAAATGTTGTTTTGCGCCTGCCTGGTCCACAGGATAGCTGTCGATTCTCTGTACTACAACTCACTGTTTTGCAGTAAGAATCGGGACTATCTTCTAACAGCCAGGGGATGGTGCTAACTCTAAATTGTCTAGTCTTAGCTTGCAGCGAGCGGCTATATGCGCCGAGCGAAGCCGAGGCAATGGGGCCCCGTCCGGTTCTTATTAATTAAGGAGGCCACGGAATGCCGGGATTTGCTGGTTTTGATCGCTCTGACTATCCAGGCGACTCAGCCATGAATTGGCTGAAGGCGAACACAAACTTGGTTTGGTGTGGGTATTATCTTGCCCCGGCCCCGAGTCATGGAAGTACGACGTGGATGAGCAGACGAGCCGCCCTCCAAGGCGCCGGTTGGGGGGTCGCTCCGATTTTCGTGGGGCAACAGGTCACTGGTCCGGGCAGCCAGAATCCTTCCGCGGCTACTGGCGTAGCGGATGGTAACCAGGCCGTGTCGCTGATGGGAGCGGAGGGATTTGCATCTGGGTCGTGCGTGTACTTGGACTTAGAGAACGGCCCGCCGCTTACCGATCTGCAGCGGGACTACGTCGCGAACTGGTGCGATACAGTTCAATCGGGCGGGTATGAGCCGGGAGTTTATTGCAGTCATTTGCTGGCTCTTGATGTTCACACGCTGCGTTCCGCTTGTCGAATCTGGGCGTTTAAGGTGCAGACGAATCAGTCCCACCCAGTTCCGGCTCCGTTTCCGGACCCGAATCCATCCGGATGTGGATACATCGGCGCCTATGCTTGGCAACTGGGTCAGAACTGCATCATCACGGTGCCACCTGCGAATTTGTCATCTCTCGACGTTGATCTGAACTCGGCAATCGTTCAAGATCCTGGTGCCCCGGACACGGTCCCATAAGACTTTGTGGTGATTGGATAACGACGTTTTGGGAGCAGGAGCTTCAATCTAATATCGTCTGCTCCACTGCTGGCAAGTTGAAAAGCACGACGCCAGGTTGGGAGAATACCGCCTCGCGTCGCATTGCCGGTTGCGTTCAATTTTCACGGTTATCTGCTTGTGTGCCGGGTTGGGAGCTTCGAACTGCGCAAGACCCGGCACGTACTCCCTGTTGCGGCGGGCATCCTGGTGATGTCGCTCATGCTTGCCCGCACCTTCGGCCGCTTTTATGGAGGTCGGTGAGTCTCTTCAAGGAAGGTACCTCGCCTGCCAAACGTGCCTTCGCCCCTCCCTGCTAGACTGAACCCTCATGCCGGAAGCTACCAACTCCTTAGCGCACGCGTCGTCCGCCTATCTTCGTTCGGCCATGCACCAGCCCATCCAGTGGCACGAGTGGGGTGAGGAAGCTTTCGCCGCCGCGCAACGCGAGAACAAGCCCATCCTCCTCGACATCGGCGCGGTGTGGTGTCACTGGTGCCACGTCATGGACCGCGAGTCCTACGAGAGCGCGGAAACTGCCGCCATCATCAATCGCGAATTCATCGCCGTGAAGGTCGATCGCGACGAGCGTCCTGACGTGGACAGCCGGTATCAGCTTGCGGTCTCGGCCATCTCCGGTACCGGCGGCTGGCCGCTCACCGTCTTCCTCACGCCCGATGGCCGCCCATTCTACGGTGGCACGTATTTTCCGCCGGTCGATCAATGGGGACGGCCCAGCTTCACTAAAATTCTTCTGGCCATTGCCGGCGCCTATCGCGAGCGCCGCGACGAGGTGCTGAAGTCCGCCGACGAAGCCATGAACGTGCTGAGCAATGCGGAGAGCTTTGCCGGCGGCCAAACCGAGTTTTCCCCGCGCCTGGTCGGTGTTATGGTGCAGTCGGCGCTGCCCATCTTCGACGAGAAGAACGGCGGCTTCGGCAGCGCGCCCAAGTTTCCTCATCCCGCCGCGCTCGATCTCCTGATGGACTGGTATGTCCGCACTCGCGAGGAGCGCGTTGCCACCGTCGTCACCACCACCTTGACGAAGATGGCGCAGGGCGGCGTCTATGACCAGCTTGCCGGCGGCTTTCATCGCTATTCCGTCGACGAGCATTGGACGGTCCCGCACTTCGAAAAAATGTCGTACGACAATTCCGAGCTGCTGAAGAATTATGTGCACGGCTACCAGGTCTTCGGCTTCGAGTTCTATGCGCACGTGGCGCGCGACATTATCCGTTGGATGGACGAGTGGCTCAGCGACCGTGCCCATGGCGGCTTCTACGCTTCGCAGGATGCCGATATCACCCTCGACGACGACGGCGATTACTTCACCTGGACACGCGATGAGGCCAAAGCCGTGCTGACTGATGAGGAGTTCGAGGCCGCCGCTCTGCATTACGACATCGAGCAGACCGGCGAGATGCACCACAATCCCGCCAAGAATGTGTTGTGGCTGCGCGCGATGCCGGAAGAAGTTGCCTCGCGCATGGGCGTTGATGTTGCCGAGGCGCTCGACCTGCTAGCGTCGGCCAAGACGAAGCTGTACGCCGCGCGATTGCAGCGTCCCACGCCGTTCGTGGACAAGACGGTCTACGTGAACTGGAACGCGATGTGCGTCTCGGCGTACTTGCAGGCGGCGCAGGTGTTGCAACTTGATAGCGCGCGCAAGTTCGCGCTGCGTTCGCTCGATCGCATCCTGTCGGAGGCATGGGACGAAGAGCGCGGCTTGGCACACGTCATTGCTTATGCCGATCCCAATGCCGGAAGGCGATTCATCCCAGGAATGCTGGATGATTATGCTTTCGCCGCAATGGCTTCGCTCGACGCCTATGAAGTCACCGGCGCGATCAGCTACTTCAATTTCGCGAAGCGGATCGCGGATGTGATGATCGCGCGCTTCGCGGACGTGAAATCCGGCGGCTTCTTCGATACCGAGGCCTCGCTGGAAGAAAAGCTTCAGCTCGGTGTGCTCTCTACTCGCCGCAAGCCATTTCAAGATGCGCCCACGCCCGCCGGAAATCCCAGCGCCGCCATCGCGCTCCTCCGGCTTCATGCCTATACCAGTGACGCGAAGTATCGGGAAGTGGCCGAGCGCGCGCTAGGGGTCTTTGCCGGAGCCGCGGAGCAGTTCGGGATTTATGCCGGAACGTACGGGATCGCCGCAAGCTGGCTCTCGCGGCCGCACACGCAGGTGGTCGTGGTGGGAGAAAACGACAACGCCGCCGCGCTCTTGCGAGCCGCGATCGCACCCTACGCCGTGAATAAATCGGTGGTGCATCTCACTGACAGCGAAGCCGTGGCGCAGAACCTGCCGCCGGTGCTGGCGGAAACCGTCCCCAGTCTGCCCGCGCTGAAGGAGAAGAAGTCGGTGGCGATCGTGTGCACGAATTTCGCCTGCCAGCCGCCCGTCGAGAGTCCCGAAGAGTTGTCGAAAATGCTTCGGGAAGCGATAACCGGGAGATAGACCAGAGCCCACCCAACTCACTACTTGTTTTGTGTCAGGGCGCGACTTGAGTCGTGCCGAACGCGCAGCAGAAAAAGTCGGGCTTTAGCCCCGGCGACGCAGGATCCATCAGGGGCTAAAGCCTGAGGTCTAGCGTGGCCGAACGGCACGGCTGAAAGCCGTGCCCTGACACAAAACGATTTGTAGATCGTTCCTAGGGGCTGGGGAAAAATGAACCCGTCTATCCGCCGTGATGCGGAATGTGGTGGACCGGCGTCTCGGCGACGATGCAAATACCCGCGTCGTTCGCGGTCGCCAGCATGGCTTCCTTGTCCAGCAGCAGACCCCGTCCTGCATCCAGCGCCAGGCACGTAGCGCCGGCCTGCTTCATCGTCTCGATGGTCCGCAATCCCACGACCGGCACATCGAAGCGCATGTCCTGGTTCGGCTTGGCAACTTTCACAACCGTCAGCGCGCGGCTTAAGGTTGAAGGCTCCTTGCCCAGCACGGGTGACTTCATGATCTCGCCGGCGCGCAGGATTGTCGCGTCGGTCCCTTCCATCGCTTCCACCGCGATGCACGCCGCCTCGGCAATGACCACGGTCTGACCGATGTCGAAGCGCGAAAGATGATCGGCAACGGCGTGCCCGTAGGTGATGTTCGTTCGCTCGGAATCACTCGGCGCGCGTTGCGTGAGGACGCCCTCGGCGGCCAGCATCGGCTCCAGCAGCTCGGTGGAGTTCATCAGCGTGATGCCTTCGTCGGCGAGGACCTTGCTGACCGCGCCAATCAGCGAGTCGGTGTTGCGCGTGGTGAGCGAGAGCAACAGCTTGGCCAGCCGCCAGTCCGGCTTAATGCTGCTGAAGATCTGCCGGTGTTTGACCTGGCCGGCCATGATGGCGCGCGTGATGTTTTCGCGCTTGAAAGTTTCGATGAGCCTGGACAGCTCGCCCAGCGACAGCCAATAAACCGCCGACGCGCCGTGCTGCTCGATCTCGGGGAAAGTTTCTTCCCTGATCGCAGCGACCACAACCTGCATGCCCTTCGAGCGCGCAGCGTCGAGGACCAGCAGCGGGAATTTGCCGTTGCCGGCGATCAATCCGATACGTTGTTGCGGCGGTTCTTGCATGAGTGGCTACTTAATAATCCCTCGTTGCGAGCTCTCGATGAACTTTAGCAGCGCTTCCACGTCTTCGCCTTGCGCGCCCTGGGAGCGCAGCTTCTCCACCGCCTGCGAGGTGTTGAGCTTCGACGCCAGCAGCACTTTGAAAGCATGGTGCAGCGCCGCAATGCGCTCGCTCGAGAATCCGCGCCGTTGCAGGCCAACTTTGTTCAGCATGTAAGCGTGAGTGTCGCGCTCGGCGCTGGTCATCGAGTACGGCAGCACATCCTGCGTGATCGTCGTCCCTCCCCCAATGTAGGAGTGCGCTCCGATGCGCACATACTGATGCACCGGGCAGAGCGCGCCCACCACGGCCCACTCCTCCACCGTGACGTGTCCGGCGAGAGTGGCCGCGTTGATTAGCATGGAATAATCGCCGATGACGCAGTCGTGGCCTACGTGGGCGTACGCCATGATGAGCGTGTAGCTGCCGACGCGGGTGACGCCGCCGCCCTTGGCCGTCCCGCGGGTGATGGTGACATATTCGCGGATGACGTTGTGATCGCCGACCTCCAGGCGCGTGGGCTCGCCCGCATAGGTAATATCCTGCGGGTCCATGCCCAGCGCAGCGAAGGGATAAATCTTGTTGTGGCTGCCAAAGCGGCTGGGACCGCCGAGCACAACGTTCGCCACCAGTTCGCAATGCTCGCCCAGCTCAACCCCAGCGTGTACGATGCAGTACGGCCCAATATTGCAGGACGCGGGAATCTTTGCGGAAGGATCGACAATCGCCGTCGGATGAATACTCATGCTTGCGCTTATCAGACGGGCTCCGCCGGTTCAGGCTCGGCTGCCTCGGTATTTCGTTTGGGCTTCCGATCGAGCAGGCGGCAAGTGACCACCGCCTCGCAGGCGAGTTTGCCATCGACATAAGCCTTGCCTTGCAGGCGGCCGGCGGTTCCGCGAAAGGCGAGGACATCGACCTCGATGCGCAGCTGATCGCCGGGCGTAACCGGGCGACGAAAGCGCGCGCGCTCAATTCCCGTGAAGACCAGCAGCTTGTTGTCGCGGTCGGGGATTTCGGTGAACAGCAGCGCCGCGCCGGCCTGCGCCATGGCTTCCACGATCAGCACGCCCGGCATAATGGGATATTCGGGAAAGTGTCCGCTGAAAAAGGGCTCGTTGATCGTAACATTCTTAATGGCCACGATGCGCTTGGTGCGGACCATCTCGACCACGCGATCGAGCAGCAGCATGGGATAGCGATGCGGCAGCAGCTTCATCAGCTCGCTGATGTTGAGCTGAAGATTTTCGCTACCTTCAGGCGCGGAATGGGCCGGATCACTCATGGAGTATGGTGAGAACCACGATTATACATTTGACGATTGCCGATGGCGGGCGCGGGACAAATTTTGACGAAGCCATCTATAAATGGTTTGTGTCAGGGCACGGCTTTGAGCCGTGCCGTAAGGTCGCTCGGCAAAGTGGGCTTTAAGCGCCTGATGGGAAATAAACTAGGTTCGTGCGACACGCCTGAGGTCGTGCCCTGACACAACCCGGAGCGATTCGTGAGATGAGTTTATCTCGGACAAAACATGCGCAAATCAAAACATGCTGACTCTAACCTTAACGAGATTCTAACCTGGCTCACCGCGCGCCAGGACGAGATGATCGCCAGTGTGCGCGAAGTGGTGGTGCGGGAGTCTCCCACTCAGGACAAGCGCGCCTGCGACGAATTATGCGCTCACCTGGCCAGCGAGTTCGCATGCTTGGGCGGCGAGATCAGGATTCACCGCCAGCGCGCGGCGGGCAATCACCTGCAAGTGAACTTCGCGGGAGTGAGCAGAAGATCGTCGTTGCTGTTGCTGGGGCACTTTGACACCGTGTACGACGCGGGAACACTCCAAACAATGCCGTGGCGCCAGCAGCGCGGGCGGCTCTACGGGCCGGGTGTCTTCGACATGAAGAGTGGCATCGTGCAGATGATGTTCGCCCTGTGGGCGCTGCGCGAAACCGCGGGCGGCCTACCGCGTCCGGTGAAAGTGTTGCTGGTGTCGGACGAAGAAATGGGCAGCGCCAGTTCGCGCCCGATCACTGAAAAGCTGGCGAAGCAGTGTGCCGCAGTGCTGGTGTGTGAGCCCTCCGGACCTGGGGGCGCGTTGAAGACCGCACGCAAGGGAGTTGGTTCGTTCACCCTGAAGGTGACAGGGAAGCCGGCGCATTCCGGACTCGATTTCGAGAAAGGCCAGAGCGCGATTGTCGAACTGGCGCATCAGATTCAGGCCATCTCGCAGCTGACCGATCTGGAGCGCGGTGTCACGCTGAACGTGGGCGTTATTCGCGGAGGCACGCGCACGAATGTCGTGGCCGGCGAAGCGGTCGCCGAACTTGACTTGCGCGTCGCACACAAAGATCACGGCGCGGAGATGGTGCGCCGTGTCCGCGAGCTCCGCCCGGTAAACCCCCGTTGCAAGCTGGAGATTGAAGGCGGCATCAACCGTCCGCCACTGGAGCGGACGACGCAGGTTGCGGCGCTGTTTGAAGTGGCGCGCACGATTGCGCGGGAGCTGGGATTCGGACTGCGGGAGGTAGCAGTGGGCGGCGGCTCGGACGGCAACTTTACCGGAGGTATCGGTATCCCAACGCTTGACGGGTTGGGAGCTGTAGGCGACGGGGCCCACGCCGCGCACGAACACGTCATCGCCGCAGAATTGCCGCGTAGAGCGGCGCTGCTGGCCGGGTTGATTCAGGCGATTGAATAGATGGGCCGCTCGAGGACTTATTTTGACGCGTCCCTTGCGAAAAGCCTAGAATCTGCTTAGAAACTTGTTACCCGTTGCCTGACCGCTGACGCACCGGGCCGTGTTGAGGGAGGGTTTATGGAAGGTCTATTCCAGCCCATGCACTTATTGGTGATCCTGGTAATTGTTCTGCTGATATTTGGGCCGAAGAAGCTGGGTGACTTGGGCAAAGGGTTAGGGGAAGGCATTCGCAATTTCAAGTCGTCCATGAACGAAGGCAACAAGCCTGATACCACCACTACCACTGCCACGACGACACCGGCTCCTCCCACCACGACCACGCCGGAAGAGAAGAAGTAGCGGCCGGTGCCGCACTGTCAGCTTGATCTACAGCCATGTCTTTCCCGGAGCCGCTTCGGCGGCCCGCAATAGCCGATAGACGCGCGGCAGCGGCAATCCTACAACATTGAAATAGCACCCTTCGATGCGCTCTACCCAGCGCGAGGCCATGCCCTGTATAGCATAGGCGCCCGCCTTGTCCATCGGCTCACCGGTGCGGACGTAGGCCGCGATCTCGTCGTCTGAAAGTTGGCTGAACGTGACCTGTGTTACCTCGGCCTCGGCACGTTCGAATCCTGAGGCCGTCAGGCAGACGCCGGTAATCACCTGGTGGGTGCGGCCTGAGAGCAGGCGCAGCATACGGACTGCGTCATCAGCATCGGATGGCTTCTCCAGCAGGTGTCCGTCGACCACGACCACGGTGTCGGCGCCAAGCACGGCGTCTTCGGGATGACTCGCGAAAATGGCCAGAGCTTTGTCGCGCGCCAGCCGCTGCGCATAGTCGAGCGGCGTCTCCTTCGGCGACGGTTCTTCGCGCACATGAGCCGGCACGATGGTGAATGCAATCCAGGCATTGCGCAGAAGCTCGGCGCGGCGGGGCGAGGCGGAAGCAAGAATCAGCATGCTGCAGCTAACCGTGGCTTGATGGTTTCCAATCGCGCAGTCGCCGTGGCAACCCGCAGGTCATAATCGGCCTGGAGATTCATCCAGAATTGGGGTGTCATACCGAAATACTTGCCGAGCCGCAGTGCGAGGCTGGCGCTGATCCCACGCTCCTCGCGCACGACTTCATAGATTCCCGGACAGTGCAGTTCCTTGGCCAGCCGGTATGCGGTAATCTCCAGCGGCTCCATGAATTCCGTCCGCAAAATCTCGCCGGGATGGGCGGCGATGGTCGCTCGTTTCCGTCGTGGCATGTCGATGCTCCTTAGTGATAATCGGCTATCTCCACCTGGTGCGCGTTTCCCTCGCGCCATTCGAAGCACACCCGGTAGCGGTCATTAATGCGAATGCTGTATTGGTCCTTTCGATCGCCGCGTAGCCGCTCCAAACGATTTCCAGGGAGCAACGCCAGGTCGCCCAGGTCGCCAGCCGCGTTCAGCATCTGCAGTTTCTTAAGAGCAGGTCTGCGAAGGTCTACTGGAATGCGGCGCGCCGGTTCTTCTTTCCATAGCCGCTCTGTCTCAGCATCGCGGAAGCTCTTGATCATCCTTCAGTATACTAACGCCATGCATTAGTATCGTCAAGGATTAGTAGGCCGGCGGTTAGCTCGACCTTCAAGCGCCAGCTGGCAACAAGTGAGTGCCGCGAAACAAGATCCAGCATCGCGCGGTCGAGCCGCGCCTGCGTCAACAGACAAGGCGTCTTGCCTGTAGAATTAAAGCAGCGTCTCAGCTAGGTCGCATGGATCCCTCACTCATCCGCAATTTCGCCATCATCGCCCATATCGATCATGGGAAGAGCACGCTTGCCGATCGTCTGCTGGAGCTTACCGGCTCGCTGACGGCGCGCGAGATGGAAGCCCAGGTGCTGGACACGATGGACCTGGAGCGCGAGCGCGGCATCACCATCAAAGCGCATTCCGTCCGCATGATGTATCCGGCGGCCGACGGCAAAACGTATCAGCTTAACCTGATCGACACTCCCGGGCATGTGGACTTCAGCTATGAAGTCTCGCGCTCGCTGGCGTCTTGCGAGGGCGCGCTGCTGGTCGTCGATGCGTCGCAGGGCGTGGAAGCGCAGACGCTGGCCAATGCCTACATCGCCATCAACAACGGACTGGAGATCATTCCCGTCATCAACAAGATTGATTTGCCCAGCGCTGACATCGAGCGCACAAAGGAAATGATCGAGAGCGCGGTCGGGCTGGACGCGTCGAACGCGCTCGCCATCAGTGCCAAGACCGGGCAGGGAGTGCCCGAGGTGCTGGAAGCGGTCGTCAAGAGGATTCCGCCGCCGGTAGGCCGGGCAGCCAATCAGCTTCAGGCGCTGATCTTCGATTCGTGGTTCGATTCCTATCGCGGCGTGGTGGTGCTGGCGCGCGTTATTCAAGGAACGATCAGCAAAGGCCAGCGCATTCGCCTAATGTCGAATGGCCGCACCTTCGATGTGGAGACGCTCGGGGTGCTCACACCGAAGCCGGTGGAAGTGGAGTCCTTAAGCGCCGGCGAAGTGGGCTTCCTGACAGCGACCATCAAGACGGTTGCCGATTGCAAGATTGGCGACACCATCACCGACGACCATCATCCCGCGATCGAGCCGTTGCCCGGCTTTGAAGAGTTGAAGCCGATGGTCTTCGCCGGAATCTACACCGTAGACGCGCACGAGCACACCTTGCTGCGTGAGGCGCTGGAGAAGCTGCGGCTCAACGACTCGTCGTTTTTCTTCGAGCCTGAGAGTTCGGTTGCGCTGGGCTTCGGCTTCCGCTGCGGCTTTCTCGGCCTGCTGCACATGGAGATCATCCAGGAACGGCTGGAACGCGAGTATAACCTTGACCTGATCACCACCGCGCCCAGCGTGCGCTACAAGATCACGCTGACCGATGGCACGGTGACTGACGTGGACAATCCGTCGCGCTGGCCCGATCCCAGCGAGATCGCGAAGATTGAAGAGCCGGTGATCCTGGCGACGATCCTGACCAACGAGGAATACGTCGGAGGGATTCTGAAGCTGGTGGAAGACAAGCGCGGCAAGCAGAAGGCGTTTGAGTACGTCAGCTCCACGCGCGTGATGCTCACCTACGAGTTGCCGCTGAACGAGATCGTGATGGACTTCTATGACAAGTTGAAGACCGTCTCGCGCGGCTACGCTTCGTTGGATTATCACCTGACGGGCGCGTGGGAGTCGCCGATGGTGAAGCTGGACATACTTGTTTCCGGCGATCCCGTCGATGCGCTGTCGATCATCGTGCATAAAGACTTCGCGTACGATCGCGGGCGAGCGCTGGTATCGAAGATGAGGGAGCTGATTCCGCGGCAGATGTTTGAAGTGGCCATCCAGGCGGCGATCGGCGCCAAGGTGATCGCGCGCGAAACCGTGGCTGCAATGCGCAAGAACGTCATCGCCAAATGCTACGGCGGCGACATCAGCCGCAAGCGCAAGCTGCTGGAGAAGCAGAAGGAAGGCAAGAAGCGCATGAAACGCATCGGGCGAGTGGACATTCCGCAAGAGGCGTTTTTGGCGGTGTTGCGAGTGGGGGAAGACTAGAAGCTATGTGTTGCAACTGAAGACTCGCGGCGCTGAGCTCCGACACCGGTTTATCGGGGAGCTTTGAATTCTTGATCTCGGGTACGGAGGCTTTCAGGGAGAGAGGCGATATGAAATCGTACGTTTTCAAGGTAGTTGTCGAGGAGGATGAGACCGAGGATCGCGAGAAGGCTTATCACGCCTTTTGTCCGGCCCTCAGGGGATGCCATACGTGGGGCCGCACATACGACGAAGCCCTTGCGAACGCTCGGGAGGCGATCGAGCTTTACGTCGAAGACCTCCGCGAATCCGGACAAGCCGTGCCCGTCGATCCCGCACAGGGTGCGCTGGAGTGGCCCACCGCTGCGGTGGCCGTCAACTGTGGCTGAGTTCCCTCATGGCCTCACCGCGCGCGAGTTTATCCAGGCGCTTCACACCGATGGATTTCGTCTCACGCGCACGCGGGGCAGCCACCGCATCTATCGGCACACCGACGGGCGCCGGTTGGTTGTTGCTTATCACCGTCTTGGCGATACGTTTCCGATTGGAACACTGAAAGCCATGATTGAGGATATTGGCTGGTCCGAGGCCGATCTCCGCCGACTAGGTTTGGTGGGATAGGGATATCTGAAGAGCGCGTCCTAACAATCGGCGCATCCGCCGCTGGGCACCGGTCCGGTCACGCGAACGGAAAGAAAATTCTATGAAGAAGCCGAATGAGCGCGGAAGTCGCGACGATATGCGACCGGAGTATGATTTCGCATCCCTGAGCGGCGGAATACGCGCTAAGCATTACCAGAAATATCGAAAGGGCTCGAACGTTGTCCTGCTCCAGCCGGACGTAGCTGAAGCGTTTCCCAGCGAAGAAGCGGTCAACGAAGCATTGCGTGGTGTTCTCAAGACAACGCGCGCGGTGCGACAGACTGGTGGTCTTTCCGATCACACCCTGCAACCCGCCACCCATGCCTCGAAACGCTCTCGTACCTGACATCAAGGGTCTTCGTTTCGTGCGGGCCAAGTGCTACGGCGGCGACATCAGCCGCAAGCGCGGTGCGACTATTTCTTTGGACCTTCCGGGAAGAGCAGATCAAACTGCAACCGCATGCTCCAAGGTGAACTTCCTGCGGGATAGAGTGCGTTACCGTAGAACTGCGCGGTGACGTTAATCGGCTGCGAGCCCATCTTAGTGATCCTGCCGATGCCGCCGCCGACCGGCACGAGCCAAACGTTGCCGCTCGCTGCTCTCCAGTTGGCTTGGAGGATGGGCGAGGTCGCGACGTACCATCCCTTCTTCATCTGGTAGGTGACGAACGCTTGCAACTGCATCAGGTTTACGGGCGGACGGCTGCCAGAGCCGGCGACTGACCACACATTGTTGACAAGGGCACCTATCGTCCAATGTCCTGGCTGAGATAACGCCAGCACCGACGGCCCCATGCTGAACTTGCCTTGCCCGAGGAGGTTGTTGGTTGCGGTGGGGATGACAAGCGCAGGGCCGATGCCCCATATCAACTTGCGATCACCGCGCGGTGCGAGGAAGAAAGTTTGCGTCGTGTCGCCTAGTCCGAATTCGCCGCCGGAGTTCTGGTTCGCATACGGCTGCCAGCTGACCGGCAGGATGGTGCGGCTCTTGAGCATCCAATGCTCGTTCAGGTTGACGGGGATGACCGGCTGAATATCCAGTACGTTCTGGGTGCGATCATAGGGCCCGTACTCGAAGTTGGTGTTGTTCTGCAAAGGAAGCGTGATGAGTTCGGATACCGGATTCTGTACATCCTTTTCCAGTTTCGCCTCGGCCGCGGCGGCTGCGTCATCGGATGTGGACGTTGGCTGAGCAGACGGCGCGCCTGCCGCTGAGTTCTGCGCCCACAGCGAGAGACTGAAGAGCGCAACCGACGCTAACGCCCGCAGCGTACTGCGCGGCATTTCCCATTGCGGCGGCAAGCGCAAATCCATCGACGGCTCCTTTGCTCGTTTACAAAGAAAAGCCAAGCATTCGCTGCCATCCCGTACTTGTTCAGGTGGGCTTGCCGACCGCGGTCGAGCGGCGGGAATGTTAGCGTAGTCCTGTAGAGGCTTCGCTGCGAGAGGATTGTACTATGGCGTCCGCGAATGGGCGTCCGCTGGGAAAGCAGGTCCCTCCGCTCGGACTGAAGTCCTCGGTCGGGATGACAATTTTTATGGGAATGCCGCTTCGGCGCGCCTGAAGGCGCGCCCCTTCAAAACCTCTGTGGCTCTGTGGCTCTGTGGCTCTGTGGTTGAATTTCACAGAATGTAACGCGACAGATCCTGGTCCTTCACGATGTCGGTTAGCGTGTTGCGGACGTAGTCGGCGTCGATAACGACGTGCTTCTCCTTCATGTCGGGCGCTTCGAAGCTGATCACGTCCAGCACCTTTTCCATGATGGTATGCAGACGGCGCGCACCGATGTTCTCCGTGCCTTCGTTTACGCGGAACGCGAAGTTGGCAACCTCGGCCAGCGCTTCCGGAGTGAACTCCAGGCGGAGCCCTTCGGTGTCGAGCAAGGCGATGTACTGCTTGGTGAGCGATGACTTCGGCTCGGTGAGGATCTTGATGAAGTCTTCGACCGTCAGCGATTGCA
>Ga0187857_10002730_pt1 | contig 15284 bp, 13 predicted proteins | sample June2016WEW_8_10_FD_132984 | JGI IMG/M metagenome (GOLD analysis project Ga0187857, IMG submission 132984) | Peatland microbial communities from SPRUCE experiment site at the Marcell Experimental Forest, Minnesota, USA - June2016WEW_8_100 | ecosystem: Environmental > Terrestrial > Soil >...
CAACACCCGCTCGATCGATCGAACCGGCGGCACGTGGCTGCACACATCTCGGACGAATGCCCGGAAGATGAAGGCCGGCAAGCTGCCCGCCCACATCCCTCCGGACCGGCTCAGGCAACTCGAGGTCACGGACGGCGTCTACGACTTCACGCCCGTAGTCCTCGAGAACATCGACCGCCTCGGCCTGGACTACCTGGTCCCGATCGGCGGCGACGACACCCTGAGCTTCAGCCAGGTCCTGGCCGACAACGGCGTCAAGCTGGTGGCCGTGCCCAAGACGATGGACAACGACGTCCAGGGCACCGAGTACTGCATTGGCTTCTCGACCGCGATCACGCGGGCCAAGGACGCGATCAACCGCCAGCGAACCACCCTCGGCTCGCATGAGCGGATCGGCGTCTTCCGCATCTTCGGCCGAGATGCGGGTTTCACGGCCCTGTACACGGCATACGTGACCTCGGCCCGCTGCCTCATCCCCGAGTTCAGGTTCGACCTGGACCGCCTCGTGAAGCTCCTGGTCGAGGACAAGAACAACAACCCGAGCCGGTACTCGTTTGCAATAGCGGCCGAAGGCGCGACGTGGGAGGGTGGCGAGATCTCCGAGTACGGCCCTGCCGACTCATTCGGGCACAAGCACAAGCAGAACATCGCCGAGGTCCTGGCATCCGAGATCCAGGCCCGCTCCGGTCACGAGACCCTTGCCAGCGAGCTGACCTACGACCTTCGCTCGGGTGACCCCGACGCGGTCGACGCCCTCGTCGGCATTACCTTCGCCAACGTCGCCATGAACCTGATCGCCGACGGCGTCAGCGGCCGCATGGTCGCCATCCGCGGCGGCAAGTACAGCCACTCGCCTCTTCCGGACCCCGGCCTGGGCCCACGCTCGGTCGATGTCGCAACCATGTACAACGTCGATCGCTATCGCCCGATCTACACCGACCGGATGGGCCTGCCGCTCCTGCTCGGCATCCCGGTTCCGGAGGATCCGTCCCTCCTCTAGCTGAACGTTGGCGGAAACCCGAAGTCCTTGACATTCGCCCGTGGCCTTCGCCGATCCGCCGACGAGTGAATCGGGGTGCGTTTGACATCACGGCCCAGGCAAGGCACGGTTCACGAGTGACGACGTCATCGTCTTCGGCGCCTCTCCTCAACGGTCGCGACCTGCTGCTGGCCAATGGCCTTTCCGTCGAGGGCCCGATCCTGTGGGGCAGGCCAGCGAGCGGCAGCAGCCCGGGCGTCTTCATCGTCGAGCTGCCGGCGCCCCAGCCCAGGGTCTCGATCGATCCGGATGCCATTCGCGAATGGCTGGGCCGTGCCCCCGACCTGCGCCTGGACGGCAAGCGCCCAACAGTCGCCGAGCTTCAGTCGCGCCTGGCTTCGTTCTGGCTGCCCGGGCAGGCGATCCTGTACATCGGCTCGAGCCAGAAGTCCGTCTCGGCCCGACTGGCCGCCATGTACAGGACACCCCTCGGGGAGAGGCGGCCGCAGCCGTCCGGCTACTGGATCAAGACGCTCCGCGATGTCGGCAAGACCCGGATCTGGTGGGCCGTCACGACTGACCCGGAACTGTACGAGGACGCTCTGCTCGAGGCCTTCACGAAGACGACCGGCGAGCTGCCCTACGCGGTTCTCTCGACGCCCGGCGGAAAGAGCCGCGATCACGGCCTTACCGCGCCGCTGCATGACGACGAGGCCGCCCGACCGGCCCGGATCGCGAGGGTCACGCCCCTGCCCAACGCCGACGAAGGCGAGATGGCGCTGAGCAGCTCAGCGTTCCGGACTCCGGCCACCAGGCCGGCTTCGCTGGCTAAACCGGCCCGCGCCAGGGCGGCGCCCCGCAAGACCTCGAAGCCGGAGCCACTCAGGACCGGACCGTCGGCGATCGAGACACCGGTGATCCGACGGTCGTCGAAGGGGGCGTCCGGCGCGAGCCAGGCCGTCGGTTCGGCCGGTGGCCCAACGCACCTGACGGCCGAGGGACTGGAGGCCCTGCACGTCGAGCTCGAGGAGCTGACGACGCGTCGTCGGCCAGAGGTAATCGGCCGTATCAAGGCCGCCCGCGAACTGGGCGACCTGAGCGAGAACGCCGACTACGAGGCTGCCCGCAAGGAGCAGTCGTTCCTCGAGGGCCGCGTGCAGCAGCTCGAGCAGATGATCAAGTCGGCGGTGGTGATCGAGGCGAGTTCCCAGGGCGGCAGCGAGGTCGTCCTGGGTTCGACCGTGGTGGTCGAGACCGCAAAGCATGGCGAGGAGACGTTCACGATCGTGGGTTCCGCGGAAGCCGACGCAGCAAGCGGCAAGATCAGCTTCACCTCGCCGATCGGGCGGGCGCTGATGGGCCGGCACCCCGGCGAGACCGTCAGCATCCAGGTGCCCTCGGGCACGGTCGACTACAGGGTCGTCGAGGTCTGCTAGAGAGAACGGGCGGCGCGGAAGGCCCGGGGCGACTCAGCCGGCCCGGTCTGAATCCTCGCCCTGTCGCGCCATCCCCCCGCGGGACGGCGCCCTAGGAATTCGAAGCTACGAAGACCGGGACGTCCCCGACCGAAAGGACTTTGTCGGGACCCAGTTCGGCCCGGCTGCCGGCGACTACAAGGGAGACGCTCACGTCTCCGCCGGCCACGAGCATTGGCGTCCCGAGAGCGACCCGCCCGTCGACCACGATGTCCCTCTGGAGAGTGGCGCCGTCGAAGCTCGGCGTCCCGTCGCCGTACACGAGCAGCTGGTTCATCGCGTGAGCCGGGTCGATCGCATCGGCCGGCAGGCCCAGTCGTGTTGGATCGATCACCTGCCATGCTGTCAAGCCCAGCTGCTCGACGAGGACGTGGAATCCGCCGTTGCTCGGAATCGCATCGACGATCGGCAGCGAGCCGCTGAACCGAACGACGACGCGCGGCGTATTCGACCAGCCGGCCAGTCCGAACTCGTCGAACGAAACGTCGACCAGGGAGTCGGCCTCGGACCGGATATCGACCGGCAACGCGACGATCCACCGGTCGGCCGCCGAGGGAATCGAGGCGAGCTTGTCCGAGATCAACTTGGACACCACCGGGCCCGTCAGGACGATGCCGCCCGTTTCGGCACTCGAACCGTCGGCCTGACCCATGGTAACGAGGGGCATGAACTGGCCCGCGTACGAGCCGGCCTTGAGGCCGTACTTGTTCGACGCGAGAGCCCAGTAGGTGGCCTTGCCCTGCTGGATCCTGACCTCGAGGCCGGGCAGAAGCGTCACCGGGATGGTCGACCCATCGGCGGCGTTGTAGACAAAGCCGTCACCTTCTTGAACGAAACCGGCGGCACCGGTAGTTGGACCGGCCGAGGACGAAGGCGATGCCGAAGCGCTCGGCGCGGGACTGGTGGGACGGACGGCGACCGAGGGGGTCGACCGAACGGGCGTCTGCGAGGGGCCGGCCGAATGAGAGCCGGGTGGGCTTGACGAGGTTCCCGAGCCGCCGGCCGTGGCCCCGCCGCCGGCGACGAAGCCAGAGTCGAGGACCAGCGCCGCGATGCCGATTCCGATCATGACGACGGCAACTCCGGCCAGGACCGCGACGACGCGCCGTTTCGGTTCCATCGGCTGGCAACTCCGCCTGCAGGGACTCGGTTGCAGTCTAGCGACGTCGGCGCAAAGGCACGGGCGTCAACGGGGCCGAATGGCCCACGCCCGCCGACCTGATGGCACTGCCCGCGCCACAGGTCCGAAGGCATGCTCGCATCATGGATGAGTACGCCGCCGTCATTGCCACACTCAACCACACGTGGTTCGGAGCCGAACTCTCGCCCGAGACACAGCAACGCCTGGCCAGGCTGGGCGAACTACAGGACTTCGAGGCGGACGAGGTGATCCTGCGGGAGGGCGACGACGCCCGGGAGATGGGCATCCTCCTCTCCGGGCGGCTGGCCCTGCAGACGCTCGTCCCCGAGCGGGGGCCGGTCACGATCCTGAGCGTCGAGCCGGGCGACATCTTCGGCTGGTCTGCCGTCCTGGCCGACACCAAGGCCCAGTCTACGGTCGTGGCCACCCAGGTCAGCAAGGCCCTCGTGATCGAAGGCACGACGCTTCGGGCGGCCCTCAAGGAGGACCACGCCCTCGCCGCGAGTCTGTACCCGCAAGTCCTCAAGGCGGTGGCCCGGCGCCTCAGATCCACGCGGCTGCAGCTTCTCGATCTGTTCGCCGGCTGACGGTCGGCCCGAGCCCGTATCTCGCTCGTCTCCCCAGGAGGATACCGGAGCCGTGATCACCAGCCCCGCGCAAGACCAGGCGGCCGCGGCCAGCCAGTGCTTCCTCGCCCGCGAGGACCTCGGCGCCCTGATCGACGCCGTCCGCGACAGCGGTCGGCGTCTCGTCGGCCCTACCGTCCGTGAAGGTGCCATCGTCTACGACGAGATCCAGACGGCGGCCGATCTGCCGGTAGGCTGGCGGGACGAGCAATCCGCGGGTCACTATCGGTTGGAGCGCAGCACGGACGATCGGGTCTTTGGCTACACGGTCGGGCCGACTCCATGGAAGAGGTTCACCTTCCCGCCCAACCTGACGATAGCCCGGGCCCATCGAACCAACACCTTCGGTTTCGACCAGCCCGTGCCGGACGCTCCCCCGGTGGCCTTCCTGGGAGTCCGAGCCTGCGAGCTCGCGGCCCTCGCCGTTCAGGATCGGGTCTTCCTGGGAGGCCAGTTCACCGACGAGGACTACCGGGCTCGACGGAGCGCGGCCTTCATCATCGCCGTCCAGTGCACAACGTCGTCGAGCACATGCTTCTGCACCTCGATGGGCACCGGGCCGGAGGTGCACGGCGGCTACGACATCCTCCTGACCGAGATCGACGGGGGCTTCGTCATCCAGGCAGGATCGACGGCTGGCGCTGCCGTCGTTGCCAAGTTGCCGACGCGCCGTCCCTCCCACGCCGAGACCGGGGCGGCGGTAGACAACGTCGAGGCGGTCCGGACCGGGATGGGCGAGCCGCTGCCGATGGCCGGCGTGGGCGATCGACTCAAGCTGCAGCTCGACCATCCGCGCTGGGCCCAGGTCGCCGAACGATGCGTCGAGTGCGGCAACTGCACCATGGCCTGCCCGACATGCTTCTGCACCTCGGTCGTCGAGAGGTCCGACCTGGACGGCAAGTCGTGCACAACCGAACGGCAGTGGGACACCTGCTTCGACGTCGGCTTTGCAAAGGTGGCCGGCGGCGATTTCCGAGCCCGACCTCGCGACCGGTACCGCCAGTGGCTGACCCACAAGTTCTCGACGTGGTGGGACCAGTTCGGCAGCTCCGGTTGCGTCGGCTGCGGTCGGTGCATCACCTGGTGCCCGGTCCGGATCGACGTTCGCGAGGAACTCTCAGCCATCGCGCCCCCCGTCGCACCGATCGCCCGGCCGGTGGCGGTGGAGCCGGTCGCCGCCAGCCCGGGCAGCTATTCCATCGCCCGAGTGGCGTCCATCCGGTCGGAGACGGGGGACACCGCCACGCTCACGCTGACGGACCTCGACCCGGCGTTCCTGGCCGGCCGGCCGGGCCAGTTCGTGATGGTCGCGCTGCCGGCCTTCCCGGCCGTGCCGATATCGATGTCGCGCTTCCGGGCCAACGCGATCGAGCTCACGATTCGGGCAGTAGGTCCCACGTCCACGGCCCTTGTGAACCTGCACCCCGGCGCCAGGGTGGGCCTGCGCGGGCCACTCGGGACATTCTGGCCCATGCAGGAGGCGTACGGCCGGCATGCCGTCGTCGTCGCCGGTGGCGTCGGCCTGCCGCCACTCCGCGGCCTGGTGGATGCGCTGGTAGCCAACCACGACCGCTTCGAGTCGGTCTCGCTCTTCTACGGCTCACGCACGCCGGAGGATCAGCTCTATTGCGACGACCTGGAGGCCTGGTCCGCGAGCAAGGCCATCGACGTCACCGTCACGGTGGACCGGGCCGGTCCCGATTGGAAGGGACGGGTCGGCGTAGTCACCACCCTCTTCGACATGATCTCCTGGGATTGCACCAAGGTCACAGCCTTCGTCGTGGGACCGGAGCGGATGATGCAGGCCTCCGTCCAGGGTCTCCTCTCCAAGGGCGTCCCGGGCGACCGAATCCACGTCTCGATGGAACGCCACATGGAGTGCGGCATCGGGCTGTGCGGGCACTGCCAGATGGGGGGCCGCTTCGTCTGCAAGGACGGCCCGGTCTTCCGGCTCAACGACCTCGGCGCCATGTTCAACCGCGAGGGAATCTGATGGCCACCACGGGCAGAACCGTACGACCGCGAGTCGCCGTCGCCAAGTTCGCTTCCTGCGACGGCTGCCAGCTCACTCTTCTCGACCTCGAAGACCAGCTGCTCGAGATCGTCTCGCGATTCGACATCGTCGAGTTCCCCGAGGCCACATCGCGCCGGTCGCCGGGTCCCTACGACATCGTCTTCGTCGAGGGTTCCATCAGTGCGCGGGAGCACATCGACCAGGTCAAGGAACTGCGCAAGCAGGCCCGTGTGCTGGTCACGATCGGGGCCTGCGCCACGGCCGGCGGCATCCAGGCAGTGCGCAACTGGGCCGACCACGACGCCTATCGCGCGTCGGTCTACGCCCACCCCGAGTGGATCGAATCGCTGGCCACGGCAACCGCTGTAGCCGACCACGTCAAGGTGGACGCGGAGCTGCGGGGCTGCCCGATCGACGGCGGGCAACTGACCGAGCTGCTCACGTCGGTCCTCGTGGGACGTCGACCCCAGATCCGCGACGAGGCGGTCTGCCGCGAGTGCAAGCGCAAGGGCATCGTCTGCATCGTCGTCGCCAGGGGCGAAGCGTGCATGGGCCCGGTCACGACGTCCGGATGCAACGCCCTGTGCCCCACCTACGGCCGAGGCTGCTACGGGTGCTTCGGGCCGCGTACCAATGCCAACGCGAAGAGCTGGAGCACCGGGCTGCTCAGATCGGGCCGCCCGCCGGAGGAGGTCTGGCGGCTGTTCGCCGGTTTCACCGGTTACGCCGAGCCGTTCCGAACGGTCGTCACCGAGCTGGGCAAGGCCAGGGGCTAGGGCGACCGGAGTTCCGGCCCACCAACGCGATCCGCTCGAAATGCTTCCTGCCACCAACCGCGATCGCTTCGGCGGGAATCTGCTCCGCGGTCGAGCGCGGAAACAGGCGCGCCGATTCGGCGCGGTCGTGTCACCATGCAACCATGACTGAGCCGGTCGATCCTGCAGCGCCCAGGATGCCTGAAGCCCCCGCCGCTTCCGTTCGCCGGCATCGCCGGCGCCAGCCCACGGCCGAGTCTTCAATTATCCGCCATCCGGACTACCAGCCCGCGCGGCCGACCAAGGTCGCAATCGTCGGCGTCGGCCTGGTGGGCTCCACATTCGCCTACACTCTGCTGCTCTCCGGCATCGTCTCGGAGATCGTCCTGATCGACGTCAACGGCGAGCGCGCCGAGGGCGAGGCGATGGATCTGAACCACGCCGTGCCCTTCGCCCACCCGACGAAGATCTGTGCCGGCTCCTACGCCGACTGCCAGGGGGCCGCCATCACCATCATCGCCGCGGGCGTTGGTCAGCGGCCCGGCGAGACCAGGCTCGAGCTCGTCCGCCGGAACGCGGCGATCTTCGCCCAGATCGTTCCCGAGGTTGCCCGGGCCAATCCCGAGGGGATCATCGTCGTCGCCACTAACCCCGTGGATGTTCTGACTTACCTGACCCTGGAGCTGGCCGGATTGCCCGCCAACCGCGTCTTCGGCTCCGGAACGATCCTGGACACGGCCCGCTTCCGCTACATGCTCAGCGAGCACCTCGGCGTCGACCCGCGCAGCGTCCACGCTTTCATCATCGGCGAGCACGGTGACAGCGAGGTCCCGGTCTGGTCGCTCGCCAACGTGGCCGGGATGCGACTGCCGTCCTTCTGCGCGGAGAACGGGATCCCGCTCAGCCCGGAAACCATGGAGCGCATCTTCCGCCAGACCCGCGATGCCGCCTACGAGATCATCAGCCGCAAGGGCGCCACCTACTATGCGGTCGCCGCCGGCCTGCTGCGGGTCACCGAGGCGATCCTGCGAGACCAGAACACGGTTCTCTCGATCTCGAGCCTGGTCACGGACTACTACGGCATCGACAACGTATGCCTGAGTCTGCCAACCGTGCTGGGCCGGCACGGCATCGAACGCGTCCTGCGCCTGGATCTGAGCCCGCACGAGGCGCGAGGCGTCCGCAAGTCGGCCGCGGTGTTGCGCCAGACGATCGACTCGCTCAAGGAGACGACGCTGACGGCGGGAGCCCCGCAGCCGTAAGCGCTCCGCGCACCGCCGTAGCTGGCCCGAGCAGAGCCGGCCTGGGATCGCGCCTACCTCGGAAGAGGGTGCTCCTCGAGGGGCACATCCCAGTGGGCTTCGATCAGCTCGAACCGGCGCCGCTCCTCGCGGGCCAGCTTGTCGGCGTCCGGATAGAGGCGGGCGACGATCGCCGGGTCGGTGTGCTCCTCCATCGCGGCCCAGTCTCGATACGTGATCTCCACCTCGAAGGTCCAGTCACCTCGGCCGTCGCCGTGGAAGCGGGGCAGGTAGGCGCGCACGCCGAGCATCCGCCCCGACTCCAGCTGGGCGCGCAGCAGCGGCCAGTGGTTTCGTTCGAACAGCTCGACGAACTCGTCCTGGAAGCCCCACCGAATGGTGTAGAAGTACTGGACGGTCACCGGATTGGCCATATCGAACTCCTCCTCCCGGCCGGCGGCGCCGGGCTTCGAGAACATGCACTCGCAGCCTCGCAACCGATCCCGGGCAGCGCCCGCCAGCCTACACGCTCCGGCCGGGCCTCGCCTGAGGGCGACGATCAGGCGCATCGACAAGGCCCGGGATCCGAATATCGCGAACCGCGCGAGGCCGCGTCCCGGTCGGGCGCCGCGTCCCGGGCGTGCGGGCGGAAGCGTCCCGGGCGGCCGAGGCCTTCCGGCAGCGTCCGGAACACCCTTCGGCACCACGTCCAGGTGCCCGCCGGCACTCCGGCACCGGCTCTCCGTCGTCGATGCTTCAGCGACAACCCGATCTCGCCCACACCGGCACCGAGGTCGTGGCCGAGCCACCAACCATCTGCGCAGGCTAGACGAGACATGGCCAGCATCCTTCCCCCGCGTTCGCCCGACTTGCCCGCCCCCCGGCGGACCCCGCTTCAGCAGCGCCTCGAAGGGCTCGACGGCACCCACGCGGCTGCACCCCAGCTGGGCTTCATGCTCGCCGGCGCCCAATGGCGCGACTCCTGGCTGCACGGCTTCCGCAGCCCGTACCTGGTCATGGAGGTCATTCTCCTCGGGCTCGCCGGCGGTCTGCTGGTGTCGATACTCAACCTGGACGTGAAGCGCGCCTGGGTGCCCGCAGTGCTCCTTGTCGTGGACGCGGCAGGCAGCCTGATCCTGCTCGCCCGGATGCGCCGGGCCGCAATCGCACTCGGCGACGACGTCCGCTTCTGGCATCGCGAAATAGTTCGAGCGGAGCGCGAGCTACCGCCGGAACGCCGCGTGTTCACTCGCTTCAAGCTGCTGCAGCGTTCGCGCACTCACGCCGACACCGACGTGCTTGCCGAGCTGGCCCTGGCAGAGAATGGCCTCGATGAGGCCGGCCTGGACCGGCTGATCGAACCGTTCAACCTGAGCGCGACGCGCCGGCTGATCGAGAACCGCGTTCCGGCCCTGATCGCCGTGCTGTGGGTCTCGTGGGTCATCGCCGGCGTCGGCGCCCTCTACCTGCGCGCCACGGGCGTCATTCCGTGAGGACGTCCCGGGGAGCCAGGGTGCGCTCGTCCGTGACGGCGGACTGCCCGGGACCGCCGGATCCGCTCGAGTAGACACGCCTGATGCCCGTCACGAGTCGCCGCAACGACCGGACGCGGGCTCTGTTGAACGAGACCGAGATGGTGGCACGCCTGACGTTCAGGCGATCGGCGACCTCCGATTGCCGCAGGTCTTCCAGCACGGCCATTCGGGCCACCGTGCGCTGCCGCTCGGTCAGGCCGTCCAGGACATCGACCAGGGCCGGCGCGAGGTCGCCCAGCAGCGCATCTACGTCGGGGCGACCCGTCGACAGGACCAGCCTCTCGTGACCGGCACGCGCCCCGTCGATGACCCGGCGAGCCTCGACGAAGACCGGTCCCGTGCGCTGCGTGGCGGGGACGCCTCCCCCATCGGGGTCGGCGGCCGCCTCCCCTCGAACTGCGACCCATCGCATGCGCCGCGCTCCCGGTCCGAGAGCCGCGTTTAGGACGGCGGTTAAGGGATCGGCCTCCGGCGCGAGCAGCCCCTGGATCTCACCGTCCCGGGTGAACCCGAAGGGCGCCAGTCGCTCCTGCCCGTAGATCTCGTCCAGCGCGGCCGCAAGATCGCGCAGCCAGGCGGCCGAGCCGGCGCCCTCGCGCCGCGATCGAACTACCTCGCCCAACAGAACCAGTCCCCTGCAACCCGCCATCCGGCAGAGGCTAACGCCGACGTAGTTAGCCTTCAATGGCTATCTCGTCCGCAGATCGGCGGTGACGGCCGACCTGGAGGTCAAGGGGCGCAACGTCGCGCTGCGCGAGGTGACCGGGACGCCCAGGGCCTGTCGAACCCCCGAGGGGCTATCCTGATCGGGTGACGGACGATAGCCGCGCCCCGGGCCGGCCGGGCGCCTCCACCTCCGCGATACCCCGGAACCCGGGGCGCCGCGATCTGGGCCTGCGGGCCTCGATGGTCTTCCCGAACCACGAGATCGTGGAGCGCTACTACGTCCCGCTGATCTACACGGCGTGCCGGACTTGCTATTCCGAGCTGGCGCCGGACGACATCTTCGAGCGGGCGGTCGACGGTCGAATCCCGCCGGAAAAGCAGCGTGAGTTGATAGGGCGGGTCATTGAGTCCGGCCACGGCAGCACCATCGAGCACGTCGTCTTCACCTTCGCCATCTCCGGCGTCAGTCGCACTCTCAGTCACCAGCTCGTCCGCCACCGGGTGGGCGTGGCCTTCGACCAGCAGAGCCAGCGCTACGTGTCGTACAAGAAGGGCGTCTCGACGATGCTGCCCGGCACGATTGCCGAGGCCGACCCGTTATTGCTGGAGCGCTACGAGGACCAGGTCGAGGGCGCGCTGGAGCTGTACAGCGAACTGGTCGAGGCCGGCATCCCCGGTGAGGATGCGCGCTTCGTTTTTCCAAACGCGACACGCACGAACCTGGTCATGACCGCCAACCTCAGGGCCCTGATTCACATGTCCGGGCTGCGGCTGTGCACGATGGCGCAGTGGGAGATTCGAAGGCTCTTCCAGTTGATTCGCCACGAGGTATTCGTCGCCAGCCCGTTCCTGGGCAGCTTTCTGGCCCCGAAATGCGTGCCCCTCGGCTACTGCGATGAGGCCGCGAACCGGGACGGGCATTGTCCGATCAGACCGCACAAGGACAGAGTGTTGGGCGCCTGGGCCGAGAAGGCCCGCGCTGACCGCCCGGCCAAGCCCGATTCGATCGTGTAGACGGTCCTCGCTTGCACGGCCGGACCCGGTCGGCAGCCCCACGAGAACTCCCAGGCGGTACGTCTGGGGGCCGGTCCCCGTACCTCTACGGGGTGTCTATGCGAAACACTCCACCCATGATTCGCCTCACGGGCAGGCACCATCCGCAGGCCCGGGGATCCGCGACCATGATTCGCAGTCCCAAGCCGGGAGTCGCGGGCCTGAGAGTGGCATCGACGTAGTAACCTGAACTGGTAGACCCCGGCGTCCGGCCGGGGCCCCGGTAGAGCTGACAAACGGGGAGATCGTCGTGAACGAGACGTCGGAACGTCATAGAAACCGGTTCATGGCGGACCTCACGCAGGCCATGCGTTCGACCGCCGAGACGGCGCGGCAGGGGGCGATCGATCAGTGCGAAACGGACGCGAAGTCGTACGAGGAACAACTGCTAGCGGGATCGGACCACCAGACCGTCTCGCTGCGCAACGCTGCCGAGGCCGACGTTAGCTCCATCAACGACTGGGCGGCGTCCGAGATGGAGCGGATTCGCGTCGAGACTGAGCGGCGGATTGCGCGCCGACGGGAGCTTCTCGAACAAGAACTGCAGGACCACGCAGCCTCGACCCAGGTCGAAATCGCTGGCGTCCGGAAGCAAGTCTCGGACTATGAAGCGCAGGTCAGCGCCTTCTTCGAGCGACTGCTCCAGGAGTCCGATCCCACGGTCTTCGCCGCCATGGCCGCCCAGATGCCAGACCCGCCGCTTTTTGGAGGGGTCGACCAAGGCGGCGTCGCGCCGGACCTTCCGGGGCAACCCCAGGAGACGACTCAGTCAGGCGTCGAGGCATCCCCCGAGGGCTCGGCAACGGTCGAAGAGCCGGCGGTCGAAGAGCCGGCGGTCGAAGAGCCGGCGGTCGAAGAGCCGGCGGTCGAAGAGCCGGCGGTCGAAGAGCCGGCGATCGAAGAGCCGGCGGTCGAAGGGCCGGTGGTCGAAGGGCCGGTGGTCGAAGAGCCGGTGGCCGAAGAGCCGGTGGTCGAAGCGGTAGACGAGTCGGCCCTTGTCGGCGGTCGAGAGGCCCCGCTCAAGACAACGGCGATCCAGTCCACGCAGGTCGTCGTCGTCGGACTCGTCAGCGTAGTCAGCGTTGCCACCTTCAAGCGACAGCTTGGCCGTCTGGCCGGCGTGAAGAACGTGGGCGTCTCGTCCGGACCCGACGGCGAGTTCATCTTTGCCGTCAGCCACAGCTCGGACACCTCTCTGGGTTCGCTCATTCCGACTTTGCCAGGGTTCCAGGCGCGTGTCATGAACGAGCGCGAGGGCATGCTCAACGTCTCCGCCCACGACCCTGAGGCCGAAGGCTAGACTTCACCGGACGGTCCTCGTGCCATTGGGAGCTTCCGTCGCGTGCCTCGCTCAGCAGTCGCCATTTCTCTGCCGCAGGCTGAATCTGCCGGGGTAGGCGCGGAGCTCACGGAAGCCGGCTACGAGCCAATCGAGGCCCGGACTGCGAAGGATCTCGAGGGCCTTCTGCGCCGTCGCCGCGACATCGGCCTGGCCATCCTCGACGGCGAGAGCGACCCAAACCGGCTGCCGGAGATGTACTCGATCCTCCATCAAGGCGATCGCGACATCCCGGCCCTGATAGTCGTCGCGGCGCAGGCCCTCGACCGGATGAACCTGGCGGGCAAGGCCGGCGTCAACGACGAGTACTTCAGCCGACCATACTCGCCCGAGTCGCTGCGGTGGCGGGTCGAAGCCATGCTGATCCGGGCCGAAGCCCCCTCCGACGACGAGGCGAGCCGGGTCATCCAGGGCGTTTCGACCAGCGAGCCACCCCTCGAGGATCACCGCGGCCAGATGATCGTCGTCTTCAATCCCAAAGGTGGTGTCGGCAAGACGACGATCGCCATCAACATGGCGGCTTGGCTGCAAATCCGAAAGGCGCAGCGGGTTCTGCTGGTCGATTGCGATATGGTCACCGGTCACATCGCCTCGTCCCTCGGAATGGAGAACGTCCGAACAGTCGCCGACGCCTGGACCGAAAACCTCGACACCGCCGCGACCGAGGTATTCGCGGATATCGCGGCACGGCACCAGAACGGGGTCTCGGTCCTGGTCATTGCCGAGTCCCCTCTCCACGCCGAGGCCCTCGATCCGGGGCGCGTCGCCGAGGAAATCACGGCCGCCTGTCGCGTCTACGACTGGGTCATCGTCGACATGCACCCGGACTACGGGCCCCTCAACCAGGCCATCTTCGAGCGCGCCGACAGGATAGTCGTGCCGGTCACGCCGGACGTCCCCGCGATCCGGGCTGCCGTCCAGTTTCGCGAGGTCGCCATCGAACTCGGGATCCACAACCGCCTGGCCATCGTCGTGAATCGCGCCAACAGCGGCACATCGGTCGCCAACATGGAGCGGACCGTGGGTTTGCCGGCGCTGGCCGAGGTCCGGTCCGCGGGCCTGACCTTCGTTCGATCGGCAAACGAGGGTCGCTCGGCCGTGGAGCGTTTCCCCAAGGAGAAGGTCATCGAGGACATCCGGACGCTGTGCGATCGGATAATGGCCTCTGGCGATCCCGGGGTGGCCACGTCGGGCAAGGGCTTTCTCAGCATCTTTCGCGGCGGGCGCAACACGAGCGCGTCGCTGCGCGCTTCCTAGACGACGCTACGCCCGCGACCCCAAACCCCCGTCCGGGTCGGCATCGGTCGTGCGACCGGCCGTTGAGCCGCCGGGCTCGGCGGAAACGCCGGGCTCCGAGGTCGCTCCACCTTGTGCCGAGGCGTCCGCGTCGCCGGCTTTGTCCGGGGGCGGCGTGCCGTTCCGGACCGGTGATTGGGTGATGATCGCGCGCTGAGGCTGCGGGATCTCGACGCCACTCGCCAGAAATGCGGCCAGCACGCGCTTGCGCAGCTCGCCAGCGACGGCCCACTGTTCGGACGCTCGGACCTTACCGATGATCCTGAGAGTCACGCCCAGCTCACCGAGGGCCGAGACCTGATCCACGTGGGGCGCCTCGAGGATTCGGGGCCCGAAGTCCTCGTCGCTAGCCAGCCCCCGGCCGACACGATCGACCACGGCGATCGCCTGGTCGATGTCGGTGTCGTAGGCGACCTGGACGTCCTGGTTCACCAGGGCGAAGACACGGGTGAAGTTCGAGGCCACCGTGACCTCGCCGTTGGGCACGGTGTGCACCGTCCCATCGCTGTCGCGCAGCGTCGTCCGGCGCAGCGTGAAATCCTCGACCTTGCCCGTCACTCCGGCGATGCGAACCACATCGCCCTTGCCGTACTGGTTCTCGATCAGGATCAAGGCACCGTTCAGGTAGTCGCGGACCAGGTGCTGCGTACCCAGGCCGATGGCGATGCCGGCGATGCCAAGACCGGCGATGGCCGGGCCGATATCCACCTTGAAGGCGGCCTCGAGGATCATCAGGCCGGCGATGGCGACCACGAAGGAGCGGATGACGTTGACCGCCAGCGTCTCGACGGTGTCCTGCCGCTTCTTGATCTCGGCCGCGGTCAGCTCCGTGGCCGTGCCCTCGACGTTCTCGCGTTTGAGGAGCGCCCCGGCGACGCCTCGGACGAAGACATGGGCGAGGCGAATGAGGATGGCCGCCACGACCAGGATCGCGAGCACGGCGCCGACGGCCTGCGCCAGCGCGCCGACGTCGATCGCCCAATCGTTGCCGGTCGGCAGATGGACGTTGAGCTGCAGGAGGTTCGGCGTCGGGCTCGGCATGCCCATAGCCTGACATAACTCCTTGCTGAGGGTCCGACCATTGTCTGGACTCTCGCGGGGAGACCGGTGCGAGCCTATCCGGCAGATGACCGTTGGCGCTAGATGCCGGCCCTCGCCCTCTGG